>JABLTO010161210.1_pt1 | contig 12754 bp, 11 predicted proteins | sample 7160091 | NCBI WGS metagenome assembly JABLTO01 (sample SAMN14651225, study PRJNA627086) | human gut metagenome | isolation source: feces | host: Homo sapiens
AGGCCCTGGACCTCGTCGGTCTCGCGGATTTCGCGCACGCCTATCCCGGCGAGCTTTCCGGCGGCATGCAGCAGCGGCTCGCCTTGGCGCGTTCCATCGCGCTCGATGTCGATTTGCTGCTCATGGACGAACCACTCTCCGCACTCGACGCGCTCTTGCGCGAGCAGCTGCAAGACACCCTGCTCGAGCTTTGGCATAAGGAAGGCTATGCGCAACTGCTCGTGACGCACTCCATCGACGAGGCTGTGTATCTCGGCCGGCGCATCGTCGTGCTGAGCGCACGTCCCGGTCATGTGGTCGGCGTGCTCGACAATCCCGCGATGGGCCAGGTTGCCTATCGCGGCAGCTCCGCATATTACGAACTTTGCAACGAAATCCGCGCTCTGCTGCGCGACGCATCGCATGTTCATGAGGACGAGGGAGGGTGCCATGCGTAGGACCTTGGGATATGTCTGGGGCACTATCTTTGTCATCGTCTTGTGGTGGGTGTGCGCAGCGCTCATTGGCTCGCCCGCCCTTCCCACGCCGGCAGCGACGTTGCCCGCGCTTGCCGACAACATCGGCAAAATCGCCCCCGAGTTCATGGTGAGCCTCGGACGCATCTTGCTCTCGATGGCCATTGGAGCGCTCTTCGGCGTGCCGCTTGGTCTGTGGATTGGCCGTTCCAAGCGTGCCGACGCCATCTTCGGGCCCGTGCTCTACGTGCTCTATCCCGTTCCCAAGATCGTCTTTCTGCCCGTGCTCTTCGTCCTCTTCGGTTTGGGAGGGGAGGGCAAGGTCGTGCTCATCGCCATTGCCGTGTTCTTCCAGATGATGGTGACGATGCGCGATGCCGCGAAGAATGTCCCGGCAGGTGCGGTCGAGTCCATGCGTTCGCTCGGCGCGAGCAAGTTCGCCATCTACCGCGATGTCATCTTTCCGGCGACCATCCCCGACCTGTTCACTGCGCTGCGCATCACCTGCGGAACGGCTGTCGCAATCCTCTTCATTGCCGAGTCGATGGCAGGCTCGAGTGGCTTGGGTTATTACATCATGCACGCCTGGTCGTTGCTTGAGTACGCGCGCATGTTTGCCGGTATCGTGGCGATGGCGCTCATGGGCGTGCTGCTCTACGAGGCCTTCGATATCGTCGAGCGCCGCCTCACCCGTTGGCGTCGTGTCTCCTGATCAGATGTTGTAAAACGCCGTGCATGCATAGAAGAGGCAGGTTAGGACAACTGATCCCGCGACGAGCAGGCCCACGGGTATAAGGCAACCGAGCTTGAAGGCCTCGCCGCATCCCGCGCCACAGCCTCCGAAACCCGATCCGCCCAGGTACTCCATGTCGTAGCCATCGACTCTGCCATCGTTGTTGAAGTCAGGCCCCATCCTTCTCTTTCCTGTTCCCAATCGGTTGCCGCGCTGCGCTATCATGTTCTCATGTTACGTCTGGACATTCCACAGTCAGCTCTCAAGATTCTGGATGCTCTTGAAGCCGCCGGCTTCGAGGCCTTCGTGGTGGGCGGTTGCGTGCGCGACGCCCTCATGGGTCGCACGCCCAACGATTGGGACATCACCACCTCGGCACGACCCGAGCAAATCAAGGCCGTAGCTGCCGATGCGGATTTCAAGACGATTGATACCGGCATCAAGCATGGTACCGTGACCGTCATTGTCAATCATGAGCCTTTCGAGGTTACCACCTATCGTGCCGATGGTAGCTACAGTGACGGACGGCATCCGGATTCCATCGAGTTCCTGAACCGCATCGATGGCGATCTGGCCCGTCGTGATTTCACCATCAACGCCATGGCATACAATCCTTCGCGCGGCCTTGTCGATCGCTTCGGTGGCCAGGCTGATCTCGAGGCCGGTATCCTGCGTGCCGTCGGCAATCCGCGCGAACGCTTCACCGAAGACGCTTTGCGCATCGTGCGTGGTCTGCGCTTTGCCGCACGGCTCGGGTTTGTCATCGAGCCCGAGACCTCGGATGCGATGCACGAACTGCGGAGTCTGCTTGACCGTATCGCCGTCGAGCGCATCTGGGTCGAGTTTCGCGGGCTGCTCGAAGGACCCTATGCCGTCGACGTCCTGCGCGCCTACAACGACGTGGTTTTCACCATCATCCCCGAGCTCGAGCCCGAGTTCGAATTTGACCAACGCAACCCCTTCCATCGCTATGACGTATGGGAACATACCCTGCATGCCCTTGAGGCAGCGCCGCCGGACATGGATGCGACCTTACGTTTCGCGCTGTTGCTCCATGACATCGGTAAGCCCCACTGTCTCACCATCGACGAAGAGGGCAAGGGCCATGCCTATGGGCATGAGAAGGTGGGCGAGCCCATCGCCGCAGAAGTCTGCCGCCGCCTGAAGCTGCCCCGTTCCGAGCGTGACACGGTCACACAGCTGGTGCGCCATCACATGTTCTCGATTCCCGATACTCCCAAGGCCATGCGCCGCTTTCTGCTCAAGCATGGCCCCGATCGCGCCCAGGACCTCTTTGCCATCCGTCGCTGCGACAAGAGCGGCATCGGGCGTGGGCAGATGGTGGAAAGCCCCATGAGCATAGCGTTTGCCAAAGCCGAAGAGCTCATGGACGAACAGCTCAACGCCGAACCCGTCTTCGGTGTGAAGGACCTTGCAATTAACGGTCGTGACCTCATCGATGCGGGTGTTTCTCAGGGTCCCGAAATCGGGCGTGTTCTCGATGCACTGCTCGAAGCAGTCATCGAAGGCGATATACCCAACGAGCATGGCGCACTCGTCATGCGCGCTCAACAATTGATCACAAAATAACTATGCGCTGGCAGGCCGTCGAGCGGAGGTCTAAGGGAGCGCGCCGTAAGGACCGCGAAGCGGGCCGTCGGGAAGCGACCGTCGACGCGAGGCGGCCTGTCAGCGCGCGCCGCGAAGCGGGCCGTCGGGAAGCGACCGTCGAGGTTTGCCATCGCCATAAACTGTTGCTGATTCGCCATGGCTCTTGCGTTAGAATCGGGGGTTACATACCGATGAAAGGACACCACCATGGCCGAGAAGAACAAGCAGGTCCGCTTCAACATCCAGGCAAGCCCCGACCGCATGTGCGGCGTATACGCCAACGCCTCGATCGTGAGTACGACCAATGCCGAGTCCCGCATTGACTTCCTCTACGTCGACCATGCCAACAAACAGGGCGATGACGTTCCGGCACACCTCGTCGCGCGCGTCATCATGCCCACCACCGCGCTCGCCGACCTTTCGGAGACCTTGAGCAAGCACATCTCCAAGCATCTCGAGCAGGGAATGTAGACTCCATCGAAGCCGATTAAATCAAGAGAGACGAAAATGCCTGATACGCCAAACTACAAGCACACGATGAACCTCCCCAAGACTTCCTTCAAGATGAAGGCGAGTTTGCCCCAGCATGAGCCGGAGCGTCTCAAGAAGTGGGAGGACATGGACCTCTACTACAAGGTGCTCGCCCATAACGAGGGGCATGAGTCCTTCGTCCTGCATGACGGACCGCCGTATGCCAACGGACCCATTCACATCGGCCATGCGCTCAACAAGACGCTCAAGGACATCATCGTCAAGTATCATGCGCAATGCGGCTACTACGCGCCATACGTTCCCGGCTGGGACTGCCATGGCCTGCCCATCGAGAACAAGGTGGAGGAGGAACTTGGTCCCGAGAAGATGGCCAAGATTGACGTTCCCACCTTCCGCAAGATCTGCCGTGAATATGCCGAGAAGCAGGTCGATGGCCAGCGTGAGGGCTTTAAGCGTCTTGGCGTTTCCGGTGACTGGAACAATCCCTACCTCACCTTCACGCCCGAGTACGAGGCGGGAAACATCGAGGTCTTCAAGGACCTCTACCTCTCGGGGGCGATCTACCGTGGTCGCAAGCCCATCCACTGGTGCACGCATTGCCACACGGCGCTTGCCGAGGCCGAGATCGAGTATTCTGACGAGGTGAGCCCCTCCATCTTCGTGAAGTTCCGCTTCACCGAGGTACCCGAGGCCTTCAAGCCGGTCATGCGCGATGACGCGGCGATGTCGGTCATCATCTGGACGACCACCCCGTGGACGCTTCCGGCAAATGCCGCCGTAAGTCTCAACCCGGATGCCGAGTACGTGGCCGTGCGCGTGCGCGGCGAGTACTTTGTGCTTGCCCGCGAGCTGTTGGAAAGCGTCGCCGAGAAGGCGGGCTGGTCGGGCTACGAGGTCGTCGAGAAGGACGGCGAGCCCTTCGTCGTGAAGGGCGTCGACCTGGCAGGCGCTACGTACAAGCATCCCATTCACGCGGACATGACGGGCACCCTCATCTACGGCGACCATGTCACCCTGGATACGGGTTCCGGTGCAGTTCACACCGCTCCCGGCCATGGCGCCGATGACTACGAGGTCGGTCTCAAGTTCAACATACCCGTCATCATGCCCGTCGATGACGATGGCAAGTTCATGCAGGGCGGTGGCCCCTGGGCAGGCAAGGATGCCGTGGGCAGCAACGAGGACATCATCGCGTGGCTCGACGAGGACAACGCACTCATCGCTCGCGAGGACATCACCCACTCGTACCCCCATTGCTGGCGTTGCAAAAACCCTGTCATCTTCCGTGCGACTACCCAGTGGTTCGTCTCGATGGATAAGACGGGTCTGCGCGAAAAGGCACTCGAGCAGATCGATGATAACGTGCGTTGGATTCCCGCCTGGGCCTCCAACCGCATCGGATCGATGGTCGAGGAGCGTCCCGACTGGTGCATCAGCCGCCAGCGATACTGGGGCGTGCCCATCCCGGTCTTCAAGTGCAAGTCCTGCGGAGAGATCGTCGCCAACGAGGAGAGCTTCGATGCCGTCATCGAGCTATTCCGCACAAAGGGTGCCGATGCCTGGTACACCACTGCCCCCGAGGACTATCTGCCCTCAAGCGTGTGTTGTCCCAATTGCGGCAGCCATGATCTCGAGCCCGAAAAAGACGTCCTCGATGTCTGGTGGGAGTCCGGCGTGTCGCATACGAGCGTTTGCGAGGCCCGTCCGTATCTGCATCGTCCCGCGGATGTGTATCTCGAGGGCTCCGACCAACATCGCGGCTGGTTCCAGTCCTCGCTGCTCACGAGCGTGGGAGCCTATGACGAGGCACCTTTCAAGACGGTCGTGAGTTGCGGTTTCACGGTTGACGAGAACGGACGCAAGATGTCCAAGTCCACCGGCAACGTCATCGACCCGCTCGAGGTCTGCAAGGAGTTCGGTGCCGACGTGCTGCGCCTGTGGGTGGGATCGGTCGATTACTCGCAGGACATGTCCGTGAGTCACACCATCTTCGAGCGCACCTCGGACGCCTACCGTCGTATTCGCAACACGTTCCGTTACCTGCTCAGCAACCTCAACGATTTCACCAACGATGACTTCGTCAGTGCCGACGAGATGCTCGAGTTCGACAAGTGGGCTCTTGCCCGCCTGCAGGCGCTCGTGGAGGAGGCGACGCAGGCCTACGAGGACTATCACTTCCATAGCGCCTATCGTGCCTGGTACGACTTCATTGTCAGCATCTCGTCCGAGTATTTCGATGCGGTGAAGGACCGTCTCTACGCCGATGCCGCCGATTCCGTCGAGCGCCGTAGTGTCCAGAGCGTCCTGGCCAACATGCTCGAGGCCATGGTGCGTCAGTTCGCTCCCATTCTGACCTTCACCTGTGATGAGGTGTGGGAGAAGTATCCCGAGGGCATGATGGAGGAGGGGCGCGTGGCGTCCGTCCAGATGGCCGGTTGGCCTGCGGCGGAGGACTTTGCCCCGCAGCTTCCCGCTGCCGAGCGTGAGGAGCTCCTGGCTTCCTACGAGGTGGTCATGGCAGCTCGCGATGCTGTCATGAAGGCCATCGAAGAGGCGCGAAACGACGGCATGTTCACGAAGAGCCAGGAGGCCACCGCGACGATCATGGGCAACACGCAGCTCATCGAAGCCCTGGCTGCTCATGGGCTGGAGACGCTTGCCGAGGTCTTCATCGTCTCGGCCGTCGAGCTCGAGGAGTCCGATGACGCCGACGGCTTCGTGGCGAGCGTATCGCCGGCACCTGGCGAGAAGTGTCCTCGCTGCTGGAACTACCGTGAGCTTGGCCCCGACGGTCTGTGCGAACGTTGCCATGACGTCGTGTTCGGTCTCGAGTTCGAGACCCTCGAGTAGCGGGTAGGTGTCGCGTAAGCGGACATTCGCATTGTTCATCCCCATCGTGATTGCGATGGTCGTTTTCGACCGCCTGGCCAAGGGTTGGGCGGTCGATCATTTGCGCCAAGGCGTTGCCGGTCCCGATTTCGGGCTCGTCGACTTCACGCTTGTGCACAACGCCGGCGCGGCCTTTGGTATGGGACAGGGCAGCGGCGTCATCTTTATCGCGATTGCAATCGTGATATGCGCTGCCGTCATCATCTGGCTTGCCGTTGGCAAGCGTCATAATGCTCTGGAGGTCACGGCGCTCGCGCTCGTGGTCGCCGGTGGCATCGGTAACTGCATCGATCGTCTCACCACAGGCTACGTTGTCGACTTCATCCGCTTCACCTTTGTCGACTTTCCCGTCTTCAACGTCGCCGATATCTGCGTGACCTGCGGCGTCATTCTCTTTCTCGTCGCCATCATCTTCACGGGCGTGCTTTCCGACGCCGACGGGGAGGAGGAGTGATGACGAACGTCTTCGATCACGAGGTAAGTGTCGACGAGCAAGGTACACGTCTTGACGCCTTCGTGGCCTCTCTCGGCATCGATGAGCTCGCCTCGCGCTCGGCTGCCGTGCGCCTCATCGAGTCCGGTCGTATACTCGTCAATGGCCAGTCCACGACCAAGAAGCGCATCGTGGTTGCCGGCGATCAGGTTCACATCGAGATTCCGCCCCGTAGCGGCGAAGGCGGTGTAATCGAGGCTGCCTATGACATCCCTCTGGACATTCGCTACGAGGACGAGCATCTCATCGTGCTTTCCAAGCAACCGGGGCTCGTGTGCCATCCGGCCCGGGGGCATTATGGCGATACGCTGGTAAATGCCCTTGTCGCCCATTGTGGTATCGGCAATCTCGCTCAGGTGCAGGGCGAGGACAGGCCGGGCATCGTGCACAGGCTCGACCGCGACACGAGTGGCCTCATGCTCGCGGCTAAGACCGACCTGGCGGCTGCTCGCCTGCAGGATGGCATACGCACGCGCAACATCGACCGACGTTACCTCACGCTCGTTCACGGTTCCATGGGTCATGACACGGGCATGATCGACGCGGCCATCGCCCGGCATGTGACCGATCGCACGCGCATGGCCGTGAGCGATGCCCCCAATGCCAAGGGGGCGATCACGACCTTCGAGGTACTCGAGCGCTTCGAGGCGGGTCGCCATGACGACGGCTACAGCCTGCTCGAATGTCACCTTTTCACGGGACGCACGCACCAGATTCGCGTGCACATGGCCTATACGCACCATCCCGTCGTGGGTGATCCGCTCTATGGCCGTGTGGCGACGGCCAAGGCGCGCAACCGCAATGCTGCAGAGCATAGCGAGATGGGGCTTGACCGGCAGTTCCTCCATTCATGGCGTTTGAGTTTCGAGCATCCCATCACCGGCGAGGAGCTGAGCTTTACGGACATGCCCTGCGATGATCTGCAGATGATTCTGGACGAGCTTGCCCCGCGCTCCATGGGTCGCACGGACTATGGTCACGAGCTGCTGGGCTAACGTATGGACATCTTTTTCTTACGTATAGGTATTATTTTTGCAAATCGTATATAAATCTTCCCGATACGTACTGTAATGAGCTCCAGATAAATAATATTCCCTATATGTACTATTTTGGAAGGTCAAACGGGCTTGAACGGAGTCAACGATGGTTTCCAGAGACCAGGCAATCGCGGCGGGGAGAAAAATCGATGCTGCTGCGGATATGGGATCGCTTCTTAAAGAGCGACGAAAAAGCTCGGGTATACGCAGGAGCAAGTTGCGAGTTCCCTTGGCTACAGTCCGCGGCTCGTCGGAGAAATCGAGCGAGGGCGCGGGACGGTCGGATTTGACCGCGTGATGAACTACGCGACGAGCCTCGGTCTTGATATCGCCGCATTCGAGAGATGATAGTCATGGATGAGGATGGCACCAGGCGGATTTTTGCCAGGAACTGGGATATCCCTCATGGTTGAAATACGAGCCAACCGACGGTAGCTATGCCGCTAATTGCCTATGGCTAATCTCACGGGAATCATCCGACCCCCTTTCGGATAGAAGGACCTTTGTCTCGCGGCTTCTCTTGGATTGGGCCATAGGGAATTGTGACAACCATTTGAAAAATCACTCGTTCGTGTGGAACGAGGATTGGAGTCACGTGAGGCTGTCTCCTCTTTACGATGTCACTTGCACGACGTTGTATCCGGAACTCAGCCGGGAGATGGGCGTCTCCCTAAGTCGGAGTAGAAGAATTGACGACGTGACCGTAGACGATGTCAAACGGCTTTCGACAGCGGCCGGCATTGGCGAGTCGATTGTTCTTGGCGAGCTGGAAAAGCTGCTTGCGGGTTTTCAAGAAGCTCTCGAGAAAGCGGAGGGGGAAATCATCGCTGAGGGATTTCCCGAGGCGTCTCGTATAGCTGCGCATGTTTCCGAGGAATTCGACGATCGAACGAGGCGGCTTGGGCTATAGCCTGCTCGCGCTATCTGGGAAGCAACGATACGAAAGATGCGTTTGCGGTACGTGGGATGTGCTGTGACTATTGAAACGTGCTTAGGATACGGCAAAACTTCCCTGTTACGACACATCCCATGTGCCGTAAACGCGTGAAAAACATGGAACCATAAACATACGTGGACTTACACTGGAGGTAAGTCAACTGAACACATAAGACCCTCCTTATTGGAGGGCCTTCTTTTTCACCGTTCGGCTTATTCGCCAAAATTGATTCTCTAACCTTTCACGTAAACGGTATTACCTTTACATGTATGTAAAAGTAATTACCGTCTACGGCAATCGAATCTTAGTTAGGATGCCTCATGAATTCCATGAAGATGCAAGATCGCCCGACATTCATCGCATATCTGAGAGTTCTAGCATTTGTCGTAGCCATCATGGCCGTTTGTGTAGTAATCGTCTCGGGTCTTTTCACCTATGCCTTCGCCTCTCCCATGCAAGATGCCGACAAAGCCTTTGAGGCGCAGGCGCCCACTACCTCCACGACGGCCTCGGCGGATATGTACCGCATGTACAACCGCAATTCCGGCGAGCATTTCTACACTGCCAGCACCGTCGAGCGCGACAGCCTCGTCAACGCTGGCTGGCGCTATGAGGGCATAGGCTGGCGAGCGCCCGAGACGTCTTCCGCCCCGGTTTACCGCCTATACTCGGGTACCGACCATCACTACACCACCAGTGCCTATGAGCGCGACAGCCTCGTCGCCTCTGGCTGGCGCTACGAGGGCATCGGCTGGTACTCCGAGGACGCCATCAAGGACAAGCCGCTGTACCGCCAGTTCAACCCCAACGTGAACATCGAGGCCATTCACAACAACTCCGGGTCCCACAACTACACCATGTCCTACGACGAGCATAGCTTCCTCGTGGGCGCGGGTTGGCGTGGCGAGGGCGTTGCCTGGTATGCCGCAGGGGAGGGTGCCTTGCTGCCCAACACGGACCCTTCAGCCGATGCCCTGCGCGCGCGATTGAACCTCACGACATACTTACAGCCTGCCTTGACCTATAACTACAAGGGAGCGGATTGGCAGGGCTACATCGTGCTTCATGACACCGAGGGCAGCGGCGATCCCATGAACGTCGTAGATGGCTGGCTCTACAACGGTGCCGGCGTGGCGTCCCACTTCATCGTGGGCCTGGACGGTTCCATCGTCCAGTGCGTCGACATGGATTACGTCGCCCACCATGCCGGCTGGGGCAACCGCGGCTTCAACCGGGAGTTCGGGGTGCGCGAGTGGCCCTACGACGGGAGCATCGACACCAATTACGGCATGAACTTCTGCTCCATCGGTATAGAGATGGTGCACTGGAACGGCCAGGGCTACTATCCCGAGGCCCAACTCAACGCCCTGGACAATCTCATCGCCTATATCGATGCCTACCACGGGTTCGAGTCCACCATCATCGATCACAAGATGTGGGCCATCGGCAACTCGGACACCTCATCGGACTTCGCCGTCTATCTGGATAACTACCGGCGCCTTCGCCATCACTAGAGTTTTCTAGCCCTATTGTTTTACGGCAACGACGACAAAGCGCTCGTCGGCCGTGCCGTAACTGCAGGTCGAGAGTGCGAGCAGGTCGTCACCGTAGCTTGCGCTTATGCCCGTTTCGTACATGGCGAGCCGCTTGACGTTTGCCACGTAGTCATTGAACTGCTGCTCGGAAAGTTCGCCGACCTGGTCCCAATAGCGATAGGGGCTGGGTGCTGTGAGGTCCTCGTACCAGCAACCGATGAGTTGATAGGTACCGAAGCCCGTCGCGCCTTCGATGGTGTTGTAGTCGATCACGTGGGAAAGGCCGAAATCCGGGTTGTCGAAGCTGCGCAGGCTCGCGAACATGCTGCCGTCGTTCATGTTGTGGCCGTAAATGATGGAACTATTACCATCGAGCAAGCAGCCCTTGCCCAGAAACGGCGTGCCAGCCGACGAGTACTCGCCTTCGAAGTTGCGGTGCAGGTAGTACTCGGGGTCGTCGGGTGTGTACATGACGGGATAGTCGATACGCGTGCCGGCTACCTTGATCCAGCCCACGCAATTGGGGTTATCCGTCACAAGTGCGTTGGGGTTGCGGTCGTATTCCTCCGTGATGGTGCTGAACTCCTCGTTCGCGGTCCAGTATTTGCTGACCTGCATGAAGATGAGCACAGCGCATACGATGACGACGATGATGCAGATAATCTCGGCGATGAGGAATCCGCGACGTCTGCCGGACCTGCTGGCGTGTTTTCCCTGTGCCATGCCTAGTAGTTCCCTTCGAAGAAGTCGGTGTCCTGAGGCAGCTCGTATCCGGTGAAGTACGCGTTGAAGTCAAGGCCGAGATACGAGCAGAGGTTCGCGAGTTCGATCATCGTGTTGTCGTTGACGGGGATGCCCTCTTTGCGCAGGCGCTCTTCGTTGAAGTGCTCCTTCTCACCGTGGGTCCAGACGCGCTCGGCACCCTGCGCCACGGGGCTATCCCGCAGCTTCTGGAGGTAGTCGGAGAGATGGGCCCTGATTTCGGTGGGATCGCCGAAGATAGCCGGATCGATGACGATGAAGCCGTGGCAGATGCCCGTCTTGTCATCGAAGGTGCAGCACTCGTCCGAGGTGTTGCCCATGGAAAGTATGGAGGAAAACAGCTCGCAGACCATGCCCCAGCCATAGCCCTTGTGACTGCCGGTCTTCTCGCTTGCGCCACCGAGCGGCATAATGCCACCGCCCTTCTTGCCGACGATGTTCGCGAGTACGTCGGGGGCGTCGGTGGTGGGCTCGCCCTGGGCGTCAAGGGCCCAGACGGGCGGCAGGGGCTCGCCGTTCTTGTTGTAGATCTCGAGTTTGCCGCGCGTGACGACGGAGGTCGATGCGTCAAACCAGAAGGGGTAGGGGTCTGCCGGGGCGGCGATGGCGATGGGGTTGGATCCGAGCATGGCCTGGCGCCCAAAGGTGGGAACCATGATGGCCTCGGAGTTGGTGCAGGCGATGGCGATGAGCCCCTGGTCGCAGGCCATCTTGGTGTAGTAGCCGGCGATGCCGAAGTGGTTGCCGTTGCGCACGGTCACCATGGCCATGCCGCTCTTCTTGGCCTTCTCGATGGCAAGGTCCATGGCGAATTTCGAGATGATCTGGCCCATCGCGGAATGGCCGTCGATAGTAGCCGAGACGGGCGTCTCGAAGACGACTTCGGGGGTCTCGTCGACGTGAATGGTGCCCTTCTCGATGCCCTTGTGGTAGCGCACCATGCGCTGCATACCGTGGCTCTCGATGCCGTAGAGGTCTGCGGTGAGGAGCACGTCGCTGATGACGGCGCTGTCTTCATCGGAAAAGCCGAACGCCTTGAAGACGTCGTTGCAGAAGGTGTTGAGGGTGTCATATTGCCAGTTCACGTAAGGCATGTGCTTCCCATTCTCTCGCGCGTGTACATGCTCTATAAGATACTCCATTTGGGCTGGTTGGCACAGGCGCTATATGATGTGGACGGCGTTTTGTAACGTTTTATCCGATGATGACGAGGAGCATACCGTCGCGCACGCCAATCTGAAACTGCTCCCGGCAACTACGGTTGCTTACCCCGAGGGGTATGGCGCAACTCAGCGCGGCATCTTCAAGCTCCCATTGCAGGCCGCGTTCGGTGACGCCGTAGGCATCGCCTCCAAAGGCGAGTACGGAGACGCGTGTTCCCGGTGGCGCCGAAAAGCCCTGCGGCTCATCGGATGGTGTGACGAGATGCACGCGCTGGGAGTCCCCGTATAGTACGCCGATTGCGCCATGTTCGTGCAGGAAGACGAGGGTCTGCATGTTCGCAAGCTCATGACCGACGTCTCCGCCGAGTGCCGCGTGCAGGGCGAAGTTCGTGTATCCACGTGCCAGGCCCTCCTTGCATGCGTAGATGGTGTCGGTGTCGTCCTTGTCGCAGGGCAGCTCGATGCGCTCGCAGGTGATGAGTCCCACGAGCTCGGGTGCAAGGCTGTCGAGGTCGCCTACGAAGAGATCGGGCTCGAGGCCTGCGGCAAGGCAATGCGCAAAGCCGCCGTCAACGGCGATGAGGAGATCGTCGGGGGCGTGACAATTGGACAGGTCATTTGTCCCACTGGGGTTCGTGGGACAAATG
>JABLTO010055914.1_pt1 | contig 12747 bp, 12 predicted proteins | sample 7160091 | NCBI WGS metagenome assembly JABLTO01 (sample SAMN14651225, study PRJNA627086) | human gut metagenome | isolation source: feces | host: Homo sapiens
CACTCTGACTTTCCCGAAGCAGTCATGTTCGAGACCGAGGGTGACAATCGGCTCACTGCTTCTTTCAGTGGCCGGATACGGGCACATGCCGAACCTCTCCGCGACATGATATTCCCCGAATGCTGGCATCCGAACTGCCGGTGGCGTCTCCTCTCTCATTATGGTCCTGACCTGACTATTATTCGAGAGATAATTTCCGCAATCAACCACTGCAAATCGGAGCAGATAGCACCAAAAGTCGATGAACTGACTGAAAAAAGCCGCCCCATCTGGCAGCTCTCCGCCTCCAACGACCCCTCCTTCCAAGAACTCATCCCCACTCCCCTCACATTTTTAGATATTAATTAAAATAAAGCGTATATGCAGGCTATAATTTTGGCAGCCGGTATGGGGCGTCGTCTCGGCGACCTTACCAGAGGACACACAAAGTGCATGGTAGAAGTAAACGGTCAGACTCTCATAGACCGTGCCATACATCAATTATCAAAACTTAACCTGACGAGATTGGTACTCGTTGTGGGGTATAAAGGTAAGGAGCTGAAAGAATATATCGGCAACCGATATGACCATATCCTCAAAATCGAATATATCGAAAATCCCATCTACGACAGGACCAACAACATATATTCTCTGGCATTGGCTAAAGATATTCTCTGTGAGGACGATTCCCTGCTTCTCGAATCAGATCTGATTTTCGAGGATTCGATGTTGGATATGTTGGTCAATCATCCTGATCCCAATCTGGCCTTGGTCGCTAAATATGAGACATGGATGGACGGGACTATGGTCAGGCTTGATTCTGAAAGAAATATCGTGAATTTCGTCCCGAAAGCGGCATTCCGCTTCGAGGATGTCAGTGTTTATTATAAAACCGTAAACATCTACAAATTCTCTAAAGAGTTTTCGCAAAAAGAATACGTCCCGTTCCTTGACGCATATTCCAAGGTCATGGGTAACAATGAGTATTATGAGCAGGTTTTGCGCGTTATAACGATGGTTCATAATTCTACCCTCAAAGCTCTTGACATTGAGGACAAGAAATGGTATGAAATAGATGACATACAGGATCTTGACATTGCGAGCGCTATATTCTCGGAACATGACGTGAAATATAGCGAATACCATAAACGGTATGGAGGATACTGGCGGTTTCCGAATCTTCTTGATTACTGCTATCTCGTCAATCCGTTCTTCCCTCCGAAGAAAATGCTTGACGAAATGAAAGCGAATTTCGAAACACTTCTCCGTGAGTATCCTTCGGGGCAATGGGTCAACTCCCTGCTTGCAGCAAAATACTGCGGAGTCAGACAGGAATACATTATTGTAGGCAATGGGGCGGCGGAACTCATAAAATCATTTGCCGAAGCTCATAAAAATGAACGTATAGGTGTCATTTTCCCGACTTTCGACGAATATCCCAACCGGTTCGTCGGTGCGGAGGTGATCCCGTTCATATCTCAAAAAAAGGATTTTCGATATGACGCAGAGGATCTGATGGAATTCTTCGGTGATAAAAATATTGACACATTGCTCCTCATCAATCCCGACAATCCCTCAGGAAATTTCATATCCATCGACAACGTCATCATGCTTGCCGCGTGGTGTAAGGAAAAAGGTATCTCCTTGCTCGTTGATGAATCATTCGTTGATTTCACCGATGGTTTTGAAAACAATTCATTGCTTCATAATGATATACTTGAATCATATCCTAACCTTTCGGTAATGAAATCCATTTCGAAAAGTTATGGCGTACCGGGACTGCGTCTCGGCATTTTTGCCACTGCCGACAAAGAGACAATAGCACGGATGAAAAAGGATGTCGCAATATGGAACATCAATTCTTTCGGAGAATTTTTCATGCAGATTTATGGCAAATACGAGAAAGACTATAATAAGGCGTGTCATAAGTTCATTGCCGAGCGTGAACGCTTTTATTCCCTTCTTCAACAGATCCCCTATCTCCATGTAATGCCCTCCCAGGCAAATTATTTCTTATGTGAGGTTACTGAGAGATTCACGTCCAAAGAGCTCACGCAGATACTTCTTGACCATGATGTGCTGATCAGCAATTGCGGAAGAAAGAAAAATATGGGCGACAGAAATCTGGTTCGGATTGCCGTGCGCTCCATGTATGACGACAACAGATTAATAAACATACTCAAATCATTATAAGATGAAGATTATAACAAATGAAGAAATAGAGAATCTAAATATATCTCCGATTGATTGCATTAAATGGGTAGAAGAAGGGTTCAAGATGAAATACAAAAGTCAAATGCCACCTAAAATTTCTATTCATCTTAGAGATAGTCTTGATTTTTTTATGACTATGCCATGCTTGCTGCCAGAAGAATTTGGATATTTCGGATGTAAAAATGCTTCTAGATTTTCATGCGCACACCCTTCTGTTAAAAGCTATCTGATGCTATGCGATTCTCATAATGGTAATTTTCTGTCACTTATAAATTGCGATTGGATAACATCTATGCGTACGGGTGCTGTGGCAGCATTAGCAATAAAAGCATTTCAGAAAAAGGATTCTTCAATTTATGCTTTTATGGGACTTGGTCGCGCAGGTTCAGCGGCTCTTGAATGTTTTATTGCAGAAAATAAACATCGGAACGTTACTATACGTCTTTTAAAGTATAAAGACCATGCTGAAAGAACTCTTGATAAATATAAAAATTTTACAAATATTCATTTTGAAATAAAAGAAAATCCCTATAACCTTATAAAAGATGCGGACGTTGTTGTATCTGCAATCACGCAAGCCCCTCAACTTTTAGTTAACGATACATCTATATTCAAACCCGGAGTGTTGTTAGTCCCGATTCACACCAGAGGATTTCAGAACTGTGACCTCTTTTTTGATAAGATATTCGGAGATGATACGTCTCAAATTTCTGGATTTCAATATTTTTCAAAATTTAAAAGCTTCAATGAATTTAGCAAAGTTCTTTTGAAAGAAGTAGATGGAAGAACAAATGACGATGAACGTATTATAGCATACAACATAGGACTCGGTCTTCATGATGTTTTATTTGCTGCTAAAATATATAATATTTTAACAAGCAAAGTTCGCTGACGTTTACAAATTATTATCCGTCATTACTCGTAATGGAACCAGAATCTTTGGGAAATAAAGCGGTAAAAGGAGCTGTTTGGGCTGCCATAGATCGGTTTGGCTCCATGGCTCTCCAATTTTTCGTCAATCTTGTTTTAGCTCGCTTGTTGACTCCAAGTGATTTTGGAACTATAGGTATGTTGTATATATTTATAGCAGTAAGTATCACGCTTTCCGAAGGTGGGTTTGCATCAGCATTAATACAGAAAAAAGAATCCACACAAGTTGATTATTCAACAATATTTTTTTGGAATTTGGGCACTTCCGTTGCTTTATATGGAATAATTTATGTCTTAGCTCCTTTTATTGCAGATTTTTATGATCTTTACGAGTTAAGTCGCATTCTCAGAATTTTTGGATTAAGCATTGTTTTCAGCTCAATCGTCTCCGTTCAAATAGCCAAGCTACAAAAAGATCTATCTTTCAAGCACTTGGCTATAGTCAATATTTTATCATATATTATAGGATCAGGGATTGCGATAATAATGGCATTTAATGGTTATGGTGTTTGGAGCCTTGTAGCACTGAATCTTGTTTATATTGCATTCAAAATATTATTGTTCTATTTCCTGACAAAATGGTTGCCTGATCTGGTCTTCTCTTATTCTTCTCTCAAAAAACTTTTTAATTTTGGCGGATATTTGCTATGTGCCAATCTTCTCCAAACGGCATGTCAGAATGTTCAGGGCTTGATTATTGGCAAGAGGTTTTCCGCCGCCCAACTTGGATATTACTCTCAGGCAGAGAAATTGAATTCGGTTGTGAGTGAATCGATCCCTCGCATTATCGTTCAGGTGATGTATCCGGTTTACTCTAAGATACAGGATGACAGGCAACGCTTGGTGTCAACTGTACTTATGAATATCAGAATAATATCCTTTTTTATATTTCCTTTGATAGCCTGTCTTATATTGGTATCACAACCTTTGATCGAATTTCTCTATGGAGAAAAATGGCTGATATCCGTTCCTTATTTCCGCATATTATGCGTGGGCGGAATATTTACAAGCCTAACCAATATCAATTATTATGCCGTTGCTGCGGTAGGCGAATCACGGTCATTGTTCTTTTGGAGTTTTTATAAATGGGGGGTATTGTTACTATTACTCATTGGCAGCTCATTTATAAGTATGACGGCAATGGTTTGGGGAGTAGTGCTGAGCAACTTCAATATATTTATGGTCAATGTACTTCTTTCAAGAAAATTTGTTGGCATATCGCTAAGAGGTGTTTGTCGTTCGATTATGCCTATAGCAATGCTTTCAATAGGAATACTGTCATTTCTGTTCCTTATCGACAGCTTATTTAATCATCTCCCCTGGCCATTATTAATAATCGTATATCTAATCTCTTTCTTAGGCTTCTCTTATCTTTTTCATTTCAAATCGTTGAATGAATCCCTGAATCTTCTAAGAAAAATAAGAGCAAATTAACATAGCATTATGATTGACTCAAAACTACAAGCGGAACTGCGCGAACGATTTAACCCGGATGGTTCAGATTTACGGCGCGCGCAGCTGCGAATGCTTGAAATGCTAAAATATATTGATAGAATATGCAGTGAATACGGCTTAAAATACTGGCTCTCCTCCGGGACATGCCTTGGAGCAGTGAGACACGGAGGTTTCATACCTTGGGATGATGACGTGGATATTGAGATGCCCCGGGCCGATTATAAACGCTTTATCAGAATAGTCAACTCCCGTAACGATGACTTCAAAGTCCAATATGGAGGCAACGATCCCGATTTTGACTTTCCATTCGCAAAACTAAGAGACTTAAAATCAATCACGCATGAGGATGCAAACAAATCAACTATATTCCAAGGACTTTTCATAGACATATTTATAATGGACTACGGAACGAAGTTCAGCCGACATCTTGCAGGTCATTTATATGCGCATCTGGTATATCCCTACTCCCAAATGGTGTTACCAGCAGGAAAGTCTTATAACCGTAAAAAAAAGCTGTTCCATGATGTGAATCATTTTCTGCTTAAATCGATATTGTATCCTGCGCTGCGATTAATAGAAAAACCCTTTATCAATCGTAACAAACTGCGTCATGAATTGGGCATCTGCTTTTTCATGCCCCGTAATGTTCACGATATCTTTCCATTGAAAAAAATACCTTTTGAGAATACTATGGTTTCTGCTCCCGGTAATACGGATTCCTATCTGACCGGAATATATGGTGATTATATGCGTTTGCCAGATATAACATCTATTCATCCTCACTATTCAAAAGTTGAATTTCTGGACTAATTCATCCTTTTCGAACCGGATATCATGAACAAAGCCAATATAAATTCCAACAAAATCAAAATATTCATCGCTTCCTATTCCCTCGGAATAGGCGGCGTTGAAAAAGCACTTCTTGGACTATTAAATTCCCTTGACTATGAAAAATGTCAAGTTGATTTGTTGCTCATGATTCCGGAAGGAGAACTTATTGATCAGATCAATTCTAATGTCAACATTCTCTCGACTCCTGCTGAATTTCAATGGGTAAACATACAAAAAGGGTGTATAATATCTTCTGTACGTCAACTGCTTAAACGACCTCGGCTCTTGTGTATATATCTCAAAAACCTTCTTCAAGGCATCTTGACAAAGAAAATGACCATGTCTCGCCAGCTTATGTGGAAGGCAGCCTCATATTCTTTACCCAAGGTAAAAGGCGATTATGACTATGCGCTTGATTTTTCCGGGAGTTTCCGACGCTATATAATTGAACACATTGAGGCTCGTCATAAATACACCTGGATTCACTCAGATTTCCGAGTAATGGGGTTCAACAACAGAATAGAAGAATCTATATTAAGTCAATATGAAGGCATTTTATGCGTTTCCAAAACATGTAAGGAAATTTTTGATGAACTTTTCCCTACACTTGCTCATAAAACCCATGTTGAATTAAATAGGATCGATATTAAACTGATCAACCAAATGGCTGCTTCAGGAAAAGGTTTCGATGACGGTTTTACCGGGATTCGTCTGCTGGATGTCACCCGCATAGATCCCAATAAGGGATTGGACATCGCTGTTCAAGTGTGCTCGAAACTTAAAGCCAGTGGAATTAAATTTCGGTGGTATATTCTCGGCAATGACCCCCTTGGCTATAAAAAAACTCTTGAATCGTTGATTGCAAAATATGATGTTGAACAAGAATTCATCCTTCTCGGCTTTACATCAAATCCATATCCCTATATGATGCAGGCTGATATAATTGTCCATTTTTCACGTTTTGAAGGGAAATCTGTGGCTCTTGACGAAGCGTTAGCGCTTGGTAAAACTATTCTTGTAACTGACTATCCAACAGCCAAAGATCAAATAACAGACGGTATTAACGGCCATATTTGTAAATTAGATATTTATGAATTGACTTCAAAATTAACAAGACTATTAACGCGCCATGATAAATAGGGGAACCGCAATAGTTTCTATTTTAATAATAGTTGTGATTGATATCATCATAGCATTGTTTGTTGATTTTAATCAATGGGATGAGAATATATTTCCGATCCTTATTATAATGGCTTCGTTTTGCTTTGTTCTTCCGTTTCTTACTAATATTAATTCTAGGTTAAATCATTATTATTTTAGACCGTTCTTCCTTTTTCTGATTGGATACTTTATCGTTTTTTTCCAAAGATATTACGATCTCGAATTTGGGCTTATAAATGAATACCATCCTGTATTCCTAAAGCCCGGAATCATTAATAAATCCTTATGCTATTCAATTTTAGGTTTATCATCCTATCTTCTGGGATATTACATAACACCAACGATTCCAACAGTGAATAAAAGCCATAACAAGAAACGAAAGATTCCAATAAGAGGGATGAGAATTGCATTCTACTTTGCGTCGGTCCTTTATATTATATTTACTGTACCAGAATTATTGAATGGTACACGTTCACAGGAACAACTTGAACAAATGGCGGGTTCTATGTCTAACTTCAGTATGACTCTATATATTTCTGTTTTCTTTTCATATCTGGCAATTTGCGTATATAATTGCAAATTAGGACAAAAAAAGAATTATAAGGATTTTTACTTGACATTTACACCTCTTGGAGTCATATCCGTATTTATATTCATCATTTTTCTTTTATTAGGAGGGAGCAGGTCTCGTGTAATAATTGTAATTTTTGCTCTAACATTTGCTCTATTTTATATAAAAGAGACAAAAATTAAAATGTTGTATATTATTCCAGCAGTAATATTAGGGGCGTTATTGATCAACTTCATAGGAATGACAAGATCTTTTGGATCCAATGCAAGTATTAACAGTAGATTGGAATATTATTCAAATATGAAAAATACCCAAGGTGATTCGTTTATGCCTCTGACTAAAGAATTAGCTGGCAGTCTTAACACGTTCACGACTGCAGTTGAGTACGTTCCTACACAACATGACTATTTATATGCAACTTTCCATTTAAAAAATCTTTTAACTATCATTCCATTTAGTTCAAGATTTATTTCATTCAATAATTCTCATTGGAAATACCAATCAAGTGATTATTTCATCACTTATATAAAACAAGGTGAAAATTACACTTATGGCAATGGGACAAGTTTAAATGGCGATCTTTATTTAAGCTATGGCGTTATTGGAATCATTATTGGCCTATTTATGATTGGTTACCTCTTCCATAATATCGAAACTCATACTATATTAAATATAAAAAATTCTGTATATTATACCCTACTTCTTTTGATTTTTGTTGGTTATTCAATCCCGTATAGTAGATTTGGATTCCTAATGCCTTTACAAATAATCGCTTTTAGTTCATTATTTATATATCTTTATTTAAAATTCTTAGGTCTAAGGATCTAAATTTAATTTGCGAAATAATGTTCCGTATCTCTGTTATCATGGGCATATATAATTGTGAAAACACATTAGCCGAAGCCCTTGATTCTCTAATTAATCAAACATTCCAAGATTTCAAAGTCATACTTTGTGATGATGGATCAAAAGACAGTTCGTTAAAAATAGCTCTTAAATATAAGGGAAAATACCCTGAAAAATTCATAGTTATTGAGAATACTATGAACATGGGCCTAAATTATACACTTAATCGATGTCTTGAATACGCTGATACAGAATATGTGGCAAGAATGGATGGAGACGACATCTCACTTCCTGATCGTTTCAAAAAAGAGATAGAATTTCTCGATAATAACCCTGACATAGCCCTTGTCAGTTCACCCATGATATATTTTGATGAGGAAGGCGAGTTCAAACGTGGAGGCGTGAAAGACTATTATCCGGATAAAAATGATTTTATACATGGCACTCCATTCTGTCATGCCACATGCATGGTCAGAAAAAAAGCTTACAATGCAGTAGGAGGTTATTCCGTAGATGATCGCCTTCTCAGAGTTGAAGATTATCATTTATGGTTTAAAATGTATGCCAAAGGATACAGAGGATATGTTATGGCAGAGCCACTCTATATGATGCGCGATGATCGTAATGCCGTCGCACGACGTACATGGCAAAACCGACTCAATGAAATGTATGTCAGAGGCATAGGATATAAAATGCTCGGGATACCATGGTACAAACGATTCTTTAAATATCGGCCGATAATAGTCGGGCTATTGCCAAAATTCATTTATAATAGGTTACATTCCAAATAAACTGTCGGCAAAAAAGTCTTATCGCAATGGCATTAAAGGCTATTCCTTACCCGGTGGTTAAAAAACTGGTCAATTCTCTCTACAGGTTTGTATATAAGTGATAAGGTCAAACAACGAAACCGATATATCTTGTTATTCTATTGTTAAGTCTAAATGTTTTATCAATAGTATTATTTCGCTTAAATGCACTATCAGGATTTGCATATATGATTACAAATAGCTATTTTTGTCAGTGAAAGAATGAATTTGAGATGACCCTTGACCGAGAAAAACTACTGAAAGAACATTATGTTTTCAAGCGCTCTTTTCTAAAAGAGGCCGAAATACATGCTACATTTCCTGAAATCGATGCAGAGCAAATGAATGCCAATGTCAGAGAGTTTCTCAATTTTGCATTCAAGGTTGATCCCACAACCGTAAAGGAATCCGTTGAGGACGGCGTGGAGATCACTACCAAAAACAACGATCTCAGATTTAAATTTGAAAGAAATTTGGCAGAAATCTCCACCTCGGGAAAAGACTACCGTTCTTTTAAAGAATCAATCTTAAAGTATTCCAGACCGTTGGCCGAATATGCCAGAATGGTAGCCAACACCGATCAACTTTCATCCGTTTCAGTAACCAAGGTCAATTCTTGGAAATTACGAGCGGATAATCCTTCTCAGTTTATTCAGGAAGGCCTTGAATTTATCTTTCGAAAGGGACGCATTGCTGAAATGCCAAAAATTGAATTTCCGGTTAATGACGAAGGGCCCAAGAAGGTCTCCATTGTCTCAACCCCGACAATTCAAGATATTGAGTATAAGTTGAAGCTAGTGTTGGAAGTATGTGCTGCCGATGATAATTATATTGAATATAATCTCATTACGAAGGCCTATTCCAACAAGGAAGTGGATATAAAAAGTTTCCCACGGATGTCATTTGACCTCAATAATTTCCTATATTGGGTATTTATAGACATGATGTCGGATAACGTTTTGGAATTAATGGAAAAGGAGGAATGATGCAATGAGCGCGTTTCGATTCGATGAACCGTCCAAAGTTGCCTCTGGCCCAAAAGGGTCAAAGGTGCTGGAATATGAAATTTCGGGATTTCCGGCAATGCTTACAGCATCCGAAATTCGAAGATGGGAAAATCCTGTCGCCGTTTATGCTCCAATACCTGTCGGCGCCTCACGTGTATGTGATCATATCATCGATTTTGAAAAAATCCTTCGCCAGACTTACTACAGGCGCCTCGAATCGTTTCTGAATCTTAAAACGGACTGGGACGGAGCTAATGCCGCTCCCCTCCAACCGATTTCATTCAATAATTCAAAAGTTATTTTCGATCGGCTCTCCACTGCTATTCTGAGCAAATGGGACATTTCCCCGGCGGCTAACGGCACATTGATGCTGTCGCTGAAAAACCGGGCTATCGGAGCCGTAAATATCGGCGACAGAGAGACGTCATACGTGGCGATCGACAATAACGGCTCAGTAATTACACAAGGCCAGGAGAAATTTGATTCCGAAAAAACAGCGGATATTCTTTCTCAAATTGCAGAGAAACTTTCAAATGGACCTGTCAGAATATAAAAAAGAGCTTGTTCCTGACGAAGAATATGTTGCCCGGATTATTTTCGAGCCACATGTATCGGAAGATAAACGGAAAGTGCTTCCGACCGCCTTCACACTTCGAGATCTCAGACCGCCGGAAGATTATATTTCGGTCAATCGACTGATCCTTCTGGAGCCAACACGTGCAAACACGGATTATATCAGGGAAAACGAAACCAAAAAGCATGGATATGCCAGAATAAATGTTGGCGCAATCCATACCTACAGACAATTAAACACCTTCGCATTGGTAAAACAATATCCGAGCAAAAAGATACCGTCTCACGCAGGAATACACGTTTTCATCGGAGAACATCTGTGCAAAGGTTTAGGAGATACATATACCCCCGGCTTTATTGCAATTGCTGCCTATATGGCACAGATTGCAGAACCTGTGGAGTTTACTGACTAATCTTATTATATACAAATTCTGAGACATATCAGATCGGATATGTCAGATAATCTGCACATATAAATGAAAATCATAAGGGCGACCACGGTTCCGGGGTCGCTTAACAACTTCTGTTGCGGTCTGCTGAGCGAGTTGCAGGAACGGGAAGGCTATGTTGTAGTGGCCCTCAGCTCACCCGGTGAAGCTCTTGACGAAATCCGTGAACGCGAGAAAGTCCGCACGATAGCTGTCGCTATGCAGCGTCACATTTCTCCGGTCAACGACCTGAGAAGTCTATGGAAACTGATCCATGCTTTCCATAAAGAAAAGCCGGATATGGTTCATTCGATGACGCCTAAAGCCGGATTATTGTGCATGTTGGCAGCATGGGTATGTCGTGTTCCGGTGCGCATCCATACTTTCACCGGTCTTGTTTTCCCGACTTCAACCGGACTGAAACGTAAGATTCTAATGGCAACCGATTGGTTGACCTGTGCATGCGCCACCCATGTGATTCCTGAAGGAGAAGGTGTGAAAAACGATCTTGTCACTAACAGGATTACGCGAAAGCCATTGCGAGTTCTCGGTTATGGCAATGTACGCGGAATCGATCTGAATCGCTTCGACCCTGAAAATCCTGAGGTTATCAAAGCCGCCGATGAAATCAGAAACCAAAATGTATTGACATTCATTTTCATTGGGCGTCTGGTTGGTGACAAAGGCATAACGGAACTTGTCAAGGCTTTCTGTCGGCTCAATAAAGAACTGCCTGATACACGATTGCTCCTTGTCGGACGGGAGGAACCGCAATTGGATCCATTGGACAGTAGCACTCTTAAAGAAATATCTGACAATCCGGCTATTGAAGCTGTAGGACAGAAAACTGATGTTCGTTCATGGCTTTTGGCCTCCGACATTTTCGTTTTACCTTCTCATCGTGAAGGATTTCCCAATGTGGTCATCGAAGCAGGTGCTATGGGGCTGCCGTCGATTGTCACTGATATAAATGGTTCTCGGGAGATAATACACGATGGTGAAAACGGGCTGATAGTCCCAGTGAAAAATGCCAATGCTCTCTATGAGGCGATGAAACATCTCGCAGAAACTCCTGAGGAAATAATGACAATGGCAGCAAATGCCCGTCCTATGATCGCTTCACGATTCGAGCAGAGTTTTGTGCGTCAATGTCTGAAAGATTACTATAAAGAAATATTAGCTAAATGAAACTGTATCGTGATTTTTTTAAGCGGGGACTGGATATTGCTGTGAGCGGAACTGCGTTGCTCGTGCTGTCGGTTCCGCTTGCGGCTGTAACTGTCTGGCTGCATTTCGCCAATAAAGGTGCCGGTGCATTCTTCTTTCAGGAGCGGCCGGGAAAAAACGGCAAGATTTTCCGCGTGGTCAAATTCAAGACAATGACCGATGAACGAGACAAGGACGGCAATCTATTGCCTAATGCTGAGCGATTGACAAAAGTAGGTCGAATAGTGAGAGCGACATCTATAGATGAATTACCTCAGTTAATCAATGTATTCAAGGGAGATATGTCACTAATCGGGCCACGCCCTTTACTTGCATGGTTTCTACCACTTTACACTGAAGAGCAGATGCATCGCCATGATGTTCGCCCAGGGATCACGGGATGGGCACAAGTACATGGAAGAAATGCTCTGACTTATAGCGAAAAATTTAAGCTTGATTTATGGTATGTTAAAAACCAATCGTTCAAAGTTGACATGCAGATTGTGTACAAAACAATAAAGAATGTTCTTGCGCGCAAAGATATAGGTAACGGCATACAGAATGAACTTGACGATTTGGGTTGGGCTGAGCGTCGCAAATGGGCAGAACAAGAATATAAACGTAAATATAAAATAAAGAAATGAACCATCACATTTATCTTCGAGCATTTGAGCCCGAAGACTTCAAGACTATAGTTAACTGGCGAAATGACAGAGAAATAGCTAAAAATTTAGGGG
>JABLTO010035582.1_pt1 | contig 12737 bp, 8 predicted proteins | sample 7160091 | NCBI WGS metagenome assembly JABLTO01 (sample SAMN14651225, study PRJNA627086) | human gut metagenome | isolation source: feces | host: Homo sapiens
CGGGCACCAAGCCCGCCGCCACTACCAGCGCGGCCCCACCGCCGCACAAGACCCAAAGCCCGGCCAGTGCCCGGCCGCGGGATTTTGTACCTTTATAATGGTAGTGCGCACCGCGATACTGGTAGTTGCCGTTCAGGTCTTTTTCAAAGTCGTCCAGATAGGCGCGCTTCTTTTTGCGGTCCGCCATTATTCCAGCCCCGTTAGGTCGTAGTGGTCCAGCCAATCCTTGGCGGTCTCGCAGACGCCGCGCAGGCAGCTTTCCTCAAAGGGGCTGACCAGGTCGGCGTTTTTCAGCAGCTCGGTAAACACACGGCTGCCGCCCTGGCGGGTGTAGGCCATGTAGTGGTCCCATGCGTTGGCGCGGTCCTTCTGCATCAGCGCCCAGATCTGCAGGCTGACGGTCTGCGCCAGGCAGTAGTCAATGTAGTAGAACGGGCTCTGGTAGATGTGCATCTGGCGCTGCCAGTACTCGCCTGCACCATAGAAGGGGATCTCGCCGTCCAGGCGCATCCAGGGCTGGTAGATGGCGGCCAGCTCCTTCCAGGTCTCGTGGCGCTGGGCCGGGGTCATATCCGGCTTTTCGTAGACGATATGCTGGAAGTGGTCCACCATCGTGCCGTAGGGGATGAAGGTCAACGCCCCGGCCAGATGGCTGTAGCGGAACTTGCGGGCATCCTCGCCAAAGAAGCCCTCGGCCCAGGGCCAGGCCAGGAATTCCATCGACATCGAATGGACCTCACAGCCCTCCATGCTGGGCCATACGGTGGAGTAGGGGATGCGCTTGCGGTTCATATAGGCGGCAAAGGCGTGGCCGGCCTCGTGGGTGACGACCTCGACATCGTGCTGGGTGCCGTTGAAGTTGGCAAAAATAAACGGCACTTCGTAATCATCCAGGCTGGTGCAGTAGCCGCCGCCCGCCTTGCCGGGGGTGGAGAGCAGGTCCATCAGCTGGTCGTCCAGCATCTTGTGGAAGAACTCGGCGGTTTCGGGGGACAGCTCCTCGTAGAACTTTTTGCCCTGAGCCACGATGGCATCGGCATCACCGCAGGGTTTGGGGTTGCCGCTGCGGAACATCAGGGCGTTGTCGGCGGCGTTCATCGGGTACTGCTTGCCCAGGCGCCTGGCCTGCTCGCGGTAGATGCTGTCGGCCACGGGGACGAGGTATTTCACCACAGCAGCGCGGAATTTTTCCACATCAGCCTTGGTGTAGCAGTTGCGGCCCATGCGGTAGTAGCCCAGGGTAGTGTAGCCTTCGTACCCCAGTTTTTTGCCCATGGTATCCCGCAGGTGGACCATCTTGTCGTAAATGGAGTCGAACTCCTCCTGATGCTCCTTATACCAAGCACCCTCGGCTTTCCAGGCGGCCAGGCGGCGGGCATCGTCGGGGTCGTTTTTGAAGGGAGAGAGCTGGCTTAGGGTGTAGACGCCACCCTCAAAGGGGATCTGAGCCGAGGCGATCAGCTTGCCGTACTGGGTAGAGAGGTCGTTTTCCTGGGCCATCTCGTCCAGGATCTCCGGCGAGAAGGCTTTCTGGGCGATCTCGGCGTTGAGGAACATCAGTTCGCCGTATTCCTCGCCCAGCTGTTTGCGGTAGGGGGACGCCAGCAGGGCGGCGCTCCAGGTATTCTGGCACTCCTGGATCTGCGGGGTGGCAGCGTTCCAGAAATTCATCTCATCATCGTAGAATTCATCTCGGGTATCGATGGTGTTGCGGACGCTGGCCAGGTTGGCCAGCGTGTCCACGTGCTTGTTCAGGGTCTGTTCGTCCAGAAAGGCGGCCTTGGCGGCGGCGTAGTCAGGCGCGGCGGCAAAGCGCTGGGTCACAGCAGCAAACTGCGCCTTGATCTCGTCCAGGTTCGGGCGCTGATAGGGCATCTCAGAAAATTTCATGAGCGTATTTCTCCTTTGTGCGTTTTGTAGGCATTATAACATAGAAGCGAAAAAAAGGCAAAGATATAAATAGATACAAAAAAGCCTCCCTTGTGCAAAGGGAGGTGGCACGGCGAAGCCGTGACGGAGGGATTGTAACCTTACGTGGTAGACCGATTTGCAACGCAGACAGGACAATCCCCCACCGCTTCGCGGAGCCCCCTTTACACAAGGGGGTCTTTATGCGTCGTTAAATCCTGCGGTATCTCCGCTTCAAATTCTGCAGCAGCGTATGCTTGGGCCGGCTGCGGATCAATTTCCACAAAAAGCTGCTCAACGCGCGCTCCTCGCGGGCATCGGGAGCCTGGCCGCCGTAGACGCAACGCTCCAGCAGGGCGCAGGTAGAGTGCCTTTTCCTGCTCGGTGGTGACGGTAAGCATATTACGCTTACGTATAACATCCGGTCCGTGATCCCGCAACAGAAAATCTGCATTTTTCGCTACTTTGTCTTATACTTCGCCAGTTGTGCACATGTGTTGGAATTTAACAATGCCACTTTTTAGCAAGTTGCCGCAAATTTTGAAAACGCACGGTTTTCATGTTTTGCAAAACGCCAATTTATGCCCACACAAGCAATTCAAAATTGACCACAGTAACTGTTATATGGTAGAATATGTCTATATATTATATGCTGCACCAGTGCCATTTTTAGGAGGGCCTTATGCAGAAAAATTTCACTCTAAAACGTATCGTCTGCCTCCTGGCAGCCCTTTGCCTGGCCGCCGGGCTGGTGGGCTGCGCCGATATGCCCGCCAGCAGCAGTGAGGAAAGCAGCCTGCCCACGATTTTGGTGGGCAGCGATGTCTACCCGCCCTTCAACTATATTGGCGAGGACGGCGCCCCCACCGGCATCGATGTGGAGCTTGCCAAAGAGGCATTCCGGCGTATGGGCTACCGCGCCGAGTTTACCATCATCGACTGGGAGCGAAAGACCCAGCTGCTGGAAACCGGCGACATTGACTGCGTGTGGGGCAGCTTTACCATCAACGGACGGGAGGATGACTACCGCTGGGCCGGCCCCTACATGGCCAGCCGCCAGGTGGTGGCCGTAATGCCCGGCAGCGATATTGAAACCATTGCCGACCTGGAGGGCCGCACCCTGGCTGTGCAGAGCACCACCAAGCCGGAGGAACTGTTTCTGACCGACGCCTCCCTGCCCGCCCTGCGGGACCTCTACTGCTTTGAGGACCGGGAGCTGATCTACACCGCCCTGGGCAAGGGCTACGTGGACGCCATCGCCGCCCACGAAGTCTCGATCCTGCAGTACATGCAGGACTACAACACTGAGTACCGCATTTTGGACGAGCCTTTACAAGTGGTGAGGCTGGGCGTCGCCTTTGGCAAAAACGACGTGCGCGGGCTGGAAACGCAGCTGACCGCCACCCTCGATGAGATGCGGGCGGACGGGACTTTAGCCGCCATCATCGGCAAGTATCTGGCAAACCCCGAGAAATTTTTGGAGGTGGACGGCCTTGTCGAATAGAAAAGTATCTTCCTTCACCGTCCGCTTTTTCTGGCCCCTGATGCTCTGCCTGGGGCTGGGGCTGATGGCGCTGGTGGGGCTGATGTCCTACCGCAGTGACCTGCACCTGGCCAGCCAGAACCTCACCGATGCCACCCAGTACGTCAAACAGCAGCGTACAGCCTACGACCGGTTCAACGATACCTCGATGACCAAAAGCCTGCTGCGCGTCATCGAGAACGCCCAGCAGATCGACCGCGAGATCCAGTACAAGATTGCCCTGACCGGCGAGGCCACGCTGAACACCGACGATCTGCGCCGCTATACCTACGAGCAGCGGCTGACCGGCATCATCCTGATGAACGAGCATGGCGTCGTCCAGCGGGAGTACAGCACTGACGGGCTGGACTACGCCGCCCTGCGCGGGTACGTCACCATGGACACCGTGCTGGGAACCGCCCAATTCCCCATTAAGACCTACACCGCCCGCATCCGGCTGGACGATGGCTCCTACGTGGACCTGGCTGCCCACGGCCGCACCGACGAGCCGGGCGTGATCGTCGTTTATTATCATACCAGCGCCGAATATGCCACCGACTACAACCTGATCATCCAGAACTTGCTGGAAGGCTACGACCCCGGCACCGAGGAAACGCTGGTGGTCACCAGCGGCGACAGCATCATTGCCGCCAACCGCGAAGGCCTGGCCGGGCAGAACGTCGACGACGTGCCGGTGCTGCGCAGCATCCGGGAGAACGCCCACGGCGGCGAGATGACCCGCGTACGGGCCGGTTCCGGCGACGGCGAGTGGGTCTACTGCATGCTGGAGCGCGGGCGGGACTACTACGTCTACGCCTACATGCCGCTGACCCGCGCGCTGGACACCACGCCCAAGAACCTGCTGTTCACGCTGGTGGCCTACGCCATGGTGCTGTTCATCGTCATCATGATCCGCTGGCGGCTCAAGCATGTCTACCAGGAGGAACAGCTCCGCCGGGAGCAGAGCTACCAGCAGCAGTTGAAAGACGCTGCCCGCAAAGCCGAGAGCGCCAACCGCGCCAAGACCGAGTTTTTGCAGCGCATGAGCCACGACATCCGCACACCTATCAACGGCATCCGCGGCATGGTGGAGATCGGCGACCATTACAGCGAGGACCTGGCCAAACAGGCTGAGTGCCGCCGCAAGATCTGGGATGCTTCGACTCTGCTGCTGGAGCTGGTGAACGAAGTGCTGGACATGGGCAAACTGGAATCCGGCGAGATCGTGCTGGAAAGCTGCCCGTTCAACGTGATAGAGCTGAAAGACGGCATCCGCCAGACGATGGAGCGCACCGCCGCCGAGCGCGGCATCACGATGACCGACCGCACCGAGGTCAAACACACCACACTCATTGGCAGCCCGCTGCACCTGAAGCGGCTGCTGATGAACATTTTGAGCAACGCCATCAAGTACAACAAGGACAACGGTTCCATCGACCTGACCTGCCGCGAGGTGCGCAGCGACGGCAAGACCGCGTGGATCGAGTTTATCTGCGCCGACACCGGTATTGGCATGAGCGAGGAATTCCAGAAGCACCTCTACGAGCCGTTCACCCAGGAGCACAGCGACGCCCGCACCTCCTACAACGGCACAGGGCTGGGCATGGCCATCACAAAAAGTCTGGTGGAGAAGATGGGCGGAACGATAGAATGCCGCAGTAAGCTAGGGGAGGGCACGACCTACTGCATCACGATTCCCTTTGCCATCGACTCCAGCGCTGCCCCGCGGGTAGAGGAAACCTCTGCCCTGCCTGCCGCCACGCCGGAGGGCATGCACGTACTGCTGGCCGAGGACAACGAGCTGAACATAGAGATCGCCGTGTTTGTGCTGGAGAACGCCGGTGTCACGGTGACAAAGGCCGTCAACGGGCAGGACGCGCTGGACCAGTTTGCCGCCAGCGCCCCCGGCACCTTTGATGCCATCATCATGGACGTGATGATGCCGGTGATGGACGGCTACCAGGCCACCCGGGCCATCCGCCAGCTGGACCGCCCCGACGCGGGCAGTATCCCCATCCTGGCCATGACTGCCAACGCCTTTGTGGAAGACCGCCGCCGTGCCTACGAAGCCGGCATGAACGAGCACCTGACCAAACCGCTGGAGCCGGAGGTAGTGCTGAGGACATTGGCGAAATATCGGAGTAAATAAGCAGGAAGGCCCCCTCACAGAGGGAGCCTTTAACGCAAAAAAGCCGCACAGATGTGCGGCTTTTTTGCGTATTATCATTATTTAGTCCCGGCTATACAAATCTCTCGTATACACCTTCCCGGCCACGTCGGCCAGCTCGGGGGCGGCGCGGTTGGCGAGGATCACATCACACTCGGCCTTGAATTTGTCCAGATCTTTCTCCACGCGGTCGCCGTAGAAAGTATCCTCTTTCAACGTCGGCTCATAGATAACCAGCGGCATGCCCTCGGCCCGCAGGCGGCGCATAACGCCCTGGATGCTGGACTGGCGGAAGTTATCACTGCCCGCCTTCATCGTCAGGCGGTAGATGCCGACGGCCTTCGGCTCGCGGGAGAGCACCTGCTCGGCAATAAAGTCCATGCGGGTGGCGTTGGAGTCCACGATGGCCTGCATCAGATTCTGCGGTACATCGTTATAGTTTGCCAGCAGCTGCTTGGTATCCTTGGGCAGGCAGTAGCCGCCGTAACCAAAGGACGGATTGTTATAGTGGTTGCCGATGCGCGGGTCCAGGCAGACGCCGTCAATGATGTCACGGGTGTTCAGGCCGCGCACCTGGGCGTAGGTGTCCAGCTCGTTAAAATAGGCCACACGCAGGGCCAGGTAGGTGTTGGCAAACAGCTTGATGGCCTCGGCCTCGGTCAAGCCCGGGAAGATGGTATCCACATTCTGCTTGATGGCCCCCTGCTGCAAAAGCCCCGCAAAGGTATGGGCACGGGCGGCCAGTTCCCCGTCCCCCGCCGGGCAGCCTACCACGATGCGGCTGGGGTAGAGGTTATCGTACAGCGCATGGCCCTCCCGCAAAAACTCCGGGCTGAAAAGGATATGCAGGTTGTGGAATTTTTTCCGTACCGACGCGGTATACCCGACGGGCACCGTGGATTTGATGACGATGGTCGCCTCCGGCGCATACTGCCCGGCCAGCGTCAGCACAGCCTCCACGCTGGAGGTATCAAAATAATTCTTCTTGGGGTCGTAGTTGGTGGGGGTGGAAACCACGATGATGTCCGCGCCGGTGTAGGCAGCGGCGGCATCGGTGGTCGGGTGCAGATCCAGCTCTTTTTCGGCTAAATACTGCTCGATCTCCTTATCGGCAATGGGACTTTTGCGGGCCGCCAGCAGGGCCACTTTCTCGGGCAGAATGTCTACAGCCCATACCTCGTTGTGCTGGGCCAGCAGCACACTGATGCTAAGGCCCACGTAACCGGTACCGGCAACGGCGATTTTCATAAACAGGCGCTCCCTTAACAGTGATATTTATTGTAAGTATACCATGGTGCGGGGCCAGCCGCAACGGTTTTTACCGGATTTCCTTTTCTGTCCTCTTGTACCCCGGCCCAAAATGCGATATAATACCTATGTTTACTTTGAGTTTTGAGTATCCCCACGGAGGTTTATTAAAATATGAAACGTACCCGTACCCTTGCCCTGCTGACCGCGCTGGTCTGCCTGTGTGTGTCGCTGACGGCCTGTTCCCCCAAAGAAGTGCTGAAAAGCGCCATCCTGAAAACCACCACTGCCCTGGGCCTGCGCCAGGAAACCAGCGATGAGGACGAGGTCGACGACCTGACTTACGCCACCAGCGGCGGCGACGTGACCTTCCCCGAAACGATGGACACCACTGCCTCCAAGCTGGTGTCCGAGGTGGACGGCGACACCCTGTATGTAGCCTTTAACGGCATTCAGAACCGCAGTACCGACTACTTTGTGGCGGGTTCCGACAGCCTGTCCATCACCGGCTATGCCACCACTGAGTCCACCAACGAGAACTTCCAGACTTTCAAGATCGCCTTGTGGGAGCTGTCCGACGACAAGACTTCCACCAGCTATGTCATCGGCTCCACCGTTTACTACACCACCGACGGCACCTGCTACCAGTACAATGTTTCCGGCCTTACCCCCGGCAGGCAGTACAAGGTCTACATCAGCTATGACTCCACCCGTTACTATATCACCGGCGGGTTGAAGGTCCAGGGCCTGGGCAGCGAGGAGCTGACCACCATCGAGAACGAGAACACCGTCCAGTAACCACAAAACAGCACCGCCCGCGCCGCGCCAAGACGGTGTGGGCGGTTTTGTTGTAGAGGAATTTTTAGAGGAAAAAGTAACGTAAAAGGGGAAGTTTATGCCAAACGTACAATTACGCAATACCCTGCTGCTGATGGGGGCTTCCTTCATCTGGGGCACCGCTTTTGTGGCGCAAAGCGTGGGCGCTGACCACATGGGCCCTTACAGCTTTCTGGCGGGCCGCAGCTGGCTGGCCTGTGTGTTTCTGCTGGGGCTGATGGCCGTGCTGCGCAAAGCCGGCAAGACCAACTCCGCCGCCGAGCCGGGCTTTTGGCAGAACCGCAAGGTGCTGGTAAAGGGCGGCACCTGCTGCGGCATCGCGCTGTTTGCGGCATCTGCTGCGCAGCAGATGGGCATTGGCACCACCAGCACGGCCAAGGCCGGGTTCATGACCGCTTTGTATGTAGTGCTGGTGCCGGTGTTCGGCGTGCTTTTTGGCCGCCGCCCCGGTGTAAAGCTGTGGTGTTGCGTGGCCGCCAGCGTGGTGGGCCTGTATCTGCTGTGCCTGGCCGGGCACGACAGCCTGGCCCTGACCGGCGGCGAATGGCAGCTGCTGGGCTGTGCCTTTTTGTTTGCTACCCAGATTTTGCTGGTGGACCACTTCAGCCCCAAGCTGGACGGCATCCAGCTGAGCTTTGTGCAGTTTTTGACGGTGGCGGTCATTTCCACCGTGTTTATGCTGATTTTTGAACAGCCCACCATCGAGCAGTTCCGCCTGGCGGCGGTGGCCATCGCCTACTGCGGCATCATGTCCAGCGGCGTGGCCTACACACTGCAAATTGTGGGCCAGAAAGCGCTGGACCCCACCATTGCCAGTTTGGCTATGTGCTTGGAGAGTGTGTTCAGCGCCTTGGCCGGTTGGCTGATTTTGGGCGAGACGCTTTCCACCACCGAGCTGTGCGGCTGCGGCCTGATGTTTGCCGCCATCGTAGCCAGCCAGCTGCCGGACAAAAAGAAAGTTTAAGTAAAGGCCCCCCTGCGAGAGGACTCCCGCGAAGCGGGTGGGGTAGAGACTTTCCCAAGGCGCTCTCCCTCAGTCGCCTCCGGCGGCAGTTCCCTCCCAAAGGGGGCCTTTAATAGGAGCATCTATGAATGACTTGCGCTTAATTTTCCGCTATGGCAAGCCCTACCGCCGGGACCTTTGGGCGGCTGCCGGGCTGATCTTTATTGAATGTATCTTTGAGATGGTCATCCCCGTGCTGATGTCCACCCTGGTGGACGAGGGTGTGCCCAGCCATAACATGGCGATCATCCTGCGGCAGGGCGGGTTGATGGCACTCTGCGCGGTGCTGGCACTGATCACCGGCCTGCTGTATGCCCGCTATGCCGCCCGGTTCGCCAACGGTTTTGCGGCCGAGCTGCGCCTGGCCGAGTACGCCGCCGTGCAGAAATTCGACTTTGCCAACCTGGACCATTTTTCCTCTGCGTCCCTCGTCACCCGCATGACCACCGACGCCACCGTGCTGCTCAACGCCATCAACGCAGGCCTGCGCCCCTTTGTGCGCAGCCCGGTCATGCTGGCCATGGGTCTGGGCATGGCATTTCTGCTCAGCCCCAAGCTGACGATTGTTTTCCTCATCACAACGCCTATTCTGACCATTTTGCTGACGCTCATCGTGTGCAAGGTCGGCCCGCTGTACGGCCGCCAGCAAAGCGCTGTCGACCACCTGAACAGCCGCATCCAGGAATCCCTCACCGCCATCCGCGCCATTAAAGCGTTCGTGCGCGGCGATTATGAAAACGAGCAGTTCAACGCCGTCAACACTGAGCTGAGCGACGCCAGCACCGAGACCTTCCGTTACGCCGTGCTCAACCTGCCCGCGTTCCAGACCATCATGTACACAGCCATCGTCTGCATCATGTGGTTCGGCGGCGGGTTCATCCTGCAGGGCGACATGAGCGTCGGCCAGCTGACCGCCTTTTTGAGCTACGTTTTGCAGGTGCTCAACTCGGTCATGATGTTCTCCGGCGCGTTTTTGCAGATGACCCGCTCGCTGGCCAGCGCCCGCCGCATCCGCGAGGTGCTGACCGAGCAGCCCGACCTGGCCAATGCCGCCGATCCGTTGGAGACTGTGCCGAACGGTCAGATCGACTTCGAGGGCGTCAGCTTCAAGTATAACGCTGCGGCACAAAAAAGTGCTCTGTCCGACATTACGCTGCACATCCCCGCCGGGGCGACCGTGGGCATCATCGGCGGCACCGGCTCAGCCAAGACCACGCTGGTCCAGCTGATCCCCCGCCTGTACGACGCCACCGAGGGCACCGTGAAGGTCGGCGGCCGCGACGTGCGGGACTACGACCTGACCGCCCTGCGGGACGCCGTAGGCATTGTGCTGCAAAAGAACCTGCTGTTCTCCGGCACCATCCGGGACAACCTGAAGTGGGGCAACCCCGACGCCGCCGAGGAACAGCTGTGGGCCGCCTGCCGCGCCGCTCACGCCGATGAATTTTTGGACCGCATGCCCGACGGCCTGGATACCGACTTAGGGCAGGGCGGCGTCAACGTCTCCGGTGGGCAGAAGCAGCGCCTTTGCATTGCCCGTACCCTGCTGAAGCACCCGAAGGTGCTGATTTTCGACGACTCCACCAGCGCTGTGGATACTGCCACCGAGTCCGGCATCCGCCGCGCCCTGGCCGAACTGACCGACGTGACCAAGCTGATTATCGCCCAGCGCATTTCCTCGGTGCAGAGCGCCAACCTCATCGTAATCTTGGAGGATGGCCACCTGCACGCCGTGGGCACCCACGCCGAGCTTCTGGAAAAAGACACGATCTATCAGGAAATTTACTATTCCCAGATGAAGGGAGGCGACCCCGATGGCGAGTAAAAAGAAAGTCACCGGCGGCAAGCGCCCGCAGAACCTGCGCCGCACGCTGGGACAGTTCAGCGCCTATCTGGGCCGCCACCGCATCATGATCGGCCTGGTGGCGCTGCTGGCGGCCATCAGCGCCCTGGCCGCACTGTTTGGCACCTACATGATCCGCCCGGTAGTCAACGGCCTGCTGGAAAACGGCAGCAAAGCCTACCTGGCCGGGGCCGTGGGTCTTACCGCCTGTATTTATATCATTGGTGCGCTGTCCACCCTGGGCTATACCCAGCTGATGGTGCGCGCCGCGCAAAAAGTACTGCAGGAGATCCGCCAGGATCTGTTTGCCCACCTGCAGACCCAGCCGCTGCAGTACTTTGATACCCACCGCAACGGCGATTTGATGAGCCTTTTCACCAACGATGTGGACACCATCTCCGATGCACTGAACAACAGCTTTGCTGTCGTTATCCAGACCTTTATCCAGGTCGTGGGCACCCTGCTGATGCTGTTTATCCTCAACTGGCGGTTCTCTCTGCTGGTGGCGGTGGGTTATGTGGGCATGTTCTGGTACATCAACTTTTCCACCCAGCACAGCCGTGCCTACTATGCCAAGCAGCAAAGCAGCCTGGGCGAGCTGGACGCTTACATTGAGGAAATGATTGCCGGGCAGAAGGTCGTGAAGGTGTTCAACCACCAAAAGGCCGACTTGGCCGAGTTTGCCGCCCGCAACGAAAAGCTGCGTCTGGCCGGCACCGGCGCGCAAAGCTATGCTGCCACGATGGTGCCCGCCGTCGTCAGCATCGGCTACATCAACTACGCGGTCATCGCGGTGCTGGGCGGCCTGATGGTCATGAAGGGCTGGACCGACCTGGGCAGCCTGGCCAGCTATCTGGTGTTTGTGCGCCAGACCACCCTGCCCATCAACCAGTTTACCCAGCAGGGCAACTTCCTGCTGGCGGCGCTGGCCGGTGCCGAGCGTATTTTTGCCGCCATGAAGCAGCCGCCCGAAGTTGACGAAGGCACGGTAGAGTTGGTGAACGTGCGGAAGAACGCCAACGGCACCCTGACTGCCTGCCCCGAGGTCACCGGCCGCTGGGCCTGGCGTGATTCCGCCCACCCGGACGTAGCGCTGGAGCCATTGCGCGGCGATGTGCGGTTCCATAACGTCAGCTTCGGCTACACGCCGGAACGGCTGATTTTGCAGGACCTTTCGCTGTACGCCAAGCCGGGGCAAAAGATTGCCTTTGTCGGCTCCACCGGCGCGGGCAAGACGACGATCACTAACCTGATCAACCGCTTTTACGATGTCACCGCCGGGTCCATCACCTACGACGGAATCGATGTGCGACTCATCCGCAAAAACGCGCTGCGCTCGTCTCTGGGCATCGTGCTGCAGGACACCCACCTGTTTACCGGCACCGTGGCGGACAACATCCGCTTTGGCAAGCTGGATGCCACGCAGAAGGAAATCGAGAAGGCCGCAAAGATTGCCAACGCCGACTCCTTCATCCGCCGCCTGCCCCAGGGATACGACACGATGGTCACCTCCGACGGTGCCAACCTGAGCCAGGGCCAGCGCCAGCTGCTGGCCATTGCCCGCGCCGCCGTAGCCGACCCGCCGGTGCTGATTTTGGATGAAGCCACATCCAGCATCGATACCCGCACCGAGGCGCTGATTGAAAAAGGCATGGACGGCCTGATGGAGGGCCGCACGGTGTTTGTCATCGCACACCGGCTTTCCACCGTGCGCAACGCCGATGCAATTATTGTGCTGGAACACGGCCGCATCGTAGAACGCGGCACCCACGATGAACTGCTGGCCCAAAAAGGCGAGTATTACCAGCTGTACCACGGCATGTTTGAACTGTCGTAAACGGACGCGGCGGTGGTTTCTCCAGCTTTCCCAGCTTTTGGAACACGCCGCGGCCCCGTGGCCCGGATTTTTGAAAAAAATTCTGCAAACCTGTTGACATATGTCCACGGTTGTGCTATTATACTATAGCACTCCGAAACACGGAGCATATATCGCGGGGTAGAGCAGATGGTAGCTCGTCGGGCTCATAACCCGGAGGTCGCAGGTTCAAGTCCTGTCCCCGCAACCAACAAAAGCTCGTTGAAACGACAAGTTTCAACGAGCTTTTTTCTACATTATGGCAAAAGTGGTAACGATCTGGTAACTTTGACCCCAAAATGACCCCAAAACGGCAAAATGACTGCGCCCGGACGGTTGAAATTTTCAACCGTC
>JABLTO010237950.1_pt1 | contig 12736 bp, 13 predicted proteins | sample 7160091 | NCBI WGS metagenome assembly JABLTO01 (sample SAMN14651225, study PRJNA627086) | human gut metagenome | isolation source: feces | host: Homo sapiens
AATTTAAAATATGTTGTCCGATCGAAGGAAAAGTAAGTCCTTTAGAATATTGTCCTGACGAGGTCTTTTCTAAAGGAATGACCGGTGAAGGTGTCGTCATATTTCCAACTGGAAATATTGTTTATGCACCATATGATTGTAAAGTTGAGTTTATTTTTGAAGCAAAGCATGCCATTGCTTTAAAAGGTAGTGGAATCGAATGTTTGATTCATGTTGGATTAGATACGAATACTTTAAAAGGTAGAGGTTTTAAAGTATTTGTTGAAGCAGGTAAAAATGTTAAGCAGGGTGATAAGTTAATTGAATTTGACACAATGATTTTAAAGAAATATCACTGTATTGATGCTACACCCTTTGTTTTTACTAATTTAAATAGAAGGGACATAACCGTTGATCAATATGGAATGGTTGCTGCTAAGAGCCCTTTTATAACGATAGAAAGGAAATAATACAATGAATAGTGATAAATTGTCTTTTAAAGAAAAATATTCTTATGGTATTGGGGCCATTGGTAAAGATATGTGCTGTGGCATAATTTTTACTTACTGTATGTTATATTTTACTGATGTTTTAAAATTATCAGCAGCTTTTGTAGGAACATTATTTTTCTTAGCTAAGTTTTGGGATGCTATAAACGATTTAGGAATGGGAATGATCGTTGATAATACCCATACTAAATGGGGCAAATTCAGGCCCTGGTTAGTGATTGGAACCGTTGTTAATGCGATTGTTTTAGTTTGCTTATTTACTAATTGGGGATTATCAGGAACAACATTGTATGTTTTTGCAGCTGTTATGTATATTGTTTGGGGAATGACATATACAGTTATGGATATTCCTTACTGGTCAATGTTACCAAACTTGACTACTGATCTTGAAGAACGTGATAAAATAGCAGTTATTCCAAGAATTTTTGCTTCAATTGGCGGTTCTCTATTAGTAGGTGGCTTTGGTCTACAAATCATGGATTTTTTAGGCAAAGGAAATGCCCAGGATGGATTTACCCGTTTTGCATGGATGATTGCAATTGTTTTTATTATAACGATCGGAATCACTGTAGTAAATGTTAGATCAGCAGACCGGATAGAAACAAAAAAATCTGAAAAAACATCATTTAAACAAATAATTCAGGTTATTAAGAAAAATGATCAGTTGCTAGTTGCAATCGCTGTTATATTGACTTTTAATTTTGCGATGAACTGTATTAGTGGTGTTCAAACTTATTATTTTATCTATGTTACTGGTGATAAAGGTCTTTTCTCTATTTTTACGATGTTTGCTGGATTTGCTGAAATATTTGGATTGATCATCTTTCCCAAGTTAGCTAAACGAATGTCTAAAAAACAAGTTTATGGCCTTGCAAGTGGAATTCCCGTTATTGGTTTGATCGTTTTATTAATAATAGGGATCGTCATTCCTAAAAATTATATTTTAACTGCTGTTGCAGGAATTTGTGTAAAATTAGGATCTGGTTTACAGTTAGGAACGGTAACTGTTGTTTTAGCGGATGTTGTTGATTATGGAGAATATAAATTAGGTACTCGCAATGAATCAGTTATTTTTTCAATTCAAACTTTATTAGTTAAATTTGCTGCAGCTTTGGGAGCGTTATTTACAGGTTTTGCATTAGATGCTACTGGTTATCTTCCAGATGCAGTTCAATCAGCTGCAACGATCAATGGTATGCGCATCATTATGATTGGATTACCAATTATATTTGTTATTATAAGCTTTATTATTTATAAAAAATATTATATATTAAATGGTAAATATATGACTAGAATTATGAATATTCTTTCTTTAAAAAAGGAAGAAGATGTTGAAAATAGAGTAGTAGAAAATAATCAAAGTAAAAATTTACAGGAGGGTAATTATGCCGATTCAATTTCATAAATCATCACAAACATTTCATTTATATAATTCACAACTTAGCTATATTTTTAAAGTATTAAAAAATGATCAATTAGGTCAATTATATTATGGTAAAGTCATTCACGATCGAGAAAACTTTGATCATCTTTTTGAAACAAGACCAAGACCCATGGCATCATGTACGTTTGAAGGTGACTTAACATTTTCATTAGAACATATTAAACAAGAATATCCAGTGTATGGATCAGGCGATATGCGCCATCCGGCAATTGATATTCTTCAGGAAAATGGTAGTAGAATTCTTGATTTTAGATATCAAGATCATCAAATTATAAAAGGAAAGCCGAAATTAACAGATTTGCCAGCTACGTATGTAGAAAATGATAGTGAAGCACAAACTTTATTAATAACTTTATACGATGAAGTGATTCAGACAGAATTGATTTTAAGCTATACGATTTATGAAGATTTGCCAGTTATTTGCCGAAATGCATATATTAAAAATTGGGGAAAGCAAAAATTAGTTTTAAATCAGATAATGAGTATGTCTTTAGATCTACCTGATCATAATTATGAAATGATTGAATTAACAGGGGCCTGGTCTAGAGAAAGAAATGTTAAAAATCGTAAATTAGAACATGGAATCCAATCAATTTATTCACTTCGGGGCTGTTCAAGTAATAATTTTAATCCCTTTATTGCTCTAAAAAGAGAAAATTGTAATGAATATGATGGTGAAGTATTAGGTTTTAGTTTTGTTTATAGTGGTAACTTTTTAGCCCAGGTTGAAGTAGATACTTATAATGTAACGCGGGTTATGATGGGGATTCATCCCCATTGCTTTAGCTGGGAATTGAAAAGTAATGAATCTTTTCAAACACCAGAAGTAGTAATGGTTTACAGTGATAAAGGATTAAATGCGATGTCGCAAACTTATCACTCTCTATATCAAAAACGTTTAGCGCGGGGAAGATATCGTGATCAAGTTAGACCAATCCTTGTTAATAACTGGGAAGGAACTTACTTTGATTTTGATGAGGAAAAAATCATGGAAATTGCTGTTACTGCTAAAAAGTTAGGAATCGAGCTGTTTGTTTTAGATGATGGCTGGTTTGGAAAACGTAATGATGATAAAGCAGGATTAGGGGACTGGTATCCTAATTTGGAAAAGTTGCCTAATGGTATTAGTGGTTTAGCTAAAAAAATCAACGATTTGAATATGAAGTTTGGATTATGGTTTGAACCTGAAATGGTCAATAAAGATTCTGATTTGTATCGCAAACATCCAGAGTGGACATTAAAAACACCGAATCGAAATAGTTGTCATGGTCGTAATCAATATGTTTTAGATTTTTCTAATCCTAAAGTAGTTGAGTATATTTATGAGATGATGGCCAAAGTAATCGAGGAAGGACAAATTTCATATATTAAATGGGATATGAACCGTTGTATGAGTGAAGTTTATTCAAGTATTCATAGTCCTTCTTCACAAGGAAAAGTAATGCATGAATATATTTTAGGAGTATATCGTTTATATGAAAAATTAACATCACGTTTTCCAAAAGTATTATTTGAGTCATGTGCTAGTGGTGGGGCCCGCTTTGATCCAGCGATGATGTATTATGCACCACAATGCTGGACGAGTGATGATACTGATGCTGTTGAAAGATTAAAGATTCAATATGGGACTTCTTACGTTTATCCAATTTCAGCAATGGGGGCTCATGTATCGGCAGTGCCTAATCATCAAGTATTTAGAAATACACCAATTGAGACTAGAGCAAACGTAGCTTATTTTGGAACTTTTGGTTATGAATTGGATTTAAATAAACTAAGTCAAGAAGAGCAGGATAAGATCATTGCCCAAATAAAGTTTATGAAAGAATATCGAGAAATTATTCAGTTTGGAACTTTCTATCGTCTAAAAAGTCCATTCGAAGGTAATGAAACAGTATGGATGGTAGTTTCAAATGATCTAAATACTGCGATCGTAGGCTATTATCGACCATTACAAGAAGTTAATCAAGGCTTTAGAAGAGTTAAACTATTAGGTTTAGATCCTAATAAGGAGTATCATGTATCAATCAATGAAACTGATCATTATGGTGATGAATTGATGAATCTTGGCTTACTTACTAGTGACAGTTCTTGTGGTGAAAATCGTGAGACTTATGATGGAACTAATGGAGATTATTTATCTAGATTATATATTATTAAAGCAAAATAGACGCCTAGCGTCTATTTTTGGGCATGAGGATCATTCATTCTAGAGTTGTTGATCATTTTATTTTGCTTTCTAAAATCACGGGGAGCTAGATTGTGAGTGTTTGAAAAAGCTTTAGAAAAAGATAATTGATTAGCATAGCCACAGGAAAAAGCAATTTGATTAATAGTAAGATCAGTATTGATCAATAGTTCCTCAGCTTGGATCATGCGATAGCGCAATAAAAATTCTTGTGGTGAAAGATGTAGATATTTTTTAAAAAGCGTTGATAAATAACTGCGATTGATCGATAAATAATCAGCAATTTCATTTACGGTTACCATATCTTGATAATTATTTTGAATATACTCGATAGCCTTATCAACATAAGGATTGTAATTAGTTTTATTTGTTTTATAATTGACATTTGCACTTTTAGCTAAATAAGAAAAGAAAGTAAATAATTGTCCTTGAATATATAATTCATTACTATAACTAAGCTTATAATGAGCTAACATCGAAATTGTCAGTTTTCTTAATTCATCAAGATAATCACAATGAATGACCAGATTATTATCATTTAAATTACAGCGATTCAAATACAAACGACTTTTATTGCCATCAAAACCGATCCATAAATAGGTCCAGGGATCATCATGATCAGCTTGATAATATGTAACAACATTAGGCATGATCAAAAAAGCATCCCCAGCTTTAATAGAGTATACTTTATTATTTACATGATATTCACCTTTACCCTTTAGACAATAATGAATTAAATAGTTTTGTCTTATAGCTGGTCCATATGAATAATCAGGCTTACATTCCTGCATCCCACAGAATTTTAAATATAAATCTTCAAACGACTGATTTTCTATTTCAAGTGAAGAATACATAAATTACCTCCTTTATAACTTATTATAACAAAATTGTATTTAGATGTGTTCTAAATATAGGTGGATTTCATATAAATAAGACGAAGAGAGGAGTTTACAATGGAAACGAAAAATATCTTACATGATATCGCTAAAAGATGCGATGGGGACATATATTTAGGGGTGGTAGGACCAGTAAGAAGCGGGAAGTCTTCATTTATTAAACGTTTTATGGAAATGGCGGTTATCCCTTATATTGAAGATAAAGATGCTAAATTAAGAGCAATCGATGAATTACCACAGTCTGGTAAGGGTAAAATGATAATGACGGTTGAACCAAAATTTATTCCTAATCAGGCAGTAGAGATGATCATGGATGAAAATTTTAAAGTCAATGTCCGTCTTGTAGATTGTGTTGGTTATGTTATTGAAGGTGCTAAGGGATATCAAGATGATCAGGGGATTCGTTATGTTAAAACCCCATGGTATTTAGAATCGATCCCCTTTGATCAGGCAGCTAAAGTAGGTACAAAAAAAGTAATTCAGGATCATTCAACGATTGGAATCGTAATTACAAGTGATGGTAGTATTTGTGATATTCCAGGAGCTAATTATAATGAAGCAACCGACAGTATTATTGAAGAGTTATTAGAAATCGATAAACCATTCATTGTCATCATTAATAGTAAGGATGTAAATAGTCCTGCTTGTAAAAAAGAATACGAACGTTTAACAGAAAAATACGATGTACCAGTATTATCGATGGATGTTACAAATATGGAAGAGCCGCAAATTGTTTCTTTATTAAAAGATGCTTTATATGAATTTAAAATTAGTGAAGTACGAATTGAAGTACCTAAATGGCTGGCAATGATGTCTAATAATCATTGGTTGAAACAAACATTAGATACATCATTAAAAGAATCTTTGCAGTCAATCAAAAAATTTAAAGATGTAGAAAGAATTGGCGATGCCATTAGTGAATATGATTTTGTTGATAAAGCATATTTAACAGGAATTGACACAAGTACATCTAGTGCCACTTTAAAAATCGAAGAGCGTGATGGTTTATACAATGAAATTTTAGAAGAAATAATTGGTGATAAAGGTTTTGATCAGGCTACATTTTTAACATTTATCCAAGAATTGGTTGATATCAAGAAAGAGTACGAAGGATTTTCTAATGCCATTAGAATGGTTAAACAAACTGGCTATGGCTATGCAATACCAAAACTTGATGAAATTGAATTAAGTGAACCAGAAATTATTAAACAAGGGCCGCGCTATGGAATGAAGTTAGTATCTAAAGCAGGAACTACGTATATGATCAAAGTAGATATTGAAAGTACGTTTGAGCCAATAATCGGATCAAAAGAACAAGCAGAAGCATTTATCGAATATTTAAATTCTAATGGAAATGATAAACAAGCAATTTTTGATTGTGATGTTTTTGGTCGTAAATTAGGAGATTTAATTGAAGAAGGGATGTATATCAAACTGAATGCTATTCCAGAAAATGCGAGTCTTAGAATTCATGATATTTTATCAAAAATAGTAAATAAAGGGAAAAGTAATGTTATTGCAATTGTCCTATAAAAGTGCTTGAAATCGGTAATTTTTAATGTTATACTTTCGAGGTATTAGAATATGGAGGTAGTTATGAATAAGAAAGAACTAGTTGAATCAGTATCTAAAGAAAGAAACTTGACTAAAAAAGATGCCGAGATTTTAGTAGATACAGTTTTTAATACAATTACACGTAGTGTTATTGAAGGAGATAAAGTTTTGATCTCTGGATTTGGAACGTTTAAAGTAAATGATCGTAAAGCTCGTAAAGGAATATCTCCAAAGACACAAAAGGAAATGATTATTCCTGCCAGCAAGACTGTTACATTTAAACCAAGTAATCGTTTAAAAGAGGCAATGAATTAATCATTGCTTTTTTTGTTATTTATTAATAATAAGTTAATAATAAGGTGTATAATAGAAACAAAGGAGTTGAGAAAGATGCCGTTTTTTTATTATCCAATGTCATCAACTTATATGATTGGTTATCTTTTAGTTGCCATTGGATCAGTAATTATGATTGTTGCTCAATTAAAAGTAAGCAGTGCTTACAATAAATATGAAAAAGTACCTAATAGCAGACAAATGACTGGAGCGATGGTAGCTAGAGAAATTCTTGATCGAAATGGATTGAGAGATGTTCAAATCAATCGCATAAGTGGAAGATTATCGGATCATTACGATCCACGTAATAAAACAGTTAATTTGTCTCAAGGGATTCATGATGGTACATCGATTGCCTCTTTAGCAGTAGCGAGTCATGAGTGTGGTCACGCCATTCAACATTTAGTTGGATATCGACCATTAGTATTTAGAAATGCAATCTTGCCATTGTGTAATGTTGGTCAGTATTTAGGATGGATTGCCGTGTTTATTGGTTTATTAATGGGAAATACTAATATTGCCTGGCTGGGAGTAATCTTGATGTCAGGAATCCTGCTGTTCCAAATTGTTACACTGCCAGTGGAATTTGATGCTTCATCGAGAGCGTTACAGATCTTGAAAACTAATTATTTGACTAATGATGAATACAGAGGTGCCAAATCAATGTTATCTGCAGCTGCTTTTACATATGTTGCTGCAATGTTATCAACGGTTTTATCATTACTTAGAATTGTTTTGATCGTTTTAGGTAATGATCGTGATTAATTCATTAAAATCAAAGCTGCAGGGCTTTGATTTTTTTGAGCTATCAGTTCAGATATATTAATACAATTTTTCTTTTATAATCGCTAAATTGATAGTATAATAGGCATAGAAAGTTGGTGGAATTTTGAAATTTTTACGTAGAAATAGATTTAATATTCTAATAGCTTTTTTGATATTAGTTTTTATTATAGTTAGTTTTTATATGCTTTGGGTACATGTTCCATATTCAAGACACAAAAATGATCTTGCAAAGATTGAAAATGAGATTATTGCTGAAAATGGTTATGACAGCGCTGATTATTTTAATCGTTATGACGGTGAGAAAAGTTATTATATTATTCATGCAAAAAAAGGTGAAAAACAACAGTATGCTGTATTTGATGAAAAGAAAAAATTTATCAAATCATATAGCGGAGATGTTGTAGACCAGCAGGAATGTATTGATGCTTTTAAAGAGAAATATAAGCAAACCCCCGATGATGTTGAGATAGGCTATGAAAATGAAATATTTGTTTATAGCTTGTTGTATCGTGGTGAAGATTCATTGATTTATGCTTTTTATGGAATTGACAGTGGTGAATTTATAAAGGCTTATCGAATTGATAATAGTAGGTAGATTTATGTTAAAGGAATTAATAGAAAATAAATGTGTTGATATTAGTCGTTTGTTACTATTGAGAGCTAAAGAGTTAAATATTGATGATAATGAATGTCATATTTTATTGATTGTTTATACATTGAAAGATATTGGTATTAAAACTGTAACACCACAGATGATTCAGAATTATTCAGTGTTGTCAAATCAAGAGCTGGATAAGGTTTTAGCGTCGTTATTAAATAAAAAACTGATTTGTAATCGTTTGGGTTCTATTAGCTTAAATGAACTTGAAAAAAAATTATTATGTGAAAATAAAGAAATCGAAGAAAAAGCATCAGAAGTTGATTTGATCAGTATTTTTGAAGAACAGTTTGCAAGAGCATTATCACCAATCGAACTTAATATTATTAAAGATTGGAAGAATTGTAACTATAGTGATGAAATGATTGTTAAAGCTTTAAAAGAAGCTGTTAAAAGTCAAGTACTTAATTTTAGATATATTGAAGGAATACTTTCTAATTGGGCTAAAACAGGAGTAAAACAGCGTTATATTGAACAGGATGAACCAAAACGGACAGTTCCAATTAGTGAGTATAAATGGTGGGAAAATGAATAAAGAAAAAACAGGGCGAGTATTAGAGTATTTTGATGAATTGTTTCCTGATGCATATTGTGAGCTGAATCATGAAACTGATTTTCAATTATTAGTAGCTGTGATGTTATCAGCACAGACAACAGATAAAAAGGTCAATCAATTAACAGAGACTTTGTTTAAAAAATATCCAACAGTAGAAGCAGTGAGTCAAGCCTCTTTATCACAGTTACAAGAGGACATAAAGACGATAGGTTTGTATCGTAATAAAGCTAAAAATCTTTTAGCGATGGCAAATGTATTGATAGAACAGTACGATGGTAAAGTACCAAGTGGTCAGAAACAATTAGAGAGTTTGCCAGGAGTAGGACGTAAAACAGCTAATGTAGTTCGTTCAGTAGCTTTTGATATCCCGGCATTTGCGGTTGATACACATGTTGAAAGAATTGCTAAAAGATTAGGTTTTGCTAAAAAAGATGATAGTGTTTTAGCGGTCGAAAAGAAATTATGCCGTTCAATCGAACGCTCACGCTGGAATAAATCGCATCACCAGTTTATTTTTTTTGGACGCTATTTTTGTAAGGCAACAAATCCTAACTGTAAAGAGTGTAAATTAAATGATATGTGTAAAGATCCAATCAAAAAGAAATATTTAGATAAGTAATCTTTTATCGTGGGCTTTTGATTTTGCAATGATAAATAAAAGAAGTTGTTTTAAATCAGGTTTTTATTCGATAATGGGTAATTAAAAATAAGAGATTTCAAAAAATGATTATATTTAATAATTATTTAAGAAATCTCTTTTTAATGTTTACCCTAAAGTAAGAAAGAACTTTAAATCCAGCTTCTTTTTTATCTAATAGGAATTTCGATTCGTTTAAGTATAAAATAAAAATATCAACCATAGGGGTACATGAAATGGCTGGATATTTTTATCGACTAAAAAAGTGTTAGAAATATTATTTTTTCCTAATCATAGTTCCATTGCATTTTGGACACTGACAGCTGTATCCTTGATTTTCTTCATCTAAAAACTCTTCCAGTATTCATTTCGGTACTTCTTTATAACCACATCTCTTGCATTTTATTGGTATCATTACCTCTGGTTTCCTCAATAATTTTGCTGGTTCTTCATCAGTTAGATTAATCATTTGTTTACCTTTTTCCTATGCTTATAGCTGTATTTTGCTTCAAGAATCTTTCGGTCACGATGTTGATTAGCACATTATATAAACAAAAAAAGGCAGGAACGAATCAAATTAAATTAATAAATATAATAAAACAGTTAAAACAATTCGAGAAAGTAATATGCAAATTATCTTAATGACGGTGATAAAACCAGTGAATCACTTTTTTTTCATCATCATAGTTTACTATCTTGCTTTCATATATTATTGATCTGGTCATATATTGAACACATTTTTCAATAGCGTTCTTAGTTTGTTCATCTTTGATTTTGGGGCATAGACATAGAACACTTCCCCGTATCTTCGGTAGAATCATCTTTTAAGCCCTTGAAACTAATGTGTCTATTAACCAATTATAAGTGCTATAATTTCCATATTTATGACCTGCTTGGAGAATACGAGAGTTTAAGCGAGCTCAATTACCTTGTAGAAAAGATTATAAAACTTGATGAAAGCGAGGATTTCTGGCAGGCGGTTTTAGACTTGGGAGAATAGGGCAGTGTTAGAAACTTAATTAACCTTACCGAAAATATGGACTGTTTTGACTATCTTCCAGGTGTTATCGATGCTTCCGACCTTAGCTATTATTGGATTGAACAAAGCAACTACTATGGTACAAGCAAACTCTGGGTGCTCTTTCAAATTATATCGACTATGAAAATTTTAGGTGGGATATTTGTTTTGATGAAAGCAAAGTATTTACCAACAACGGTTATGTACGCTCAAATGGCGATCGTTTTGTTGATATTTACGATGGCAATATTGAGAATATTCCTAAAGAATACCGTATTCAAAGTCCTAATCTCTATATTCGTACTCTTGGAAAAACAGAAAAAGGTATGGAATGCCAACGGGTATATTTTAGAGGACATGTCGACTGTATTTCATATCTGAAAGAGCTCGAGGCATTAAATTGAATTGCTTTTTACATGATTAAAGTTTATGATAAGACCAAAAAACAAATTAAAATATAAAAGTTTTTATTTAATTTAAGTAAAAACTATTAATTATTTATATGTTTTTTGGTATACTAATAGTAAAGGAGGCATTAGTATGATCGTTAGACCCCATTATTTAGATTTACTGAAAACCTATCGTGATGTGCCACTGGTGAAAATCCTTGCGGGTATTCGTCGCTGTGGTAAGTCCACAATTTTAGACATGTTACAGGATGATTTGATAAAAAGTGGCGTTCTTGCCGACCACATTATCAGTATGCGCTACACTTCGGAAGATTTTGATGACGGTATGACCGATAAAGATATGTACAATGGAATCAAGGAAAAAATGACAGATGGTAAACGTTACTATCTTCTGCTTGATGAAGTACAGGAAATCACAGGTTGGGAAAAGGCTGTAAACAGTCTGCTTGAAAACGCTGATACGGATATTTATGTGACTGGTTCCAATTCTAAGCTGATGTCAAGTGAAATATCCACCTATCTTTCAGGACGGTATATCTCTATCCCTGTATTTACGCTGTCCTTTGCCGAATATATAGAGTTCAAAAAGGCAAGCGGACGCACGCCGAAAGAATTGCTTGCAGAGTATATTCGCATGGGTGGTTTTCCAATCGTTGCGCTGAGCAATTTTGACGAGGGCGCAGCATATCAGATTGTCGAGGGCATTTATAATTCCGTTATCACCAGCGATATAACGAAACGGCACAATATTACGAAATTTGACTTGTTCAACCGTGTTGTAAAGTATATTGTTGAAAATGTCGGTAAGACCTTTTCTGCAAATGCTATTGTAAAGTTCTTGAAAAGTGAGAGACGTTCTCTCTCGGTGGAATCGGTATATAATTATCTGGAATGGCTGGAAAAAGCCTTTGTGATTTATCGCTGCCAGCGATACGATCTGCAAGGTAAATCCGTGCTGAAAACGCAGGAGAAATTCTATCTTGCTGACGCTTCTTTGAAATACTGCATGATGGGTTTCAATCCGAAGTCTGTTGCCGCAATGCTTGAAAATATCATATACTTTGAGCTTCGCAGAAAAGGTTACGAGGTCTATATCGGCAAGAACGAAACGAAAGAAATTGACTTTGTGGCGGTACGGCGCGACGAGCGTATCTATGTGCAGGTGTGCCGCAATCTGCCGGAAGAATCTGACCGCGAGATTGCCAATCTGCTTGAAATCAAAGACCACTATCCCAAGTATGTCGTAACGCTTGACGAGCTCGCCGCAGGTAATATCAACGGTGTAAAGATCGTACATTTAGCAGATTTTCTATTGGCTGATGGATATTAAAATTATCATAAAGATTAAAAATTGAGGTTTAGAGGAGTAACTATGAAACGATATCAAGTATTTATTAGTTCCACATATACAGATTTACAATTAGAGAGACAAGCAGTTTTAGAGAGTATTCTTAAACTTCGTCATATTCCTGTTGGTATGGAACATTTTGTTTCAACAAACGAGGAACAGTTTGATTATATTAAGCGGCTTCTTGATGAAACGGATTACTATATTATCATTATAGCAAATAGATACGGTTCACAAGCTGATGATGGTATTAGTTACACTGAAAAAGAGTTTGATTATGCTGTGAATTTAGGGATTCCAGTAATTGCGTGCATTCATAGCAAGCCTGATTGTTAAACCGCAAATTCTCTACAAAAAAAATAATACAAAAACTGCAAATAAAAAAAACAAACGGATTAAGAAAGATGCCGTTTCAAACTGCAC
>JABLTO010064612.1_pt1 | contig 12714 bp, 10 predicted proteins | sample 7160091 | NCBI WGS metagenome assembly JABLTO01 (sample SAMN14651225, study PRJNA627086) | human gut metagenome | isolation source: feces | host: Homo sapiens
AACTGGCGCATGGCGCTGCCCGGGCAGCCGTGGAAGACGGGCTTTTCGGCAGCGGCAGCAGCCTTTTTCTGTTTGTTTTCCAGCACAGCCTGCTCATCGTAGGCAGCGGCCTCCCGCTCCTCGAAGGTGATGGCACCGGTGGGGCAGCCGGGCAGGCAGTCGCCGAAGCCGTCGCAGTAGTCGTCGCGCATAAGCTTGGCCTTTCCGTTCACGAGGCCGATGGCACCCTCATGGCAGGCAGTGACACAGGCACCACAGCCATTGCATTTTTCTTCGTCTATATGAATGATTTTACGTATCATATCCACACTCTCCTTTTCTTGATGGGCCTATTATAACAGATGCTTCGTCCTATTTCTGTTGTCATGACCACAAAGAGAGAGGAAGTTTTTCTCAGTAATGCACGACATTGCCCGCATTGCGGATGCGTGCCAGCACCGGCTCTGCCTCCGGGCTGCGGAAATAGTCGAGGCTGGTCTTTGGCAGCAGCGTCCCGAGGGTATCCCAGTCGCCGCTCTGCAGGCACTGGCGGACGGTGGAAGCACTGATGGCCTTGCCGTTTGCTTCTTTGCGAGGTACAACGACACACTCGATACCCGCTTTGGGCAGCTGCTCGCACATAATCTGGTTGTAAAGCCCCGTCACCTGACTGGTAGGCTCCTCGCCCACATAGCGGGCAGTGATGTTCAGCGCCGCCGCGATCTTCGTAAAGACGGCGAGGTCCAGCCGGGCGTGGCCGTCGATGACAGCTGCCTCATCCTTCAGGAAGTAACTGGGGAAGGTGGCATTCGAGATGATGTAGGGGCCGCTGTCGTGGAGCACCACATTCGGCAGATGAGCCACGCCCGCCTCCACCAGCTTCCTGCGCACGGCAAAAGGCACGAGGCTGGCGTCCTCACTGACCACGAACAGGTGGAGCGTGTCGCAGGCGGCAGCAGCTTTTTCCACAAGATACTGATGACCGAGGGTAAAAGGGTTCGCGTTCATGACGAGGGCCGCACTTTTGCCCTCGGTCCTGGTCTTTTCCAGATCGCGCAGATAAGCTCCGAAGCCGTCGCGGCGGTTTTCCATGAAGACAAGGGTATCCTCCACCCGGGCGATCTCGTAGAAGCCGAGGTCGCCGAAAAACTTGGAGCTTTTTACCTTGGTGTAGAGAAACAGGTGCATATTCCCCCGCGCGCACTGCACCTCGATGAGATGGGTGATGATCTGGTTCAGCAGACCCTCGCCCTGATGGGCGCTGCTGACGGCGAAGCACCGCAGGGTGTTGCCGAAGCAGCTGCCGGTGCCGATGACATTGTATTCCTCGTCGAACATGGCGCAGATGTAGTCCAGATTGCCGTCGCGGCGGATGCCCTCCTGACTCAGCAGTGTGTCGATTTGGGCCAGAACGGTTTTATCGGTCGGATAGACCTGCGAAATGGTATATTCACTCATTGATATTCCCCTCAGTAGTAACAAAATGGAGCAGCCAGGTCAGCGCCAGCAGGTCGGCACTGCCGCCGGGCGAGAGATTTTCCGCAATGAACCGGTCATCCAGCGCCGCGAGCGCATCTTTATCCGGGTAAGGTGTCTGGGCGAGAAGGGCTTTCAGCTCTTCGGTGAGGGCCAGCTGACGCTCCCGGCTCGAGCGGGCAATGATGTTGGTATCGGTGCTGTTGGCCAGGATGGCCAGCAGTGCGCCGCCGCCGGCGCGGTCGAAGTCGTAACCCTTGGCAAGGCCCTCTTCCAGCACCGGCAGACCGACATTCAGCACTGCGGGAAGTCCAGCTTCCACCTGCCCGCGCACACCGGCGATGCCGTACTGGATATAAAGCTTCTGGCCCACGGTGGCGGCGTTCTCGGCAGTGACGTCTGCAAAATCCTTCTCGCTCAGGCCCACCGTCATTGCGGATACTTCTGACAGAACGCGGGCTGCATCCACCCAAAGGGAGCGGTCGAGGCGTCCCAGCGCCGCGCAGACGATGCCCACCGAAAAGACCGCGCCCTTGTGGGTGTTGACGCCGCCGGTGGCGTCCAGCATCTCGCCCTCGGCCTCACAACCCAGAGGCCGCAGGGCCGCGAACGTCTCGGGCGCGGGCTGTTCCGCCGTCTCGCGGCCCGTCTGGGCGCAGGCTTCAAAATAGGGATAGAGCGCCGCGGCGCTGTCCATGAAGGTGAAGACGTCCATGTCCTTATGGCTTCCGCTGTTACGCCGGTCCACAAGGCCGGGCTTCGGGGTGGTGGTCACTTCGTAGAGCAGGGCGCGGACGGCCAGACGGGCCGCGTCGGCAATGTCCTGCGCGTCCCGGGCCTCGGTCAGGATCTCCGTCGTCTTTTCCTGCAGTTCGGCCACGGTATGGATGCGGCGGCTGCTGCACACCTTAGCAGGCCCGCCGCAGATGAGACAGCGGCGGCCTTCGAGGTTTAGCTCTTTTCTGTCCACTTTGAGGCCGTCCGGGCGGATGACGTCCATGTCGAACAGCCGCCCCAGCGGGGTGGCGTCCTCGATGTCGGTGGTAAATTTCTTGATGGTCAGCGGGTCGGCGTCCAGCATATAGAACGCCTCACAGCCGGTCACTTCCCGGACGGTGTCCTGATACAGCGGCGTCAGCTTTGCCCGCAAAAACTGCTGGCGCAGCAGCTGACGCCCCCGCGCAAAGCCCCGCTGGATGAGGGGCGAATCCTTTACCGGGCCGCAGATATTCATGGTAAAGCAGATGAGAGGCTTATTGTACTGAGCCAGCAGCTCCTGCTGATACTGCACCCGGCGCTCCCGTGCATCCAGCATCTGGACCAGCGAAACAGTCGTTTCCATGTTTTTCTCCTCTCAGCGGTGCTTTTTGAGCATGTCCATAAAGAGCTGCACCTGCGGCAGCGCAGCGGCGTCTCTCTGGCAGAAAATATAGGTGCGCCGGACGAAGGGCTCGCCGTTCTCGAAGGTGCAGGGCTTGACATATCCCTTGAAGTTATCCAGTGCCACTTCCGGCATCAACGCCCAGCCAAGGCCCCGCTCCACCATCTCACGGCAGACCATGATGTTATCCACCACAAAATTGCCCACATCGTTGGTCACGCCGTTCTCGTAGCGCCAGCGGGCCATCTGGGCGCTGATGGTGGCGTCGCTGCTGTGGTCGATATAAAGGTAATCTGAGATGGGCCTGTCCTTGTTCTCCTCGCTGCAGATCAGGCAGATATTCTCCTGCGAGAGCAGGAACTGGGTGCCGTCCCACGGATACTCGCCGCGCAGCACTGCCACGTCCAGCGAAGAGTCCAGCATTTGCTGATAAATGTTCCGGCTGTGGCCGGTGGCGATGTCGAGGCGTACCTTCGGGTAGGCCTTGTGGTACTCGGTCAGCACCTCGGGCAGGCGGTAGTAGGAGAAGTTCACCGAGATGCCGGCCCGCAGGGTGCCGCAGGCTTCGCCCTGGATGGAGGCCAGCTGGCGGCGCATCTTTTCCATCTCGCGGGCGGCGGCAGCGCTGTGGAGCAGCACCTGTTCACCGGCCGGCGTGAAGCGGATGCCCTGCCGCGAGCGCAGGACGATCTCCACCCCCAGCTCCTGTTCCAGTGCCTTGATGCGCTTGGACAGTGCCGACTGGGTCATGTACAGTTTGTCCGCTGCGTGGGTGATGTTGCGCGTCTCGTCCAGCGCGTGCAGCAGCTCGTAATCTTTTTCGTCCATCGTAGCTCTCCCTCTATTGCCCTTTATTTTTCTTATCATTCCTGTTTGCGCTTCATCCAGGCGCATTTTGCTCAGATTCCATATCTGTTATTCATAATACAACAGATTATAGCAAATGAAAAGGGGGATATTCGCCTTGATTTTCCCGAAAGTCCATTCCAAGATGGAATAATTAAGCACTTTTCTTGCAATTTTCTTAACTCTGCCTTAATTCCATCTTAATGCAGTGTTGTTGTACACAACGTCTTCATTTTTTCTTCGCTGACGGGCGGTCTTCCTCCCGCAGTACAGAAAACGCAGATCTCTTTTCATTTTTGCCTGAAAAATCAGCAAAAATCCAGTTTATTGGACAGTATTTTCATTATCATAAAAACAAGAAAAAACTCGTTTCTTTCGTCTTTGTCACTTTGCAGATTTTTCCGTCTGCTTTTTGTGCAAAGTCCCAGAATTTTTCGTCGAAAAGCGCGTTTTGTTGACAGCCGCTTTTTGAAAAGCGTATCCTTATTGCAAATCAGAGTCAGGAGGTCATTTTATGGAGCACTCCACACGTCTCGCCCACATCAGCGAGGACGGCAACCGCACCCAGACCGTCTATGACCATCTCGCCGGCACTGCCAGGCTGGCCGGTTCTTTCGCAGTCCCCTTCGAGGCGCAGAGTGAGGCCGAATTTGCCGCGTGGCTCCACGACGTCGGCAAATACAGCGATGCCTTCCAGCTGCGGCTCAAAGGCGGCCCCAAGGTGGACCACTCCACCGCCGGAGCGCAGGAGGCCTGGGTTCGCCAGCATCTCCACACCGCCTTTGCCGTGGCCGGACACCACAGCGGCCTGCCCGACGGTGGGAGCCCCGCCGATGACCCGGGCGACGCCACCTTATATGGCCGGAGCAAGAAGCCGGTAGACCCCTACGACGGCTGGCAGGAAGTAACGCTCCCCGCCTCGACGCCGCCCGCGTGGGCCTGCGCCGACCCGCTGAGCCTCGCGTTCTTCACCCGGATGCTCTACTCCTGCCTTGTGGACGCCGACTTCATCGACACCGAGACCTTCATGGACGGCAAGGCCGCACCCCGGGGCAGCGGCACGGACATCGCCGCGCTGCGGGACATCGTCTCGGCACAGGCGCAGTGTTATCTCAGGGCCGAGTCGCCCTCGCCCGTCAGCGTCCAGCGCAACACCGTCCTCCGCGCCTGTCTCGAGAAAGGCGCTCACGGCCCGCAGGGGCTCTACACCCTCACCGTACCCACCGGCGGCGGCAAGACCTTCGCCTCCCTCGCCTTTGCGCTGGAGCACGCCGCCGCCCAGAAGATGAAGCGGGTCATCTATGTCATTCCTTATATGTCCATCATCGATCAGACCGCCGCCGTCTTCTCGGGCCTGCTGGGCGCAGAAAATGTTCTGGCCGACTTCTCCAACGCCGAGTACAAAACTGTTGAGCAGGACGACCTGACCCCCGCCCAGTACCGTCAGATGCTGGCCAGTGAAAACTGGGATGCCCCCGTCGTGGTGACGACGGCGGTGCAGTTCTTCGAGTCGCTCTACGCCAACCGCAGCAGCCGCTGCCGCAAGCTCCACAACATCGCCGACAGCGTCATCATCTTCGACGAGGCGCAGACCCTCCCGGGCGACTATCTTGCCCCCTGCGTCAGCGCCATCGCCCAGCTCATCCAGCATTACCACTCCACGGCCGTCCTCTGCACGGCCACCCAGCCTGCCCTTGAGCCGCTGTTCCGGCGCTTTGCGCCTGAGCTCCACCCGCAGGAGATCACGCCCGACGCGGCCCGCCTCTACGAAGTGCTCCGGCGCACCACACTGCAAGACCTCGGCACCCTGCCGCAGGAGGAGTTCGCCGCCCGGCTGGCCCGGCACCCGCAGGTGCTCTGCGTGGTCAACCGCCGCAAGACGGCCCAGCAGCTCTACGCTGCTCTGCCCGCCGAGGGCAGCTACTGCCTGACCACCCTGCTCTGCGCCTCCGACCGCCGCCGTCAGCTGGACGACATCCGCCAGCGACTGAAAGAGGGTCTGCCCTGCCGGGTGGTGTCCACCTCTCTCATCGAGGCGGGCGTGGACGTGGATTTTCCCGTCGCTTACCGCGAGCAGTGCGGTCTTGACTCGCTCTTACAGACTGCCGGGCGCTGCAACCGCGAGGGGCGGCGGGGCACAGAGGAAAGCATCGTCTACCGGTTCCGGCTGGACGAGTGTTCCACGCCCCAGATGCTCAGGCAGAATGTCAGTGCGCTGGACTACACCGCCCGGCATCAGGACACACTGGACACGCCCCGGGCCATTCAGCTCTACTTCAACGAGCTTTCCGACCTGCGCGGCCCCGACGCCGTGGACAAGCACGGCATTCTGGATGCCTTTCTCCGGGGCATCCGGGGCTGCCAGTTCCCCTTTGCACAGGTGGCGGAGGAATTCCGCCTCATCGAGAACGCTGCCCGCACGGTCTATCTGCCCGTCGGCGAGGGCGCGGCCCTCTGTGAACAGCTGCGCAGCGGTCATGTTACCCGGACGCTGCTGCGGAAGCTGGGCGTTTACAGTGTCTCCTGCTACAAAGACCAGTTCGACAAGCTCGACGCCGCCGGGGCGCTGGAACTGCGGCCCGATGGCTCGGCCATCCTCACCGACACCGGCTGCTACAGTGAAAAGACCGGCCTTGCCATGGATGTAGAGACGGGCATCGGCCTTTACTTCTAAAAGAAAGAGGTGGTTTCAATGACCGATATTCATCTTAGTCTGAAAATTCAACTTCACCCGGAAGGGAGGCGATGCTGATGTCCATGCTCATTGAGGTGTGGGGCGACTATGCCTGCTTCACTCGTCCGGAAATGAAGACCGAGCGTGTGAGCTACGACATGATCACTCCATCCGCTGCGCGGGGCCTTGTGGAAGCCATCTACTGGCACCCCGGGCTGCGTTATACGGTTGACCGCATCTATCTGCTCAAGCCCTTCGGCCTTGACCCCGAGGACGAAGCGTCCACCGAGGAGTACACCCAGCGGCCCATCCGGTTCACCAACATCCGGCGCAACGAGGTCAAGTCCGCCCTGCTGTCCTCCGCCGCCCTCAGCGCGGCCAAAGGCGGCACACCGCCGGTGCTCTACACCTCGGAGGACATCCAGCAGCGGGCCGCGATGGTCCTGCAGGACGTCCACTACGTCATCGAGTGTCATTTCGATTTGACGGACAAGGCCGCCCCCAGCGACAACCCCGGCAAGTTTCAGGACATCCTGCGCCGCCGTCTGCGCAAAGGTCAGTGCTATCACCAGCCCTGTTTCGGGTGCCGGGAGTTCCCGGCCAACTTCCGGAAATGGCCGGGCGGCGATATTCCGGCACTGAAGGTCACGCAGGACCTCGGCTTCATGCTCCACAGCCTCGATTACTCTGATTCGGCCAACATCTGCAGCCAGTTCTTCCGCGCAAAACTGGTGGACGGCGTGATGGAATGCCGGGACGTGGAGGTGTTTACATGATACTCCAGGCACTCACCGCCTATTATGAGCAGCTTCTGGCCCAGGGCAGAGTGGAGGCCCCCGGCTGGGACAGTCGCTTCAAAGTCAGCTATGAACTGCGCCTCGGCCCCGACGGCCAGCTCCTCGCCCTCAACGACCTGCGGCAGGAAGTCCCCAAGGGCAAGAAGACCGTCATCTCCCCCCGTGAACTCCCTGTCCCCCACCGGGTCAAACGCGCCTCCGGCGTCGCCGCAAACTTTTTGTGCGACAATACGTCCTATCTGCTGGGCGCAGACGAAAAGGGCAAGCCTGAGCGCTCCCGCCAGTGCTTCGAAGCCTGCGCCGCCCTCCACCACAAGGTACTCGACGGAGTAGACTCCCCTGCCGCCAAAGCCATCCTCGCCTTTTTTGACAGCTGGGAGCCGGATACAGCCCCCACCCACCCGCTGCTGGCAGAGCAGTGGGCCGACCTGAACAACAACGCGAACCTTGTGTTCGGCTACGAATCCCCCGACGGCGCCCACTGGTTGGCCACCACCGATAAGGACATCCGGGCCGCATGGCAGTCCGCCTTTGACACCTCCGATGCCGACGCCGAGACGGCCCGCTGCCTCATCACCGGCAAAGAGGCCGGCATCGCCCGCATCCACCCCGCCATCAAGGGTGTGATGGGCGCACAGGCCGCCGGTGCGGCGCTGGTCTCCTTCAACGCGCCCGCTTTCTGCTCCTACGGCCATGAGCAGGGTGCCAACGCCCCTGTCAGCGAGTACGCGGCTTTCGCCTACACCACGGCCCTCAATCTGCTGCTGGCAGACCGGAACTGCTGTCAGCGCATCGGCGACACCACCATCGTCTGCTGGGCCGAAAATGCCGCTCCCGTCTACTCAAATGCCATGCTGATGTTTTTCTGCAGCGGTGCCGAGGCGCGCGGCGTCTCGGAAAGCGACCTTGCCGCCGCACTGAAAGCCCTTTCTCAGGGACGCCCCGTCTCCTTCCTCGACGACAAGCTGGACCCGAACCAGAACTTCTATGTGCTGGGCATCTCGCCCAACGCAGCCCGGCTCTCCGTCCGGTTCTTCCTGCACAGCAGTTTCGGACAGTTTGCCAAAAATCTGCAGGACCACGCCGACCGGCTCAGCATCACCCGCCCCGCCTTCGACAAGCGGGAAAACCTGTCGGTCTGGGCGCTGGCGCAGGAGACGGTCAACCAGAAATCCCGGGACAAAAATCCATCGCCCCAGCTGGTGGGCGATCTGCTCCGGGCCATCCTCACCGGCGGGCCGTACCCCGCCACTCTGCTCAACGGCGTGACCCTCCGCATCCGGGCCGAACGGGAAGTCACCCGAGGCCGCGCCGCCATCCTGAAAGCCTACTATCTCCGCAACTACCCCACCGAGCTCAACAAGGAGGTATTTACCGTGAGCCTGAACGAAAGCAGCAATGTTCCCTATGTTCTGGGGCGTCTCTTCTCTGTGCTGGAGACGATCCAGAGCGTCGCCAACCCCGGCATCAACGCTACCATCAAAGACCGGTACTTCAACTCGGCCTGTGCCACCCCGGCAACGGCCTTCCCTACGCTGGTCAAGCTGGCTCAGAAGCATCTGCAAAAGATGAGCACCCCCAACGAGGTGCATTTCAGCAAACAGCTCACCGAGCTGATGGCCCAGCTGCCCGAGACAGGCTTCCCGGCGCGGCTCAGCCTGCCGGAGCAGGGTGCCTTTGAGATAGGCTACTACCACCAGACCCAGAAACGCTACGCCAAAAAGAATGAGGAGGAATAAACCATGTCTGAGCCCATCAAGAACCGCTATGATTTCGTCATCCTGTTCGACGTCGAGAACGGCAACCCCAACGGCGACCCCGATGCAGGCAATATGCCCCGCATCGACCCCGAGACGGGCTACGGTCTGGTGACCGACGTCTGCCTCAAGCGAAAGATCCGCAACTATGTCGAGACTCTGAAAGAGGACGAAAAAGGCTACCGCATCTACATCAAGGACGGCGTTCCCCTCAACCGCAGCGATGCCGAGGCCATCAAAACTCTGGGCATTGATCCCGACCTGAAAGCCGCCAAAAAGGCCGACCCCGACATCGATGCCAAACTGCGGGACTATATGTGCGAGAACTACTTCGACATCCGCACCTTCGGTGCTGTCATGACCACCTTCGTCAAGGGTGCGCTGAACTGCGGTCAGGTGCGCGGCCCCGTCCAGCTGAGCTTTGCCCGCTCGGTGGATCCCATCGTCCCGCAGGAAGTCACCATCACCCGCGTGGCCATCACTACCGAGGCCGATGCCGAGAAGAAGGGTACTGAGATGGGCCGCAAGCACATCGTGCCTTACGCCCTCTACCGCGCCGAGGGCTATGTCTCGGCCAACCTCGCCCGGAAGACCACCGGTTTCTCCGAGGATGATTTGAAACTTCTGTGGACTGCCATTCTGAATATGTTCGAGAACGACCACAGCGCCGCCCGCGGCAAGATGGCCGTGCGGGAGCTCATCGTGTTCAAGCACGATTCTGAGCTGGGCAATGCCCCGGCCTACAAGCTCTTCGACTCCGTCACCGTCGAGCGCAAACACGATGTGGACGCCGCCCGCAGCTACCGCGACTACACCGTCACGGTGGCAGACACTCTGCCGGAAGGAGTCACCTGCGAGAGGCTGTCCTGATGGCCGGCCCAGACGACTGGCTGCCCCTGTCGGGCATCCAGCACTTCTGCTTCTGCCGCCGCCAGTGGGCGCTCATCCATCTGGAACAGCAGTGGGCGGAGAACCGCCGCACCGTCGAAGGCCAGCTCGATCACGCCCGCTGTCATGACGCAAACCAGACCGAGCGGCGCGGCGGCCTGCTCATCACCCGAGGGATGCAGGTGGTCAGCCGTCGGCTGGGCCTGAGCGGAAACTGCGACGTCGTCGAGTTCCGGGCTGACCCGGAGGGCATCCCGCTGCAAAACGCGGAAGGGCTCTGGAAGCCCATGCCTGTCGAGTACAAGCATGGCCGCGCCAAGGCCAGCGACGCCGACCGGCTGCAGCTCTGCGCACAGGCCATGGCGCTGGAAGAGATGCTGGTGTGCCGCATCCCGGAGGGTGCGCTCTTCTACGAAGAGACGCGGCGGCGGGAGGTCGTGCCGCTGACCGAAGAACTCCGCCAGACCACCCAGAAGATGGCCGATGAGATGCACGCCTATTTTGCCCGGGGCTATACCCCCAAGTCGAAGCCCGGCACCCACTGCAGCGCCTGCTCCCTCAAAGAGCTCTGCCTCCCCGTGCTGTATCAGCGTGCCGACCCGAAAGCCTATCTCCGCGCCCATCTGGACGAGATGCAGGAGGCCGCGCCATGAGAAAGTTTTTGAACACGCTCTACGTCCTCAACAAGGACGCCTACCTTTCCCTCGAGGGGGAGAACATCGTCCTGCTCTGCAACAAGGCTGAAATTGGCCGGGTCCCGCTCCACACGCTGGAAGGCATCGTCTGCTTCAGCTATCCCGGCGCAAGCCCTGCCCTGATGGGTAAATGCGCCAGCCTCGGGGTCGATTTGAGCTTTTTCAGCCCGCAGGGCCGCTTTCTGGCCCGGGCCGTAGGCGAAGAGCGGGGCAACGTCCTGCTGCGGCAGACCCAGTACCGCATCGCAGACAGCGAGGCAGAGAGCTGTCTCTATGCGCGCAATTTCATCCTGGGCAAAGTCTATAACGCCCGCTGGGTGCTGGAACGGGCCACCCGCGACCACCCCCAGCGGGTGCCGGTGGAACAGCTCAAGCACACCAGCGCCCAGCTGGCGGCGGCGTTGCCCCTCATCGAGCAGTGTGACGACCTCGACCAGCTTCGCGGTCTGGAGGGCGAGGCGGCACAGCGGTATTTCGACTGCTTTGATTCACTCATCCTGCAGCAGCACGATGATTTTTCTTTCGCAGGCCGGAGCCGCCGCCCGCCGCTGGACAATACCAATGCCCTGCTCTCTTTCGCTTATTCGCTTCTGGCCTCCGACTGCACGGCGGCTCTTCAGAGTGTGGGCCTCGACCCCTACGTCGGCTTTCTCCACCGCGCCCAGCCCGGGCGCAGGAGCCTCGCCCTCGACCTCATGGAAGAGCTGCGTGCGGTTTATGCCGACCGCTTCGTGCTCTCCTGCATCAACCAGAAAATTCTGAACCCAAAGCATTTCCAGAAGCAGGAAAACGGGGCCGTCCTTCTCACCGATGAGGGCCGCAGCGCCTTTCTGGGCGGGTGGCAGACCCGCAAGCAGGAGACTATCACCCACCCGTTCCTGAACGAAAAGCTTCCGTGGGGCCTCGTGCCTTATGTGCAGGCTCTGCTTCTGGCCCGCACCCTGCGGGGCGATATGGAGCTTTACCCGCCATTTTTCTGGAAGTGAGGGATGTGTATGCTGGTCCTTATCACCTACGACGTCAATACCGAAACTCCTGCCGGGCGCAAACGTCTGCGCAAAGTCGCCAAGCGCTGTGTGGACCACGGCCAGCGGGTGCAGAACTCCGTGTTCGAGTGTCTGCTGGATGCCGCGCAGTATGCCGTTCTCAAGGCGGAGCTGACGTCTCTCATCGACCCTGCGCTGGACAGTCTGCGCTTCTACCAGCTGGGCAACAACTATAAGAGCAAGGTGGAGCATGTCGGCGTCCATCCGCCCTTCGAGCAGGACGGCCTGCTGTTGTTCTGAGTTTTGCGCCCCGGTGCGAAGGGCGAGTTCTCAGCATTTTTCCGGCACCTTCGCACCGGATTTTTGTGTCATTTCGCATGATTTGGATAGCTCTTTGACCCGTTGTAAATCAAGGCTCTTCTAAATTCGTGCAGAATGTTGTATAATTTGTTTGAAAATAGAGATTTTGTCTCTGTTTTTGCTGTCGCCCTCCTCGCGGAGGGCGTGGATAGAAATCTCTAGGTCTGAGTCAGTGAAAAGCTTTCCTGAAGTCGCCCTCCTCGCGGAGGGCGTGGATAGAAATATAATGCCCTCTCTCTCTTTGGCTGAAAAGATAAGTCGCCCTCCTCGCGGAGGGCGTGGATAGAAATCTGCATCACCCGGCGGAAGTTCTGAGTGCCAAGAGTCGCCCTCCTCGCGGAGGGCGTGGATAGAAATACCATTATTAACGAGTTGGTATCTCGCAGCACAGGTCGCCCTCCTCGCGGAGGGCGTGGATAGAAATATGGTCACCTCATCCGAAATGCAGCCGCACTCCGGTCGCCCTCCTCGCGGAGGGCGTGGATAGAAATAATCAGTGCCAGCGCATTCTTCAAACATTCAACTGTCGCCCTCCTCGCGGAGGGCGTGGATAGAAATATCAGGATTTCAGCTTGATCACCGTCATCCAGATCGTCGCCCTCCTCGCGGAGGGCGTGGATAGAAATCCAGCTCATGTTGTCTGTCCTCCAATCTTGATGGGTCGCCCTCCTCGCGGAGGGCGTGGATAGAAATCTCGACGCTCTCCTCTCCGGTGGCCGCGCTTGCCGTCGCCCTCCTCGCGGAGGGCGTGGATAGAAATCTTATGACGAGGAATCGAAGCCCTACTATGCCGGTCGCCCTCCTCGCGGAGGGCGTGGATAGAAATCGTTTGCCAAGGGCCTGCCCCCTGCCGGGAACGCTGTCGCCCTCCTCGC
>JABLTO010104845.1_pt1 | contig 12712 bp, 10 predicted proteins | sample 7160091 | NCBI WGS metagenome assembly JABLTO01 (sample SAMN14651225, study PRJNA627086) | human gut metagenome | isolation source: feces | host: Homo sapiens
CTGCGCAATTTTATCTGTCTTGATCCACAGGCTGTAGATTTCCGGAGCGATCTGCTCCTGGCTGATCACAATTGCCTGCTCTTTAAATTTTTCTGCCATGTTATTCTCCTTATTTTAATGCGGAAGCAATATCTTCGATCATGTCGATGACAGCCTGACGGGATGCATCAGCAAAGTTCTCTGCTCCAAACTGCGCATATTTCTCCTGTTTGTAAGCCGCAATAATTCCTCTGGAAGAATTAACGATTGCTCCCAGACCATCTTTATTGAAATAATGAGTCAGATCCTTACCTTTTCCACCCTGTGCACCATAACCAGGTACCAGGATGAAGCTCTTTGGCATTACCTGACGCAATACTTTGCCAACTTCCGGATAAGTAGCGCCTACAACAGCTCCGATATAGCTGTACTCGTCGCCCATGACATCTTCTCCCCATGCAGCTACTTTCTCAGCCACATGCTCGTACAGTGGTTTGCCGTCAATGAGACGATCCTGGAACTCACCGCTGGACGGATTGGATGTTTTTACAAGGATGAACAGACCCTTTTTCTCCTCTTTGCACACATCTGCAAATGGTTTGATTCCATCGGTACCAAGGTATGGGTTTACGGTTGCGAAATCTTCATTAAACGTACGGTATGTCTTGCTTCCTACCTGGACTTTTCCAAGATGTCCGGTTGCATAAGCTGCGGAAGTAGAACCGATATCTCCACGCTTTACATCACCGATCACTACCAGATCTTTCTCATGACAATAATCAACGGTTTTCTGGAATGCTTTCAGACCTTCCACACCAAACTGCTCATACATGGCGATCTGCGGCTTTACTGCCGGGATCAGATCGTAAGTGCTGTCGATGATCTGCTTGTTGTACTGCCAGATTGCATCTGCGGCACCTTCCAGTGTTTCTCCATACTCATCAAAAGATTTTTTCTGAATATGCTCCGGTACATAGGAAAGCATCGGATCTAAGCCGACAACGATTGGTGCGCCTGTTTTCTTGATTTTCTCTACTAACTTGTTGATCATTATACTTCGTTCTCCTCTTTATGAAATGATATATAGTTTATTTTTGGGGGAAGATCCTGTCTATTTCTCCTGATACACGATTTCTCCGTCCACGATGGTTGCCATGACTTTTCCGGTCACTTTTTTACCACCAAACGGCGTATTTTTGCCCTTGGATAAAAACTCTGCCGGATCAATGACCCACTCACATTCCGGGTCAAAAATCGTCAGATCCGCCGGACTTCCGGCCTCCACGGTTCCTTTATCCAGACCAAGGATCTTCGCCGGATTGTAACTCATCTTCTCTGCCATCTGCATCGGAGTCAGAATACCCGGTTTTACCAGCGCTGTATAAGTCAGTGCTGCCGCAGTCTCCAGGCCGACAATGCCAAACGGTGCTTTCTGGATGCCCTGCTCCTTCTCACTGGCTGCGTGAGGTGCATGATCCGTTGCGATCACATCCATAATATCATCAGCCAGACCTTTCTGTAACGCCTCCACATCTTCTTTCGTACGAAGTGGCGGATTCATTTTGTAATTACCATCATCCTCTGTGATATCATCGGATGTCATACAGAAATGATGTGGGCATACTTCAGCCGTCACCGGCAGACCTTCTTCTTTTGCCAGTTCTACCATACGCACGCTATCCTTTGTAGAGCAGTGGCACAGATGCAGGCGTACTCCGGTCTCTTTGGCCAGCAGGATATCCCGCGCCACAATAACATCCTCCACAGAGTTCGTAATGCCTGCAAATCCGAGTTCGTTTGCTTTCGCATCCGCATTCATCACACCACCATGCACCATATTGATATCTTCGCAGTGCGCCAGAACGACAAGTCCTTCCTCAGCGGCTGCCTGCATACCTTCCCGGTAAAGCTGTGCGTTCATAACTGATTTGCCATCTTCGCTGATAGTCCGGCTTCCGGCTGCCGCCATTCCGTGAATATCTGCCAGTTCCTCGCCTTTCTGACCTTTCGTCACCGCTCCGGTCTGCAGCACGTGCACTTTCGTCACAGCCTCTGCTTTATGCTTCACATATTCGATCACGTCCGGACGGTCTGCCACCGGTTTTGTATTCGGCATGGCAACGATCGTCGTAAATCCTCCGTGAAGTGCTGCTGCACCGCCTGTCTGGATATCTTCTTTGTACTCCAGACCCGGATCCCGCAGATGCACATGCAGATCGATAAATCCTGGCATGACATAACAGCCTTTCGCATCATAAACCTCATCTGCTTTCTCTTTTATCGCAGGTGCAACCTCAGCCACTGTCCCGTCTTTGATCAGAACATCTGCCTTTGTCATCGTTTTGTCGCCTGGATTGATGACTGTTCCGTTTTTTATCAAAAGTACCATCCTTGACTGTCTTCCTTTCTTCCCATGTATTTATAACAGTTTTCTTCTTCCGATTCCATTTGCAGAAGCAGCTTTTTGATACATCACTTCTGCATGGAACCATTATTCTTTATTTTATCATTTTCAACACTTCGCCGCAATGTTTTATTACAGTTCCGGTGGCACATAAGCCTCTACATAAATGCCTTCCGGTGTATACTCTTCCTTCAGTAATTCTCCATATTTACGGATTTTCTGGATCTCTCCGGCCTTTTCATATGGAAATGTATGCTTGAGCAGCACTTTTCCATCCCGGAGCATATCCTCGAATACTTCTTTCAGTGTATCCAGTCCCATGCCGGTCTTCGCAGAAATACGCAATGTCTTATCTGCCCGGAAATCCTGCAAGATTTCCTCTCCGGTGATCCGGTCACATTTATTAAATACCGTAAGAATCTTCTTATCCACGACACCAAGATCCTGCAGCGTCATATACACGACGTGCATCTGTGCATCCCACTGCGGATTGGAAGCATCTACCACATGAATAATAAAATCCGCATATTTCGCCTCTTCCAGTGTGCTCTTGAAAGCATCCACCAGATGATGCGGCAGCTTCCGGATAAAACCTACGGTATCTGTCAGCAGCAGGTTCTGATGATTGGATAATTCCAGTATTCTCGTCGTCGGATCCAATGTTGCAAACAGCTGATCTTCCTCCAGAACATCTGCATCCGTCAGCGTATTCAGAAGCGTGGATTTTCCTGCATTGGTATAACCAACGATAGCTGCCACTTTTGTGTGACTCTTCATCCTCTGGCTCCTGGTCAGTTCCCTGTGCCGTACTACTTCCTTCAATTCCCGGTTGAGCTGTGCCGTCCGGTGACCGATGAGACGCCGGTCGATCTCCAGCTTTTTCTCACCCGGTCCCCGGGTTCCGATACCGCCGCCCAGACGGGACATGGATCGTCCGAAGCCCGCCAGTCTGCTGGCACGATACTTCAGCTGCGCCAGCTCTACCTGGATCTTTCCTTCACTGGTCCGCGCCCGTGCCGCAAATAAATCAAGGATCAGCAATGTACGATCCATGACCTTGCTGTCCAGTACCTGCTCCATATTTCTCATCTGAATCGGGGAAAGTTCATCATCACAGATGATTCCGGTTGCCTCCTTTTCCCAGATCATATCCCGGATTTCTTCCAGTTTACCGGTTCCTACATAAGTTCCCGGATGCATGTGTTCCAGATTCTGGATCACCGTGCCTACTACTTCAGCTCCTGCCGTGGCTGCCAGTTCTGCCAGCTCCGCCAGGGAACTCTCTGTATCATCACCGTTTCGCTCACTGATTCCCACCAGGATCACGCGCTCCACCGGCTGTTCATTTTCGTATACGATTCCCACTTACTGTCCGTTTCCTTCCGTTGTTGTATCTGCCGCTGTATCATCCGCCTGCTGTGTATTGTCAGTTCCGGTATTCTCCAGTCCGGTAAGTACCCTGGTCTGCAGAAATTCATACTCTTTCTGCATCGTCTCATCTTCCGGATAATCTGCCACATAGTCTTTTGCCTCTTCCAGTGCAGATGCAAAATCACCGTTTTTCTCATATACAGCCACCAGAGCTTTCTGCAGCTCTTTCACCTGATCTCCGCTGGCTGCTTCCATGGCATCTTTATAATACGTTGCCGCATCCGCATAATCCCCTGCATCTGCAGCAATGGACGCCAGCTGTTCCAGCGCATCCGCATCTTTTGGATGTTTTTCCATATATTTCTGGAATGCAGCCTTTGCATCCTCTGTCTTTTTCTCTGAAGTATACAGTTTGCCAAGCGCCAGATATGCATTGTCCGCACCCTTATCTGCCGCCTGTGTCAGCATTTTGACCGCATTTTCCGTATCACCTTTGATGACATACAGTTTCCCGATATTTTCATAATCAGATGCAGAAGATGGTTTCAGTTTCAACCCCTGCTCCAGATATTTCTGTGCTTCCTGCGTCCTGCCTGCATTCTGCAGATTCTCGCTGATATGTCCATACAGTTCCGCATCCGAATCATTCAGGGACACTGCCTTATCATAATCCTTCAGGCAGGCATCCGGCTGTCCGTCTGCCAGCAATACACTTCCTCTGAGATAGTATACTTCCCAGTTTTTCTTATCATAATCCACCAGTTCGTCATAAGTCTTAATGGCTGCCTTAGTATCTCCGGATTTGTACTGTGCCAGTGCCTTGTAGTAGCACACATCCAATTCCTGTGCACGGATCCTTCCCAGAGACTGATCCAGAGCCTTCTGAAAACTGCTGACCGCATCCTCATATTTAGCTTCTTTCATCTGACTGATACCAAGCTGCTTATATTCCAGTGCCTTCTTCTCTGATTTGCTGGTACAGCCGCCCAGGAAAAGGGACATGCCCAGCAGACCGGTCAGAAAAAGCACCATTCCTTTTTTCTTCATATCGATTCCTCCATATTCCACCCATGTACCCCCGGAATCCGACCTCTTTGTTTCAGAAACCACGGTACACTGCACTTCCTTATAGTATGCCATGAATAAAGACGCACTGCAAGGAAATTTATCTCAGCTTTCGCTGACCAGAATCACGCACCAAGTCTCACGTGCGTTCGACTTGAACTCAGTCGAGAATACTCCCACTTTCACATATTTCCCACAAAAGGTCTGCCACATGTTTTCCTGCATGTAACAGACCTTTCTTGCATCCTGCTCTATCCTATAAGTTAATATTGGAAGAATTCAGATATTTCTCCTGCTCCGGTGTCAATGTATCAATGGATTTGCCAAGGAAACGAAGTTTTCTGTTGGCAACTTCCAGATCTACGTTACGTGGAACACTGATCAGTTTCTCTGTCAGATTGTTCGCATTTTCTACCAGATATTTTGCACTCAGTGCCTGAATTGCGAAACTCATATCCATGATTTCTGCCGGATGACCATCACCTGCTGCCAGATTGACCAGACGGCCTTCTGCCAGTACATAGATCCATTTATCCTCAGAAATCTGATAACCTACGATATTTTTACGCTGATCAATGGTATCCAGTGCGATCTCACGAAGACGTTTCATGTCGATCTCTACATCAAAATGTCCTGCGTTGCACAGGATTGCGCCATTTTTCATCACTTTGAAATCGTCCTCGCTGATGACGCCGGCACAACCGGTTACTGTGATAAAGAAATCACCGATCTTTGCTGCCTCGTTCATCGGCATTACATCAAATCCGTCCATCACTGCCTCAATCGCCTTGATCGGGTCTACTTCTGTCACAATAACTTTTGCGCCCAGACCTTTGGCACGCATAGCCACGCCTTTTCCACACCAGCCATATCCTGCAACAACCACATATTTGCCTGCCACGATCAGGTTTGTGGTACGGTTGATACCGTCAAATACAGACTGTCCGGTTCCGTAACGGTTGTCAAACAGATGTTTGCAGTCTGCATTATTTACCAGTACCATCGGGAATTTCAGTTCATCATTTTTTGCCATGGCGATCAGGCGGATGATACCGGTTGTCGTCTCCTCACAACCTCCGATGACATACTGCAGTTTATCCTGCATCTTTGTATGAAGCATATGCACCAGATCACCGCCGTCATCAATGATGATATTGCAGTTGTTCTCCAGAACACTTGTGATATGCTGATCATATTCTTCCGGTGTACAGTCATACCATGCATATACATTTAAACCGTCAGCCACCAGTGCTGCCGCCACATCATCCTGCGTGGAAAGCGGGTTACTTCCTGTGATATACATTTCCGCACCGCCTGCTGCCAGTACCTTACACAGATATGCGGTCTTTGCCTCCAGATGAATGGAAAGAGCAATACGGATGCCCTCAAAAGGTCTTTCTTTGGAAAAATCATCTTCCAGACTGCGAAGCAGCGGACAGTTTTTCCGAACCCAGTCTATTTTGTGTGCTCCGGATGGAGCAAGATTGATATCTTTGATCGCGCTCATTCATTTCCTCCTGTATCTTGTAAACTATACTCTCATTTATCGAAGTTACCTGTGTAATTATCGTAGTTACCCGTGTGCTGTGATGTGAGTATCAAAAATAGCTTTTATCACTCACGATTGTTCTTCTTCACTCTGCTGCCGTTCCTTTTCCGCAATGATTGCTTCATTCAGTGACAGCATTTTCGCATCCAGCTTGGACGTGATTGCCGCACAATCCCGCAGTTCCCGGCTGATATACTCCGGAGCATTTCCCTCAAATTTGTAATAGATCTTATGCTCCAGGCTTGCCCAGAAATCCAAGGCAATGGTTCGGATCTGAATCTCTACTTTCGTCGGATTGATCCCATTGGTGGTCTGTATCGGAACCGTGATCAGCATGTGATAGCTGCGGTATCCGCTCTCCTTTGGATGCTTCATATAATCTTTGATATAAAGAATCGTAAATTCTTTCTGCTTTCCAATCATCTCTGCCAGACGATAGATATCGGATGTAAAGGAGCACACGATACGCACACCTGCAATATCATTGATATGCTCCACCATGTTTTTCATGGTATTTTCCAGCCCGTGCCGGCTTAATTTTTTTGCAATGCTGTTCGGCGTTTTTATGCGGGATTTGATATATTCAATTGGATTGTACTGGTGAATGTATTGAAATTCATCATTCATGATATCCAGCTTTGTCCGGACTTCCTTGATCGCCGCATTATATAAAAACATCAAACTTTGCCAGTCATAGGCATTTTCCCCTCGTTCCGCTGTCTCTTCTGCCATCTATCCTAAAAAACCTCCTGAATTTCACTTGGCAGACCTTCTTTCTGTCACTCATATAAAGTACATCGGTTGGCCGTCTTATCCATTGTATCATATTTTTCTATGATTTTTGTCTGTTTGCGCGCTTTCTTTATTTATTTTTAAGAAATCCTTTTTCTGCCAGCCGGGTCTCGATCTCATCCAGTATTTTTTCAGAATCAGCTTCCACCGTATGGAGATGACTGTTACCGGTGAGGACCTTTAATGGCAGATCCGCTGTCTCACCCATTTTCCGGATAAACTCATCCACATCCCGGCGGTTTTTCAGAATCAGATCCGCACTGAGCTGTCCGTAGATCTCATGCTCTACGATTACGTCACAGACATAACCGCCGCAATCAACCATCAGATACAGTTCCTCCTGCATCTGTGCGTCGGTATGGTTCACTGCAAAAATTCTCCGGCACAGATTCTGACCGTGCTCCGGATCATACAGCACATATCCTTTATTTGTGCTCAGGATATTGCGGTTGGTCGCACGCAACAGTGCGATGTCCTGCACGATCACCTGGCGGCTCACGCCAAACGCCTTTGCCAGTTCCGCACCGGACAATGGACGGTTTTCCTGTTTTAAACGATTCATCAGTTCTATTCTGCGTGTTGCTCCATCCGTCATATCAATCCTCCTCAATCACCTGAATCTCCAGAAAATCAAAATCAATCTGTTCAATAAAACTATCCTGGTAAAAACGAGCTTTTGCATGACGTTTAAACTCATCAATATTGTGTTCCAGCCAGATTGGTTTTCCCAGATCAAACACGTAACATACTTCTTCCAGTGCATGAAATACTTTGTGCGTGCGGGTCTCATCGCTGTCATCACAGATCGTCGTATCCCGCAGCATCCGGTTGTCTTTAAATTCTTTTGCCCATAAACGAAACATATTCTTACCCTCTTCTCTGTCTGCTGGCTTCATACATCAGAATACCTGCTGCCATGGCTGCATTCAGTGACTCCAGCTGTCCACCCATCGGAATCCGGATATAGGTATCCGCCAGTTTTGCAGTCTCCGCTGTCAGCCCGTTTCCTTCATTTCCGATCAGGAATGCGGTTCCTCCCGTGTAATCCGGTTCATCATAGCATACACTGCCCTCCAGATGTGCCGCATAGACACGGATGCCCTTTTTCTGCAGCTGACCAAGCGTCCCATGCAGATCCTCCGTAATATAAAACGGCACCCGGAAAATGCTCCCCATGGTGGAACGGATCGTCTTCGGATTGTAAATATCCACGGTACACTTGTCCATGATCACACCGGAAATTCCGGCACCTTCCCCGGTCCGGAACATCGTTCCGAGATTGCCCGGATCCTGGACATTTTCCAGCACCAGCCAGACACCGTCTGTATCCTCCAGCATATCTTCCAGCCGGTTTTCTTTCATTTTCACAAGACAGAGCACTCCCTGAGGCGTTTTTGTATCAGACACCGCAGCAAATACGGAATCTGACAACATCTCCCAGTCGGTTCCTTCAAAAACACCTTCATGTGCCGGATCTTTTGCAAAAGATTCGGAAACGTACACTTTCCCGATCCGCTCTTTCGGTGTCTCTCGGAACATCCGGATCCCTTCCACCACATACAGTTGCTGCTGCCGTCTTGCTCTTGCATTTTTTATCAGTTTGCTCAGGGCTTTCACCTGTGCATTTGCTGTACTTGTTATCATATGAAGTTCCTTTTCTTAAATGATATCTTTTATTTTTTAGAATTGTGGGAGTACGAAGTACGGAACAATTCGTATGGCATCTTTTTACCCCAACATCTTTTTTATTATACTTGCTATGCACAAAAAAAGCAATTTACACCTTTCCGTGCAAACTGCTTTTTTTCTGTTCTTATTTACCGTTCAACCCTGCCATTCACAAGCGAACCTTAGATTGACAGGTTCTTTCCTACGTTAAACTGATAATCAGAGATATGTTTCTCCATAGCCAGTGCTTCATCCACATCATAATCTACGAATTTGCCATCTTTGTAGGCAACAATACGGTTGCTTTTGCCTTCGCAGAGCAGATCTACGGCATAAGCACCCATAGTAGATGCATAGACACGGTCTTTACATGTCGGGCTTCCGCCACGCTGCATGTGACCAAGGATGGTTGCTCTTGTCTCCATTCCGGTTGCAGCCTCAATACGTCTTGCCAGAGATGTGGAATGTCCGATACCCTCAGCATTAATGATGATATAATGTCTCTTGCCACGTTTCCGGTTTGCAATGATATTGTTTACGATCTTCTGCTCGTCGAAATCATATTTCTCCGGAATCAGTACCTGCTCAGCACCGTTTGCAAGACCACACCATAATGCGATATATCCTGCATCACGTCCCATTACCTCGATAATACTGCAGCGCTCATGGGAAGATGCTGTATCACGGATTTTGTCAATGGCTTCCATTGCTGTATTAACAGCTGTATCAAAACCAATGGTATAATCAGTACAGGAAATATCCAGATCGATCGTTCCCGGAATACCAATCGTGTTGATTCCCTGTGCGGCCAGTTTCTGAGCTCCACGGAAAGAACCGTCACCACCGATTACGATAATTCCTTCGATCCCGTGCTTTCTGCACATTTCCGCACCAAGCTTCTGTCCTTCTTCTGTACGGAATTCCGGACATCTTGCTGTCTGAAGTATTGTACCACCTCTCTGGATGATATCGGATACATCTTTTGCTTCCATATCTACGATATCTTCAGCAATTAATCCTGTATAACCTCTTCTTATACCCTTTACTTTTTTTCCCTTTGAGATTGCCTGACGCACTACCGCACGGATAGCTGCATTCATACCCGGTGCATCTCCACCGCTTGTTAACACACCAATTGTCTGTATTTCTTTAGCCATGACAAAACCTCCTATACCTGTATCATTTTCATTTTTTCCTCATGTTGCTACTATTCTAATCTTTTTTTTACATTTTTTCAATGGACTTTTCCAAAACTTTGATATTTTTTTCACCAAGTTTTTTATTTAATTCATTTACAAGCTCATTATTTGCAAAAACGGTCATGTTTGTCCCGAGCCGTTTCATGGCATGCTCTTTTGCCAGGTAAATCACTACCTGATCCTGTCCATCTGACCCGGATAACAATGCCAGGGTTTCGTTTTCCTGCTGTTCAAAAGTCTCCCGGTCTGCAAACTGGATCCACAATTCCCGTCTCGCATCATCAAAAGAATAGATTTTTTCACAGATCAGTTTGCCGTTTTTATCCTCTTCCGCAGACACCCGGCCACGGATAAACACTTTCTGTTCTTCCTGCATCAGCAGATGATACCGTTCATACTCCCGCGGAAACACAATGACTTCGACACTTCCGTACAGATCCTCGACCGTCAGAAATGCCATCGCTTTGTTCTGTTTTGTATACTTCACGTTTTTTGCCGTAATGATGCCGCCGATCATGGCTTTCTCATCATCTGTGATACCTCTGGCAGTTCCACTTTCTTCATCCAGCACAAAATCTCCGGTGGTCTTTGTAATATTTTTCCGCCATTTTGCTTCATATTCCTGCAGTGGATGACCGCTGACATAGATACCAAGCACTTCTTTCTCCATGGCAAGCACCTCTTCCCTGGAAAATTCGCCGCAGTCCGGCAGACGGATCTCGAACTGCTTCTTCTCCTCCGGTGCCACCATGTCAAAGAGGGACATTTGTCCTGCCATCGTGGTCTTGCGGTCATTGGTGATCTGATCCATCAGCTTTCCGTACACCTGCATAAACTGCTTGCGCGTGCCACCCAGATCGTCAAATGCTCCGCCTTTGATGAAGTTTTCCACGGCTCGACGGTTCATCTCCCTGCCGCTCATACGATCAATAAAATCCTTCAGGGATTTAAAACGCCCATTCTCCGTGCGCTCCTGTACCAGTGCATCGATCACCGGACGGCCGATACTCTTGATGGCAGACAGTCCATAGCGGATATCTTTGCCGGACACGGAAAATCCCGCATATCCGTCATTGACATTTGGCGGCAGCACGGCAATCCCCATCTGACGGCACACCTGGATATATTCTGCCACTTTTGTAGCGTTATCAATCACAGATGTCATCAGGGCAGCCATAAATTCCACCGGATAGTAATATTTCAGATATGCAGTCTGGTAAGACACCACCGCATACGCTGCTGCATGAGATTTGTTAAAGGCATATTTTGCAAAATCTGTCATCTCATCGAAAATCTTGTTGGCAACTTCCTCGGAAATACCGTTTGCCATACAGCCCGGCACGCCCTCTTCTTCGTTGCCATACACAAAATTCTGACGCTCCCTGGCCATGACATCGCCTTTTTTCTTGGACATGGCACGACGTACCAGATCACTTCGTCCCAGTGTATAACCTGCCAGATCCCGCACGATCTGCATGACCTGCTCCTGATAAACGATACATCCATACGTCGGAGCCAGGATCGGTTCCAGCTGCGGACAGTCATACACAATGGAAGACGGATTATTTTTACCACGGATATAGGATGGGATAAAATCCATCGGTCCCGGACGATACAGGGAAATTCCGGCAATGATATCTTCCAGGCTCTGTGGTTTTAACTCCTTCATGAAGTTTTTCATACCGGCACTCTCCAGCTGGAACACACCATCGGTGCGACCGGTACCGATCGAGGCCAGTACATCCGGATCGTTATAGTCAATCTGATCCATATCCAGTTCTTTTCCGGTGGAACGCGCCACATTTTTCACGGCATCCTGGATTACAGTCAGTGTCCTGAGTCCGAGGAAGTCCATCTTCAGAAGCCCCAGCTCCTCCAGTGTCGTCATGGTAAACTGTGTCGTCACGGAACCATCGGAGGCTCTCGAGAGCGGCACATACTCGTCCACCGATTTCTGACTGATCACCACACCGGCTGCATGCATGGACGTATGCCGCGGCAGTCCCTCCAGACGCAGTGACATGTCGATCAGCTTCGTCACTTCCGGATTGGACTCATAGAGTCCACGCAGTTCCGGATTCATTTTCAATGCCTTACTGATGGTGATTCCAAGCTCATTCGGAATCATTTTTGCAATGCTGTCACACATGGCATACGGCAGATCCATAACACGCCCCACATCCCGGATAACGCCCTTGGCAGCCATGGTACCGAAGGTTACGATCTGCACCACGCGGTCCTTGCCATATTTTCTTACAACATAATCAATGACTTCCTGACGTCTCTCGTAGCAGAAATCCACATCAATATCCGGCATGGAAACTCGTTCCGGATTCAGAAATCGCTCAAAGAGCAGACTGTAACGGATCGGATCCAGCTTGGTGATTCCCAGCGTATAGGAAACCAGACTACCTGCCGCACTGCCTCGTCCCGGACCGACCATGATGTCATTTTCTCTGGCAAAATGAATAAAATCCCAGACGATCAGAAAGTAATCCACATACCCCATTTTCTGAATAACCGAAAGCTCATATTCCAGACGTGGCTTTAACTCCTGCACCCGTTTGGGTGAATACCGCTCATCAAGTCCTTCATAACACAGTTTGTTCAGATATTCCCAGGATGTATAGCCATCCGGCACATCGAATTTTCCCAGGTCTTGCATAAAGAAATCAAAGGTAAAAG
>JABLTO010237412.1_pt1 | contig 12709 bp, 8 predicted proteins | sample 7160091 | NCBI WGS metagenome assembly JABLTO01 (sample SAMN14651225, study PRJNA627086) | human gut metagenome | isolation source: feces | host: Homo sapiens
GCGTAGGCGCGGAAAAGTGGGTACCCCTCTTCAGCTGTTCCGCCACTGCCCGGGCCAGATCCGTGTGACAGTGGAGGCCCACCCCCCAGCCCTCCTGGGCAAACCGCCGGGCCGCTGCCGCCCCGATCCCCCGGGAGGAGCCGGTGATGAGCACCGTCCGCTTAGACATTGAACCGGAAAAGGACCACGTCGCCGTCCTTCATCACATAGTCCTTGCCTTCCGAGCGCACCAGGCCCTTTTCCTTGGCGGTGGTCATGGAGCCGCCGCAGGCCTCCAGATCAGCGAAGGCGACCACCTCCGCCCGGATGAACCCCCGCTCGAAGTCGGTGTGGATCTTGCCGGCGGCCTGGGGGGCCTTGGTGCCCTGGGGAATGGTCCAGGCCCGGCACTCGTCCTCCCCGCAGGTGAGGTAGGAGATGAGGCCCAGGAGGGAATAGCTGGCCCGGATCAGCCGGTCCAGACCGGACTCGGTCACCCCCAGGTCCTCCAGGAAGAGGGCCCGGTCCTCGGGGTCCATCTGGGCGATGTCGGCCTCAATGTTGGCGCAGATGGGGATGACCTGGGCCCCCTCCTTCTCCGCAGCCTGGACCACCGCCTGGTAATAGGGGTTGTTGTCATGGTCCTTGAACCCCGCCTCGTCCAGGTTGGCGGCAAAGATCACCGGCTTCAGGGTGAGCAGGTCGGAGGTGGCCAGGATGGCCTTCTCCTCCTCGTCACAGGGGTAGCTCCGGGCGGACTTGCCGTCGTTGAGCCAGTCCCGCAGGCCCTTAAAGACCTCGGCGGAGTGGAGGTACTTCTTGTCCCCCTTGCCGGCCTTGGTGTCCTTCTCGATACGGCGCTCCACCATTTCCAGGTCCGCCATCACCAGTTCCAGGTCGATGATGTCGATGTCCCGGGCAGGGTCGCAGCTGCCCTCTACGTGGATGATATTGGTGTCGTCAAAGCAGCGCACCACGTGGACGATGGCGTCGGTCTCCCGGATGTTGGCCAGGAACTTGTTGCCCAGGCCCTCCCCCTTGGAGGCCCCCTTCACCAGGCCCGCGATGTCCACAAACTCAATGACTGCCGGGGTGATCTTCTTGGGCTGATAGATCTCAGCCAGCTTATCCAGCCGCTCATCGGGGACGGTGACCATGCCCACGTTGGGGTCGATGGTGCAGAAGGGGTAGTTGGCAGATTCCGCCCCGGCGTTGGTGATGGCGTTAAACAGGGTGCTCTTGCCCACGTTGGGCAGGCCCACGATTCCCAGTTTCATGGTGTTGTCCAGTCCTTTCTCTGTGGGGGCAGCGCCGGCCTGCCGGCCCGCCCCGTATGTCGGCTCTATTATAGAGGAAACCAGGAAAAAACACAAGGGGAAGCCCCATCCAGACTGCATCGCCAAAAGGCACCGTCATTTTCCCCAAAAAGAAGGATTTCCTGCATATCAGGGAAATTATTCTTTTGTACGACAAGCTGAATTTCCCTGAACTGTCCCTCTTATTTTGAGGAAACCGCTTAATTTTCAACTTTTTACGGGATTATATTGAATTTTTTCCGGTATTGCAGTAAAATGCAGGCTGTGTTATACCGACAGTTTTTCAGGATCGAGGCGAAGGATATCATGCTGAATATCGTGCTGGTGGAGCCGGAAATCCCCATGAACACCGGCAACATTGCCCGCACCTGTGCCGCTACCCGCAGCCGGCTGCACCTGGTGGGCCCCCTGGGGTTCGACATCAGTGACCGGGCGGTGAAGCGGGCTGGCTTAGACTATTGGCACATGGTAGACCTGCGGGTGTATGATAGCTTAGAGGACCTGTTCCATCAAAACGAGATCACAGACCTCTGGCTGTCCACCACCAAGGCCCCCCGGCCCTATACCCAAGCCCAGTTCCGGGACGGGTGCTGGCTGTTCTTCGGCAAGGAAACCGCCGGCCTGCCGCAACCATTCCGGGAGGCCTTCCCGGACCGGTGCTTGCGCATCCCTATGCGGCCAGATGCCCGAAGCCTCAACCTGGCCAATTCTGTCGCCATTTTGACCTACGAAGCGCTCCGGCAGCTGGACTTTCCCCAGCTGCGCGGAGAGGGAGACTGAAGGGGGCGGCCGTCTCCGCTCTTGCAGATTCCCCGGGAATCTGGAGGCGCCGCCTGACAAAATTGAAAAGAAGGGGCTTGTTCTGATGAACTATGATAAGAAGACCATCCGGGACATCGACGTGTCCGGGAAAAAGATTCTCCTGCGCTGTGACTTCAACGTTCCCCACGACAAAGCCACGGGGATCATCCACGACGACACCCGCATTGTCTCCACCCTGCCCACCATTCGCTATCTGCTGGAGCACAATGCCGCTGTCATCCTCCTCTCCCACATGGGCCGTCCCCACGGAGAGTGGAAGAAGGAACTCTCCCTCTTCTCCGCCCGGGACCACCTGGAAAAGCTGCTGGGCCTGTCCATTCCCCTGACCAAGGATGTCCTGGGCCCGGACACCAAAGCCAAGTGCGCCGCCCTGCAGCCCGGCCAGGCCGTGTTGGTGGAGAATCTCCGGTTCCGCATCGAGGAGGAGCAAAACGACCCGGACTTCGCCCGGGAGCTGGCCTCCCTGGCGGACATCTTCGTCTTTGATGCCTTCGGTGCCGCCCACCGGGCCCACGCCTCCACCGAGGGCGTGTCCCACTACCTGCCCTCGGTGGCAGGGTTCCTGGTGGAGAAGGAGCTCAACTTCATGGGCAAAGCCCTGGAGGAGCCCAAGCGCCCCCTGGTGGCCATCCTGGGCGGGTCCAAGGTCTCTGACAAGATCGGGGTGATCAACAACCTCCTGCAAAAGGCCGACACCATCCTCATCGGCGGCGGCATGGCCTATACCTTCCAGGTGGCCTTGGGCCGGAGCATCGGCACCTCCCTGCTGGATGCCGGCCACGTAAACTACGCCCGGGACATGATCCAGAAGGCCAAGGACATGGGGGTCACCCTCCTGCTGCCCCAGGACAATCTGGCCACCCAGGACTTCTCCGCCGATGCCCAGCCGGTTTTGGTGGAGGTGGACCAGTTCCCCGAGAACCTCATGGGGATGGACATTGGTCCCAAAACCATCGAGGCCTTCACCGCCGCCATCCAGGGGGCCGGCACCGTGGTGTGGAACGGGCCCATGGGGGTCTTTGAGTTCCCCGCCTTTGCCAAAGGCACCAACGCCATCGCCGGCGCCATGGCCCAGCAGAAGGACGCCATCACCATCGTAGGCGGCGGAGACTCCGCCTCCGCCGTGGAGCAGAGCGGCATGGCCGATCAGTTCACCCACATTTCCACCGGCGGCGGTGCTTCCCTGGAATTTTTGGAAGGGCTCACCCTCCCCGGTATCGCTTGTCTGGAAGATAAATAACCGGGGGCGAGGCGCAGATGAACAGAAAATATCGCAAAACCATCGTCGCTGGCAACTGGAAGATGCACAAAACCGCCACGGAGACCAAGCTCTTTGCCGAGCGTCTCAAAGGGGCCCTGCCCCGGGTGAAGCGGTGCAGCATCGTTCTGTGCGTCCCCTATGTGGATATCCCTGCCGCCGTAAAGATCCTCAAGGACAGCCGGGTGGCCGTGGGCGCCCAGAACCTCCACTGGGAAACCAGCGGCCCCTACACGGGGGAAGTCTCCGCCGCCATGCTGGCCGACCTGGATGTCAAATACGTCATCATCGGCCACAGCGAACGCCGGGCCCTGTTTGGGGAGACCGACCTCACCATCAACAAAAAACTCCACGCCGCCCTGGACGCAGGCCTGCGCCCCATCCTGTGCGTGGGGGAGGACCTGGAGCAGCGGGAGCTGGGGGTCACCTTGGAGTTTATCTCCTATCAGCTGAAAGCCGCCCTGGCCGGCGTCACCCCGGAAGAGATGCGCCGGGTGGTCATCGCCTATGAGCCCATCTGGGCCATTGGCACCGGCAACACCGCCACCCCGGAGCAGGCCGGTGAGGTCTGTGCCGCCATCCGCGGGGTGCTGCGGAAGCTCTACGGCGCCCGGATCGCCCGGTCCACCACCATCCAGTATGGGGGCTCCATGAACGCCGCCAACGCCCAGGACCTCCTCAACCAGGAGGACGTGGACGGTGGCCTCATCGGCACAGCCGCCCTGGATGTGGAACAATTTTTGCAGATCATTCAGACCGCCAACCAAGACGGTCCGCAACCCTGACGGGGCAACTGCCCCGGGAACCGAGGAAAGGTGCTATGAAAACTCCCACAACCCTTATCATCCTAGATGGCTTCGCCCTGGGGGAGGACATTCCCGGCAACGCCGTGCAGGCCGCCGCCACCCCCCAGTTGGACTATCTCTTCTCCCAGTACCCCTTCTGCCAGCTGGAGGCCTCCGGCCTAGACGTGGGGCTCCCGGAGGGGCAGATGGGCAACAGTGAGGTGGGCCACACCAACATCGGCGCCGGCCGGGTGGTGTTTCAGGACCTCCCGCGGATCAGCCGGGCCATTGAGGAGGGCACCTTCTTCCAAAACCCCGCCTATCTCGAGGCCATCCAGGCCTGCCGGGAGAATGGCAGTGCCCTCCACCTGATGGGCCTGCTCTCCGACGGCGGGGTCCACAGCCACATTGACCACCTCTTCGCCCTGCTGGACCTGGCCAAGGCCCAGGGATTGGAGCAGGTGTACATCCACGTCTTCCTAGACGGGCGGGACGTCTCCCCCACCTCGGGGCTGGGATATGTCCGCCAGCTTCAGGCCAAGCTCCAAACCCTGGGGGTGGGGCAGATCGCCGACGTCATGGGCCGTTACTACGCCATGGACCGGGATCAGCGGTGGAACCGCCTGCAGCGGGCCTACAACGCCGTGGCCGACGGAGAGGGTCCCTTCTTCTCCGATCCCCTCCAGGCCATCCAGGCCTCCTATGACGCCGGCGTCACCGATGAGTTCATGGAACCGGTGATCTGTACCCGCGGGGGGAACTTGGAAGCGGGAGACAGCGTTATCTTCTTCAACTTCCGCCCTGACCGGGCCCGGGAACTCACCCGCGCCCTGGTGGACCCAGCGTTTGCCGGCCTCAAGCGGCCCCGGGGGTGCTTCCCCCTCCACTTCGTGTGCACCACGGAGTACGATGCCACCATGCCCAACGTGACGGTGGCCTTCCCCCACGAGAAGCTGAAAAACATCTTTGGGGAATACCTCAGCCAGCTGGGCCTCACCCAGCTGCGCATCGCCGAGACGGAAAAATACGCCCACGTCACCTTCTTCTTCAACGGCGGGCAGGAGGCAATCTTCCCCGGGGAGGACCGGTGCCTGATTCCCTCCCCCAAGGTGGCCACCTACGATCTCCAACCGGAGATGAGTGCCCCTGCCATCACCGACGAAGTGATCCGCCGGATGGAGAGCGGCAAGTATGACGTGATCATCCTCAACTTTGCCAACTGCGACATGGTCGGCCACACTGGGGTCTACGATGCCGCAGTGGAGGCAGTGGAGACGGTGGACAACTGCGTGGCCCGGGTGGTCCGGGCGGCCCAGGACATGGGCGGGGTTGTCCTCATCACCGCCGACCACGGCAATGCCGAGCAGATGCTGGACCAGGACGGCCAGCCCTTTACCGCCCACACCACCAACCCCGTTCCCTTCTGCATTGTGGGCGCCGACGTGCGCCTGCGGGACGGCCGCCTGGCCGACATCGCCCCCACCATGCTGGACCTGATGGGTCTGGACCAGCCGGAGGAGATGGACGGGAAAACCCTTATCCTCAACTAACGGCCCGGCCTCCGGGCCCGGCTTTTGGGAATCACAGCAAAAGGAGCAAATGAACATGAAGCAGATGATTGAAATCGTTGACGTTCTGGGCCGGGAAATCTTGGACTCCCGGGGCAACCCCACGGTGGAAGTGGAAATCACCCTGGACGACGGCACCGTGGGCCGGGCCGCTGTGCCCTCCGGCGCCTCCACCGGGGAGTATGAGGCCTGTGAGCTCCGGGATGGCGACCCGGCCCGTTACCTGGGCAAGGGTACCACCCAGGCCGTGGAGTATGTCAACCATGACATCGCCGAGGCCCTCATCGGCCTGAACGTGCTGGATCAGACCTACATCGACAAGCTCCTCATCCAGCTGGACGGCACCCCCAACAAGAGCCGCCTGGGGGCCAACGCCATTCTGGGGGCCTCCCTGGCCTGCGCCAAGGCCGCCAGCGAGAGCCTGGGGCTGCCTCTGTACGCTTACCTGGGCGGCGTCAATGCCAAGACCCTCCCCGTGCCGATGATGAACATCCTCAACGGCGGTGCCCACGCCACCAACAACGTGGACATCCAGGAGTTCATGATCATGCCCGTGGGGGCCAAGAGCTGGAAGGAAGCTCTGCGGATGTGCGCTGAGGTCTTCCACACCCTGAAGACCGTCCTGAAAGAGAACGGCACCCCCGCCGCCGGCGTGGGAGACGAGGGCGGCTATGCCCCCAACCTGAAAAAGGATGAGGATGCCCTGAAAGCCATTGTGGCCGCCATCGAAGCCGCTGGCTACAAGCCCTATGACGACTTCATGATCGCCATCGACGCGGCCACTTCTGAGTGGTACAACCCCGAAACCGGCTGCTATGACCTGCCCAAGGCCAAGAAGGCCATGACCCGCCAGCAGTTGGTGAACATGTGGAAGAAGTTCGCCGACAACTATCCCATCCTCTCCCTGGAAGACGGCATGGGAGAGAACGACTGGGAGGGCTGGGCCCTGCTCACCAAGACCCTGGGCCAGCGCCTCCAGCTGGTGGGGGATGACCTGTTCGTCACCAACACCCAGCGCCTGAAGACCGGCATCCAGAAAGGGGTGGCCAACGCCATCCTCATCAAGGTCAACCAGATCGGCACCCTCACCGAGACCCTGGACGCCATCCAGATGGCCAACCGGGCGGGGTACACCGCCGTGGTCTCCCACCGCTCCGGGGAGACGGAGGACACCACCATCGCCGACCTGGCTGTGGCCCTGAACGCCGGCCAGATCAAAACCGGCGCCCCCAGCCGCACCGACCGGGTGGCCAAGTACAACCAGCTGCTGCGCATCGAGGAGGAGCTGGACGAGGTGGCCCAGTACCTGGGGAAGGACGCGTTCTTCAACCTGAACCTCCAGTAAAAACAAGCTGAGAAACTGCAAAACGGTCTTCCGCGCACACTGGCGCGGGAGACCGTTTCTTTTTCTCTAGCCTTCCCCTCTCCCCTGCCCCGGGTTGCCAGCCAGAAACAGCAGAAGCCCAGCGGCTAACCCGGCCAGGAGTCCCATTGCACTTCCCCCATGGGCCCATAGGAGCAGCATCCACCGGGACACCCCGGTTCCCAACCGCAGGGCCAAGGGGAGCAAAAGGCACACCACCCCGCCGGCCAGGCACCTCTGCCGGGCCCGGCGCTCCAACGTCAAGGGGAACCGCAACCCCAACACGCCCCCTGCCGCAACCCCTAACAGCAAGCCCAGCACGGGGCCGAAAAACAGGAGTTCGTAGAGCAGCCCATACCCAGAGTACCCCCTCTGGTACCCCTGCACCATCCAGGGCTCCAGCCCGCCATAACAGACGGCAAAGGCGGTCACCGCTGCCGCTGCCAGCCCCACCGTCACCCCCACCCGCTTCCGGCTGGGGCGGTAGGGTTGGGGCGGACCGTACAGCAGGGTGGTTACCTCCACCCCCAGGGCGGCCGCGATGGCCTCCAGCTGGTCCAGGTCTGGGTGGGACACGTTCCGCTCCCAGTTGGACACCGCCTGCCGGGTGACGTGCAGCTTCTCTGCCAGCTGGTCCTGGGTAAGGCCCTGGGCCACCCGAAGTTTCTTGAGATTTCCGCCGATGGTCATGGTGCCCCCTCCTTTCCTGTGTTCAGCATAGCAGATAGGGCGAGGAAAGTCACGCAACGGGTGATTGCGGAGGGCGAAAGGGGCCCCTCCCGGGGACGGGACACCGTGCCAGTTGGGCGCGGCGCAGCCTATGCCCGCCCAGCTGGTGGGCAAAAAGAAAGCCCACCTCCCGTCTAGGAAAACCAGAAACAGGGCAGAGAGAACCTCTCTCTCCGCCCTGGTGTGCTTTCGTCTGGTCTTTCTCCAAAGAAAGAACGTCGGCCTCAAAACAGACTAATCTGGCTGGTCTCAGGCATGCTCCCCAGGGCGCCGGCGTCCCGGAGCTGCTCCACGTGGGTCTTGGAGACCTTGGGGCAGGCGGCCAGCAGCTCCTCCTGGGAGATGAAGGTCCGCCCCGCCCGGTTCTCCACGATGGAGAGGGCCGCCGTCTCCCCCAGGCCGGGGATGGCGGTGAAGGGGGGCAGCAGGCTCCCCTTCTCCTCATCCATGAGGAACTTGGTGGCGTCCGACCGGTACAGGTCGATGGTCTCGAAGGTGAACCCCCGGAGGTAGAACTCATAGCACACCTCCAAGGTGACCATCATGTCCTCCTCCACCGCGGCGGCGTCCTTGTCCTTGGCCTCGATCTCCTTCATCTTCTGCCTGCACACTTCCATCCCCTGGCACATGCAGGTGGCATCCAGGGCCTTGGCCCGGATGGAGAAGTAGGCGGCATAGAAGGCCAAGGGCTTGTGTACCTTGAACCAGGCGATGCGGAAGGCCATCATCACATAGGCCACTGCGTGGGCCTTGGGGAAGAGGTAGCCGATCTTTGCCAGGGACTCAATGTACCAGTCGGGGACGTTGTGGGCCCGCATGGCCTCCTCCCACCCCTCCTGGAAGCCCCCCTTTTTCACCTTGCCTTTCCGGACGGCCTCCATGATGTCGAAGGCCATTTTGGGCTCCACCCCCTGGTCCATGAGGTAGAGCATGATGTCGTCCCGGCAGCCCACGGTGGAGTCAACGGTGGCCGTGCCGGAGACGATGAGGTCTCGGGCATTGCCCAGCCACACATCGGTACCGTGGGAGAAGCCAGACAGGCGGATGAGGGTGTTGAACCGCTCCGGCTGGGTGTCCATCAGCATCTGCCGGGTGAACTTGGTGTTAAATTCCGGCACCGCCACCGCTCCGGTGGGGCCCAGGATGGGGTCCTCCTCATAGCCCAGGGGGGCGGAGTTGGTAAAGATGGTCATGGTGTCCTTGTCATCCAGGGGGATCTCCTGGGCGTTGACCCCGGTGAGGTCCTCCATCATGCGGATCATGGTGGGGTCGTCGTGCCCCAGCATATCCAGCTTCAGGAGGTTGTCCTCCATCTTGTGGTAGTCGAAGTGAGTGGTGATGATATCCGTGCCCGTGTCGTCGGCGGGGTGCTGGACGGGGCAGAAGTCATAGATCTCATGGTCCTGGGGGATGACCACCATGCCGCCGGGGTGCTGGCCGGTGGTCCGCCGGACCCCGGTGCAGCCCAGGGCCAAGCGGTTCTCCTCTGCCTTGGTCACCTGGAGACCCCGGGCGGCCAGGTACTTCTTCACGTAGCCGTAGGCGGTTTTCTCCGCCACGGTACCGATGGTGCCAGCCCGGAAGACGTGGCCCTCCCCGAAGAGCTCAAAGGTGTACTTGTGGGCGTTGGCCTGGTACTCCCCAGAGAAGTTCAGGTCGATGTCGGGGACCTTCTTGCCCCCGTAGCCCAGGAAGGTCTCAAAGGGGATGTTGAACCCATCCTTCACGTACTTTGTGCCGCAGATGGGGCACACGGCGTCGGGCATGTCCGCCCCGCAGCCGTAGGCCTCCCCGGCGGCGAAGTCCGAGTGCTTGCACTGAGGGCAGCGGTAATGGGGGGGCAGGGAGTTGACCTCCGTGATCCCCGACAGGAAGGCCACGATGGAGGAGCCCACCGACCCCCGGGAGCCCACCAGGTAGCCGTGCTCCAGGGAGTTCTGCACCAGTTTCTGGGCGGACATGTAGATGACGTCGTATTTCCGCTCAATGATGCCCGGCAGTTCCAGCTCGATTCGATCCTTGACGATCTGCGGAGGATCCTCCCCGTAGAGTTCGTGTGCCTTGCCCCACACCAGGTTGTACAGCTCCTCGGCGGAGTTTTCCAGCTTGGGGGCAAACAGGCCATCGGGCAGGGGCTTGACCTCGTCGCACCAGGAAGCCACCAGCTGGGTGTTGGTGACCACCACCTCGTAGGCCTTCTCCTCCCCCAGGTAGGCAAACTCCTCCAGCATCTCCTCGGTGGTGCGGAAGTAGAGGGGGTTGGGGGCATCGGCATCGTCAAAGCCCTTGGTGTCCAGCAGGACGTGGCGGTAGGCCTCGTCCTCAGGGTCTAAGAAGTGGACATCCCCGGTGGCGCAGACCGGCTTGCCCAATTCCTCCCCCAAACGGACCACTGTGCGGTTCCACTCTCGGATCTGCTCCCAGTCCCGGGCGATGGTTTTGCCGTTCCGGTCCGGCCGGACCATGAAGCTGTTGTTGGACAGGGGCTGGATCTCCAGGTAATCATACCAGGAGGCGATGCGGCGCAGCTCCTCCCAATCTTTTCCCCGGATGATGGCCTGGTAGAGCTCCCCCGCCTCGCAGGCGGAGCCCAAGATCAGGCCCTCCCGGTTGGCGTTGATCTCACTCTTGGGCATGATGGGAAACCGCTTAAAGTATTCCAGGTGGGACAGGGAGATGAGTTTATAGAGGTTCCGCAGCCCGGTTTGGTTCTTGGCCAGCACCACCAGATGCTTGGGCATCCGTTTGGCCTTGCCCAGGGAGTTGCTCTTGGCCAGGGCCGGGTTTACCTGCTGCAGGGTATGCACCCCCCGGTCCCGGAGCATCCGGATAAAGGGGACCAGCATGTATCCCACCATGGCCGCATCGTCCGAGGCCCGGTGGTGGTTGAAGTCCGGCAGGTTTAAGTGGCGGCAGACCACATCCAGCTTGTACTTGGACAGCTCCGGCAGCAGGTTTTGCGCCAAGGGCAGGGTGTCCAAAAAGGTGGGCTGAAACTCTATGCCGTACCGCTGGCACCCCGTCCGGATGAATCCAATGTCAAACTCTGCGTTGTGGGCAGCCAGAGGCCGTCCGGCTGCAAAGTCCAGGAAGGCCTGGATGGCCTCCGCCTGGCTGGGGGCCCCCACCAACATCTCGTCGGTGATCCCGGTGAGCTGGACGATGTTGGGGGCCAGTTTCCGCTGGGGGTCTACGAAGGTCTGGAACCGCTCCTTGACCTCCCCGTGGTCCAGAACCACGGCGCCAATCTCGGTGATGACGTCGGTCTCCTTACTCAGGCCGGTGGTCTCCAGGTCGAAGCAGACGATGGGCTCGTCCAAATCCTGGTCCTGCTCCCCCCGGACGGTGAGACGCTCGTCCACATTGTTGATGTAGTAGGCCTCGGTGCCCAGAAGGACCTTGCACTTGCCCTTGCCGGCGCTCCAAGCGTCGGGAAAGGACTGGGCCACCCCGTGGTCGGTGATGGCAACGGCGGGGTGCCCCCACTGGATGGCCCGCTTCACCGCATCCTTGGTGTCGGTGAGGGCATCCATCAGGGACATCTTGGTGTGGAGGTGGAGCTCCACCCGCTTTTCCGGGGCGTTGTCCTGCTTCACGGTTTTTTCCGCGGTCTCGATGATCAGGGGTTCCAGGACCATGTCGTTGTCAAACCGGTTGAGGTTCAGCCGGCCGGAGATTTTCAGGTGCATGCCCACCTTCACCCCGTTGACGATGGGGGTCCCCTCGTCCCCCGGCATGAACTTACTGACCCGGATGGAACTGGTGTAGTCGGTGATGTCAAAGCTGATAACCCAGGCGTTGCGCTTCTTCAACTCCCGGTGCTCCACCGCGAACACGTCCCCCTCGACGGTGACCACCCCCATGTCCAGCTCCAGGGTGTTCATGGGCTTGGGGGCCTTTTTGATCTGCCGGGTGCCATAGATCCGCTGGGAGGAAAAGCCCCGGGCCTCCTTGTGGGCGGCCATGGCGGCCTTCATGGCCTGCTGCCGCATGGCCTCGGTCTGGCGGAAGAGTTTTTCCTGCTGGGAGATATCCTCTTCCGGGGCGGCAGGCCCGCCCTCCGGTTCCTCGGGGACGGGGGCCGGCTCCGCCGCTGGGACGGGGGGAGCCTCCCAAGCCGGCGGCACGGTCGCCTCCATGGGGGGGACGTCGGCATCCTCTGGGGGCGGCGGGGCATCCTCCTCTCCCGGTGGAGGGGGCATGGGCTCCTCCGCCCCTGCCGGAACCTGGGGGCAGGCGGGGCGGAAGGTCACCCCCCGCAGGCCGTAGATCTGGGACACCTCCCGCCCCACCTGGTCCAACAGGGCCGGGGCGGGCAGGTCAGTGCAGAAGAGTTTCACCTCGATGGTGCGGCTATGGCTGTCCATCACCGCCCCGGTGACCAACCAGGTCTCCAGCTGGGCCGCCAGGGCAGGGGCGGGATGGTATTTGGCAAACATTTCAAAGAAAGGCAGGTTTCTCTCTGGCATAGGTGATTCCTTTCTAAAACGTGCTGTGCGGGGTCGATGGTACTATGTACCCTTCCGGTAGACGGCGCAGAAGCCACCTTGGGGCGCCTGCCCGGCGGGGGTCCCCATTTCTCCCGAGAAATGGGGAGAAAGAGGGCCGGGGCTCCGCCCCTGGACCCCGGGTTTTAAGGCCGCTCGTTCCCACTCGCTGGGTTTGGGGGTAGTTATCTCTGATGCGTTCGAGGGGCTATTGCCTCTGGTATGCTAAAACTGATTTGGGACGCATTTTCCGAAAAAATATGCTCAAAAAGTATTTCCCGAAAGAAAGTCCCCAAATCAGGGCACGTAGATGGGCTCCGTAATAGCCCAAAGACCGGAACAATGCGGCACAACCGCCAAAACGAGCGAGTGGCAACGAGCGGACCCTAAAACTGGGGGTCC
>JABLTO010155369.1_pt1 | contig 12708 bp, 7 predicted proteins | sample 7160091 | NCBI WGS metagenome assembly JABLTO01 (sample SAMN14651225, study PRJNA627086) | human gut metagenome | isolation source: feces | host: Homo sapiens
GGATTTTTCAAGAAAGTCTGTCAGCCACTTGGGATCAAGCTGAAAGATGAAAGAGATTACGGTGTAGGTATGTTCTTTCTTCCGCAGGATGAATTAAAACGCAATCAGGCGAAAAAGATTTTCGAGGTTATTGTAAAAAAAGAAGGATTGAAGTTCTTGGGCTGGAGAGAAGTTCCGATTCATCCGGACATTCTTGGAAAGACAGCAGTAGATTGCATGCCATGTATTATGCAGGCATTTATTGAACGTCCTGCAAAATACGAGAAAGGAATCGACTTTGACCGTCGACTGTATGTAGTCAGAAGAATCTTCGAACAGAGCAGTGATGATACTTATGTTGTTTCACTTTCCAGCAGAACAATCGTTTACAAAGGAATGTTCCTTGTAGGACAGCTGAGACTTTTCTTTGAAGATCTGCAGGATGAAGAATTTATTTCTGCAATTGCAATGGTACATTCCAGATTCAGTACGAATACTGCACCGAGCTGGCAGAGAGCGCATCCGAACCGCTTTATGGTCCACAACGGAGAGATCAATACGATCCGTGGTAATGCAGATAAGATGCGTGCCCGTGAGGAAACGATGGAGGCAGGATGTCTGAAAGGCGAACTTCACAAAGTACTTCCAGCAATCAATACTTCAGGTTCTGACTCCGCAATGCTTGACAACGCATTAGAATTCATGGTGATGAGTGGAATGGATCTTCCGCTTGCAGTTATGATCTGTATTCCGGAACCATGGATCAACAATAAAGAGATGTCCCAGAACAAGAAAGATTTCTATCAGTACTATGCAACAATGATGGAGCCATGGGATGGACCGGCATCGATTCTGTTCTCAGATGGAGATGTTATGGGAGCCGTACTTGACCGTAACGGACTTCGCCCTTCCAGATATTACATTACAGATGATGACAATCTGATTCTTTCTTCAGAGGTTGGAGTTCTGGATATTGATCCATCCAAGATCGTGATGAAAGAAAGACTTCATCCAGGCAAAATGCTTCTTGTTGATACTGTTGCAGGACGCGTGATCGATGATGAGGAATTAAAAGAAAAATATGCAAATCAGTTCCCATATGGAGAATGGCTGGACAGTAATCTGATTCAGCTGAAGGATTTGAAAATCCCGAATAAGGATGTGCCAAAGTATACTGCCGAAGAGTGTACACAGCTTCAGAAAGCATTTGGCTATTCTTATGAAGACGTGAAAACTTCTATTCTGACAATGGCAAAGAACGGTGCCGAAGGAACCGCAGCGATGGGAATGGATGCACCGATTTCAGTCCTTTCGCAGAAACGTCAGCCACTGTTCGGATATTTTAAACAGTTGTTTGCACAGGTAACAAACCCACCGATCGATGCAATCCGTGAGGAAGTTGTAACATCTACAACAATTTATGTCGGAACAGACGGTAACCTTCTGGAGCAGAAGGAAGAGAACTGTAAGATGCTCAGAGTCAATAACCCGATTCTGACCAATACAGATCTTCTGAAAATTAAAAATATGAAAGTGGATGGATTCAAGGTTGCAGAGATTCCAATCACTTATTATAAAAACACAAGTCTTGAGAAGGCAATCGAGTATCTGTTTATTGAAGTAGACCGTGTGATCCGCGAGGGCGCTAATATTTTGATTCTGACAGACCGTGAGGTAGACGAATATCACGTTGCAATCCCGTCACTTCTGGCAGTATCCGGACTGCAGCAGCATCTGGTACGTACAAAGAAGAGAACCTCAGTCGCGATGATTCTGGAAAGTGGAGAGCCTAGAGAGGTTCATCATTTTGCAACACTGCTTGGATATGGAGCATGTGCGATTAATCCATATCTTGCGCATGAATCAATCCGTCAGCTGATTGAGTCTAATCTGCTTCACAAAGATTATTATGCAGCAGTAGATGATTATAACTCAGCAGTAATTCATGGAATTATTAAGATTGCATCCAAGATGGGAATTTCAACGATCCAGTCCTATCAGGGAGCAAAAATCTTCGAGGCAATTGGTCTCAAGACAGATTTTATTAATCGCTATTTTACAGATACAGTCAGCCGTGTTGGTGGTATCGGTATTGAAGAAATTGCAGAAGATTACACAGCATTCCATACAGAAGCATTTGATCCGCTTGGACTGCAGGTTGATACGACACTGGACAGTGTTGGAAAACATAAATATAAAAGTGGCGGAGAAGAACATCTCTATAATCCACAGACAATCCATATGCTTCAGCAGTCCACAAGACGTGGTGATTATGAAATGTTCAAGCAGTATACAGAGATGGTTGATGAGGAAGGCGAGAAGATCAATCTGAGAGGTCAGCTTGATTTCAATTTCCCAAAGAAGAGTGTACCGCTTGATGAAGTAGAAAGCGTAGATTCAATCGTAACAAGATTCAAGACAGGTGCGATGTCCTATGGATCTATTTCAAAAGAAGCACATGAGACAATGGCGATCGCCATGAATATGCTTCATGGTAAATCAAACTCCGGTGAAGGTGGAGAGGATATTGAACGTCTTGACACAAACAGATGCTCTGCAATCAAGCAGGTTGCTTCCGGCCGATTCGGAGTTACATCCAGATATCTGGTCAGTGCACAGGAAATCCAGATCAAGATGGCGCAGGGAGCAAAACCAGGAGAAGGAGGACATCTTCCGGGTGGAAAGGTATATCCATGGATCGCGAAGACTCGTCATTCAACACCTGGTGTGAGCCTGATCTCACCACCGCCACATCATGATATCTATTCGATTGAGGATCTTGCACAGCTGATCTATGACTGTAAAAATGCAAATAAAAATGCAAGAATTTCTGTGAAACTGGTATCAGAAGCAGGTGTAGGAACAGTCGCTGCTGGTGTTGCAAAAGCAGGAGCCGGAGTTATCTTGATCTCAGGATATGACGGAGGAACAGGAGCAGCACCGAGAAGCTCGATTCAGAATGCAGGACTTCCGTGGGAGCTTGGACTTGCAGAAACTCATCAGACATTGATTCAGAATGGTCTGCGTGAGCGTGTCCGTATTGAGACAGATGGTAAGCTCATGAGTGGCCGTGATGTTGCGATTGCAGCAATCCTTGGAGCAGAAGAGTTTGGATTTGCAACAGCTCCGCTTGTAACAATGGGATGTGTTATGATGCGCGTCTGCAACCTGGATACTTGTCCTGTTGGTGTTGCAACTCAGAATCCGGAGCTTAGAAAACGTTTCAGCGGAAAACCGGAATATGTTGTCAACTTTATGCGTTTTATTGCAGAAGAACTAAGAGAATATATGGCAAAACTTGGTGTCCGCACAGTGGATGAACTGGTAGGGCGCACAGATCTTCTGAAAGTAAAAGACGTTCCGACATCAGAGCGTGCCGCAACATTGGATCTGTCACAGATTCTGTACAATCCATATGCGAAAGAGAAGAAAGGTGTTATCTTTAATCCAAAGAAAGTTTATGATTTTGAACTTAACAAGACGTTGGATGAAAAAGTACTATTGAAACAGCTTCTCCCAGCCCTTGAAAGAGGGGAAAAGAGAGGACTTGAAGTAGATGTTACAAATACAGACCGTACTTTCGGAACAATTTTCGGATCTGAGATCACCAGAAGATATCCGGAAGGACTGGAAGAAGACAGCTATGTGATCCAGTGTAAAGGTGCCGGCGGTCAGAGCTTTGGAGCATTTATCCCAAGAGGACTGACACTGGAACTGACAGGAGACAGTAATGACTATTTTGGAAAAGGACTTTCCGGTGGAAAACTGGTTGTTTGCCAGCCGAAAGGTGTGAAATTTAAATCAGATGAGAACATTATCATCGGAAATGTTGCTCTTTACGGAGCTACAAGTGGTAAAGCATTTGTAGGAGGTGTTGCCGGAGAACGTTTTGCGGTAAGAAACTCTGGTGCACGCGCAGTTGTAGAAGGTGTCGGAGACCACGGATGTGAATATATGACAGGTGGATGTGTTGTTGTACTTGGACAGGTTGGAAAGAACTTTGCAGCCGGAATGAGCGGCGGTATTGCCTATGTAATCGATCTCGATAACAGCCTGTATCGTAAAGTAAATAAAGCAATGGTCAACATTGAACGTGTCACAGATAAGTATGATGTACAGGAATTAAAAGGAATGATCCAGGAGCATGTTGCTTATACAAACTCTGAGGTAGGTAAGAAGATTCTTGATAATTTCAAAGAATATCTGCCAAAATTCAAGAAGATCATTCCGGAAGACTATGAGAGAATGATGTCCACGATCATCCAGATGGAAGAAAAAGGACTTAGTAGAGAAAAAGCAAAAATCGAAGCATTTAATATGATCAAGAACGGAAGATAGGAGGCATAGAGATGGGAAAACCGACAGGATTTATGGATTATGAAAGACAGGATAAACCGGCAGAGAGCCCATTGGAACGCATCAAACATTTCAATGAGTTCCATACGCCTCTTAGCAAAGAAGAACAGGAGCTTCAGGGTGCACGCTGTATGGCGTGCGGAGTTCCGTTCTGTCAGTCTGGAAAGCCGCTTGCAGGAATGGCCAGTGGATGTCCACTGCACAACCTTGTGCCAGAGTGGAATGACTTGATCTACAATGGAAATTGGAAGGAAGCTTATTTACGTCTGAAAAAGACAAACAATTTTCCGGAATTTACTTCCCGTGTATGTCCGGCACTGTGTGAAAATGCATGTACCTGTGGACTGAATCAGGAAGCAGTTGCATCAAAAAGTAATGAATATGCAATTATTGAAAATGCATATGAGATGGGATATGCAAAGGCAAATCCACCGAAAGTGCGTACAGGAAAGAAAGTCGCAGTGATCGGTTCCGGTCCGTCCGGACTTGCGGCAGCAGATCTTCTGAACAGAAGAGGTCATCAGGTAACTGTTTTTGAACGTGAGGACAAACCGGGTGGATTGCTCCGCTACGGAATTCCGAATATGAAGCTGGAGAAACAGATTATCGACCGTAAGATTGCGATTATGGAAGAAGAGGGAATTATCTTCCAGACTGGATGTAATGTTGGAAAAGACGTGAAGGCGGCAGATATCCTGAAAGAATATGACCGCGTGATCCTTGCATGTGGAGCATCAAATCCAAGAGATATCAAAGCACCGGGAAGAGATGCACAGGGAATTTATTTTGCAGTAGATTTCCTGAAATCAACAACGAAAGCACTATGGGCAAATGACATGAAGCTTAAAACAGGAAGCTACATTTCTGCAAAAGGAAAAAATGTAATTGTAATCGGAGGCGGAGATACAGGAAATGACTGTGTCGGAACATCTATCCGTCATGGAGCAAAGAGCGTTCTCCAGCTGGAGATGATGCCGAAAGCACCGGACGAGAGGACACCGATGAACCCATGGCCGGAGTGGCCAAGAGTCTGCAAGACAGATTATGGTCAGCAGGAAGCGATCGCTGTGTTTGGTTCTGATCCTCGCGTTTATACAACGACAGTGAAAGAATTCGTAAAAGACAAGAAAGGGAATCTCTGTAAGGCAGTCCTTATCAAACTTGAGAGTAAGACCGATGAGAAGACCGGACGGAAAATGATGGTTCCGGTAGAAGGAAGCGAGTATACCGTAGATGCAGATCTTGTTCTGATCGCAGCAGGATTCCTTGGAAGCCAGGATTATGTAACAAAAGCATTTGGTGTAGAAGTGAATGAACGCACAAATGTAAAGACAGAGGCAGGAAAATATTCTACAAATGTGAAGGATGTATTTACAGCCGGGGATATGCACAGAGGACAGTCTCTTGTTGTATGGGCTATCCGTGAAGGTCGTGAAGTGGCAAGAGAAGTAGATGAAAGCCTGATGGGATATACAAACTTATATATTCAGTAGAAAATAAAAGATCATACAGTGAAACAGGAATCTGGAAAGTTTATCTAAGAATAAAGAGAACTTTCCAGATTTTTTTGTTACAAAAATGTTACGAAAAAATGAAAAAAGTAAGGAGAACTATTGAAAATATTACATAAATACGCTATAATATTGAGCGTAGAATGTAAATAAAATACCCTCTTGTTACGAGAAATATGTTGAAAAAAAGTGATAGATGTTGTATTATAACATATGAGTATGTGGAATTATAATGTAACTATTTACAATGAATTGTGATACGAAAAATTATAATGCATCACATGGGGGACTAGATAAAAATAAGGATAGGTGGAAAGATGAAGTTAAAAAAAGTAAGCAGTATGATTCTTGCAGTAACACTTGCATGTACAATGACTGTTACACCGGTACTTGCTGACGAGGTCAGTGATCTGAAGCAGAAGAAGCAGGAGACACAGAATCAGGTAAGTAATCTTCAGACACAGCTGAATTCACTTATGACCAAGATCTCTGATCTTGAGAATGATCTGATCGAAACAGGTGAGGAAATCTCTCAGACAGAGGAAGATCTGAAGACAGCGCAGGAGGAACAGGAACAGCAGTATGCAGCTATGAAGCTTCGTATTAAGTACATGTATGAAGAAGGAACAGGCACTGCTACAGTGGAGAAGGTACTGACATCCGGAGATATTTCCAGTGTACTGACACAGGCAGAATATTCCCAGCAGGTACATTCTTATGACAGAGATAAGCTCGAAGAGTATGTTGCGACAGTTCAGAAAGTAGAAGATCTTAAGACAACGCTTGAGACAAAGATGGCTGATCTGCAGGAGACACAGACAGAGTATGATGCGCAGAAGGATGAACTGAATACAACAATCACAGAGAAGAGTAGTGAAATCGTAAATCTCGATGTTAAGATTGATGAAGCTGTAAAGAAAGCAGCGGAAGAAGAAGCTAAGAGAAAGGCAGCAGAAGCAGCAAAGAAAGCTGCCGAGGAAGCAGCTAAGAAGAATAACTCAAGCAGTAGTTCTTCTAATAGAAATAACTCAAGTAATAGTTCTTCCAGTAGTTCAAGCTCAAGCAGCTCAAGCTCAGGAAGTTCAAGCAGCTCAAGCTCCAGTAGCTCAAGCAGTAGTTCTTCCAGCAGTTCAAGCTCAAGCAGCTCAAGTTCTTCCTCGCCAAGCCCAAGCTATAGTGCAGATAAGGGAAGCATTATTGTAAATGCAGCTTATTCACAGATCGGAGTTCCGTATGTATGGGGCGGATCTACACCGGGAGTTGGACTTGACTGTTCAGGACTTGTACAGTATTGCTACAGACAGGCAGGAATTTCAATTCCAAGAACAAGTGGAGATATTCTTGCAGCAGGAACAATTGTAAGCAATCCTCAGCCGGGAGATATCTGCTGGACACCGGGACATGTAGCGATTTACATTGGCGGCGGACAGATGATCGAAGCACAGCAGACAGGAGTACCGGTTAAGGTAAGTTCTGTACGTGTTACATATTATGTAAGATATTAGAACCAAAAAAGGAATCAGTGATGCTGATTCCTTTTTTTAAAACTTTTTTTATTTGCCCGGTACAATTTCCAGCCAGTATCCGTCAGGATCTTCAATAAAATAAATTCCCATAGATGGATTTTCGAAGCAGATACATCCCATCTCTTTATGTTTTTTGTAAGCAGCATCGAAATCATCGACAGCAAATGCAAGATGGATCTCATTATCTCCCAGTTCATATGGTCGATCCATATCACGCAGCCAGGTGAGCTCTAAAAGATGCGGGGTCACACCGTCTGTGAGATATACAAGCTTAAAACTTTCGTCATCGGCAAGTTTTTCACGTTCTACTTTTAAATTCAGAGCTTTCTGGTAAAAATCCAGTGATTTTTCAAGATCATATACATTCAGGTTATTGTGTGCAAATGTAAAATTCATTTTAGTACCTCCATAGAATTATAAGGTTTTTATTCACAGTCAAGTGGAATGATGACTGGAATCTACTTTCTAAGGATATCACAGGAGGGGAGGAAAAATCAATAATGCATAGATAAAACCTGATGGGATAGAGTGATAATACAGAATACAGTGAAAAATGAATGAAAAACATTTTTGAAATGCAAAACATGTGGAAATAAAGCTGAAAAAAACAAAAAAATAAAAAAGAATGCAAGAACCCATTGACGAAACGTCAAAAATTATATACAATAACAAAAGTGAAAAAATAAAGAAAGTGGAGGATTCCTGCAATGACTGCATATAAAGATTTGAGCAAAGAAGAGTTATTGGAATTAAAGAGTGGCCTGGAGGCGCAGTTTGAAGAAGTGAAGGCAAAAGGTCTGAAACTGGATATGTCCAGAGGAAAACCGTCAGCAGACCAGCTGAATCTGTCAATGGGGATGATGGATACACTGACAAGTGGTGTTGATCTGACTTGTGAAGATGGTGTTGACTGCCGTAACTATGGCGGACTTGATGGAATTGATGAAGCAAAACAGCTTCTTGCAGATATGATGGAAGTTCCGAAAGATAACGTGATCATTTTCGGAAACTCAAGTCTGAATGTGATGTATGATACGGTAGCACGTGCAATGACACATGGTATCATGGGAAGTACTCCATGGTGTAAGCTTGATAAGGTAAAATTCTTATGTCCGGTTCCGGGATATGACAGACATTTCGCGATTACAGAGCATTTCGGAATTGAGATGATCAATGTACCGATGACATCAACAGGACCGGATATGGATATGGTTGAGAAACTTGTAAGCAGTGATCCGGCAATCAAAGGAATCTGGTGTGTACCGAAGTACTCTAACCCACAGGGAATCACATATTCTGATGAGACAGTGTTCCGTTTTGCGAACCTGAAGCCGGCAGCAGAAGATTTCCGTATCTTCTGGGATAATGCTTACTGTGTACATCATTTATATGAAGATAAACAGGATTATCTGATTGAGATTCTGATGGAGTGTAAGAAGGCAGGTAACCCGGATATGGTTTACAAGTTTTCTTCTACATCCAAGATCAGTTTCCCGGGATCAGGAATTGCAGCAATGGCAGCATCTGATGCGAACCTGGAGGATATCAGAAGCACAATGCGTGTGCAGACGATCGGACATGATAAGGTAAATCAGCTGCGTCATGTAAGATTCTTCGGAGATATTCACGGAATTGTAGAACATATGAAGAAACATGCAGATATCCTGCGTCCGAAGTTTGAGACTGTTCTTGAAGTTCTTGAAAGAGAACTTGGCGGACTTGAGATTGGATCCTGGATCGCGCCACGCGGAGGATATTTCATCTCCTTTGATGCGCTGGACGGATGTGCGAAGGCAATCGTTGCGAAGGCGAAAGAGGCAGGCGTTGTTATGACAGGAGCGGGAGCAACATTCCCTTATGGAAAAGATCCACATGACAGCAATATCCGTATTGCACCGTCTTATCCGACACCGGAAGAACTTGCAGTTGCCGCTGAAGTATTTGTATTGAGTGTAAAACTGGCAAGTGTTGATAAGATCCTTGAGACAAAATAAATAACAGCATTTTATAAAGACCTTTTGCAAGTGGTTGATCTGCCGGCAGAAGGTCTTTTTCTGATGGTTGACAGTTACTGTTCACTCCCGTGTCAATCACTCCGCTGATTGACACGGAGGATGCGTGTTTTGGCTTGAATGCATCTCGCCCATCGCCAAAGGCGATTTAAAATGGCGAGATGCGTTGCTGGTCACACATCGTGTGAACAGTAACGGTTGACATGCGTTTCCAGGGAGATTATAATGTAGTGCATAGCAGAAAAGAGGAATGACATGATAAAAGGTGTAATATTTGACGTAGATGGTGTCCTTCTCAATTCCATGCCTGTCTGGGAGAATCTTGGAGAATTGTATCTGGATCATTTGGGAATTGAGGCCGAGAAGAACCTAGGGGAGACATTATTTGAGATGAGCCTGGAGGAGGCGGCAGATTATCTGATCTCACATTATAACCTGGAGAAGACAGTGGAAGAGGTTGTACAGGGACTGAATAAAGAAGTGGAAGACTATTATGCAAAACGAGTTCCATTGAAAGAAGGGGTTCGTCAGTATCTGGAGGAATTCAGAGAGCGGAAGATTCCTATGGTGATCGCAACAACCGGTGACCGGAAGAATGCAGAAGCAGCTCTGAGCAGATTGAAGGTATTACCTTATTTTCAAGGAGTTTTTACAGCATCTGAGATCGGAAGCGGTAAGGATCAGCCGGATATTTATTTTGCAGCACTTTTGCAGCTGGATACGGAGCCGGAACAGACCTGGGTGTTTGAAGATACTTACCAGGCTTTGAGAACGGCAAAGCATGCGGGATTTAAGACAGTAGCAGTTTATGATAAGGCAAATGACAAGAATCTGGCGCAGATCTGGAATACGGCAGATATCTATTTGCCGGAATTTGATGATTTTAATGTTTTTTGGAACAGGGTGTCTGAGGAAGAGAAAGAACAGTTGCTGATTGTAGAATAAGAGGAGAATGAAAAAAGCAGATTCGAATTCAAAGGAGAGATGCTCCGGTAGAATTCGAATCTGCTTTTTATCATATAATTGGCTGGTCTGTCTTGTGTTTAGAGAAGGTGAATGCCGGCATCAGCAGCAGCTTCAACTACATTTTCAGGCCAGAGGGAAGACTGTACTTCACCGATATGAGCCTTTCTTAAGTAATACATACAGATACGGGACTGTCCAATACCGCCGCCGACTGTATATGGAAGCTCGCCGTTCAGCAGTGCCTTCTGGAATGGAAGTTCTGCACGATCTTCACATCCGGCTTCTTTTAGCTGTGCCTTTAATGAGTCTTCGTCAACACGGATTCCCATAGAAGAGAGTTCAAGACCGATGTCAAGAACCGGATAGTAAACGATAATGTCACCGTTCAGCTCCCAATCATCATAGTCCGGAGCACGACCGTCATGTCTTTCGCCGGAAGCAAGTACGCCACCAATCTTGGAGATAAACACTGCGCCTTTTTCCTTCGCAATCGCTTTTTCACGTTCTTTGGTAGTAAGATCCGGATAAAGGTCTTCCAGCTCCTGTGTAGTGATGAAAAAGATATCATCAGGAAGAAGAGGATCGATATAGTTGTAACGTCTGGAAATGTATTCTTCTGTATCTTTCAGAGCCCGGTAGACTTTGCGGACAGTGTACTGAAGTGTCTCTGTGTTACGTTCTTCCTTAGAAATTACTTTTTCCCAGTCCCACTGGTCAACATACAGAGAATGGATGTTGTCTGTATCTTCATCACGACGTATCGCACTCATATCTGTGTAAAGCCCTTCGCCGGAATGGAAATTATAATTCTTCAATGCATATCTCTTCCATTTTGCAAGAGAATGAACGATCTCTGCAACAGAACCATCCTGTTCTTTGATGTCAAAGGAAACCGGACGTTCCACACCGTTTAAGTTATCATTCAGACCGGATTCCGGACGGACAAACAGTGGTGCTGACACTCGTGTCAGGTGGAGATTCTTTGCAAGAGCACGCTCGAAGTGGTCTTTCACTTCTTTGATGGCTACTTCTGTCTCACGAATTGTAAGAGGGGAATGATAGCCAGCAGGTATTCTTAACTGTTCCATAATAAACTCCTTTATGTTAGCATTTTATTGCTGTTCACAGTATTATGCGGTCAGCAATAGCATTTCTCTTCTATTTTAAGTGGAGAAGAATAAGAAGTCAATGGAAAGGTGAAATGAACACTTGTAATCAGTAAAAAAAATTGCTAAAATGAGCAGTAGTGAGTAATAAATAGTAAGGGACGAAGGTGTAAATAATGAATGTAAATGATATGATTGATACAATTCTGAATTTTGACCTGGATGTTGTTCTGGCTGGACTTAATGAAAGCAGTCATCATTTGAGTCAGATGGAATTTATTTCTCTGATCGTTATAATGGCCGGAGCGGTACTGTTATGTCTGACGGGGCTGAAACTGGTACGTTTCTGGTCTGTGATCGCAGGATTGTCAGCAGGATGCGCAGCCGGAATTGCGGTCGGAGCGATTGCAGATCTGGATCAGACAATCGCATTGGCGGCAGGAGCAGGTGTGGGACTTGTATTGGCGGTGCTTGGTGCATGGAAGAAGCAGATTGGTGGATTTGTGACAGTAGCGGTACTCGTCTTTGTTGTCAGTGTACATTTGATGAAACCACAGGATTTTATTATCTATGGAATCTGTGCGGGTATTGGTCTTGTGTGTGCATTGCTTTCTATTAAGTTTCATAACTTTATGCTGATTGCTTCTTCTTCTGTGTTTGGAGCAATGGCAGCGGGCAGCAGTATCTTTTATCTGCAGCCATATAAAAACGGAATGATCCATGTGGCACTTTGTGCTGCAATTGGTGCACTTAGTATCTGGATCCAGCTTCTTTTGGAATCCGGAAAACGTAAGAAAAAGAATTTACTTAAAGCCGCAGAGATCCGTGAAGAACATTCTACAGAAAATGAAGTCGAGAAGGCAAGGGCACTGGTCGAGAATCTGGATGATTTTGATGAGCTGGATGAGATTATAGAGAGTCTTCCGGAAAATGTCCTGAAAGAAGACAAGGGCACAACAGCTGTCAGCATGGATGAATTTGATGATCTTGAAGATGATCTGGAAGAGGATGAAGTGGAGAAGTTTAAAGAAGAGAAGTTTGATGTAGACGAGGAAGACTGGGAGGAAGACGTCGAAATTGAAGTAACTGCTGATGAGGCAGATGCGACAGAGGATTATGATTTTGATGAAGATCCGGATGACTTAGATGACTTGAATGATCTGGATGATTTAGATTATCTTGATGACGATGATGATATCGAGTTTCTGGATGAAGATGAGTAGATAAAAAAGCTATCGATTACAATAACTTA
>JABLTO010134168.1_pt1 | contig 12706 bp, 9 predicted proteins | sample 7160091 | NCBI WGS metagenome assembly JABLTO01 (sample SAMN14651225, study PRJNA627086) | human gut metagenome | isolation source: feces | host: Homo sapiens
TATTACACACAAAATAGGAAACCATCCCTGGTTTCCTATTCATTCACATAATTTTTATATTCTTAGTTTCTATTTATATTATCGTCATTTTCTTCGTACTTCTGACTTTTCTATCATTTTTCCACCAAAAATACACTCATTTTTAATCGTAAAAATAAAATTTTATAGACTAAATCCACCTTACTTTTATATAAATCATTCCTAAACAAATATTGGATTTTCAAGATTTTAACCCCCTCAAATCCAAATTAAAAATAATCCCCTATGAACTAACTCTAAGAACTCCTTCGAAGAACAATTCCCAGAACCGATTTTATTATACAGTTCCGCTTTTTTTATATATGATTAAAGTAAAAGGAGGTGTAAAGGTAGATCATCAAACTTTTGATTAGACTTGAGGACACTCTTCTCCCACGAGTGTCCCCCAAAAGTTTGTAGGAATTTATCTTTATATATTTTAAAAACTATTTATTAGGGGGTTAACAATTATGAAATATACAATGCTTGGTTTTTCACAACAAATAGCAGCCGATTATGGGCTTGACTTAAATGATTTGGCTATATTAAGATGGTTTGTCGATTTTAAAGAAAGCGGCAATATGCGTTCTATGAAAATTGATGGCGATGTTTACTACTGGGTATTTTACGATAAAATCTCAGAAGAACTATTTATAATAAAATTGCAAAAAAGCGCAATCTACAAACGTCTAAAAAAGATGTGTGACTGCGATATATTAAAGAAAAAAACTGTCAGCTGTGGCGGAAACTACTCTTATTTCGCATTGGGCGAAAACTATCAAGAACTTATAAAATCACAAAAATACATAAAAACTAAATCGCCTAAGAAAAATAACACTGCACCTTATAAAAATACTACATCAGGAAATGATAGTTTAGTCGATCTTGACCATGATTATAATGTCAATGTGCCTTTTGAAAGTTCAAGTAATGAAGATTCAACTCAAAGTGCTATTTTTGAAAACACAATTACTAAAGTTTTAGATCATACAAGCTACGACGATAATCTTGGTGCGCATTACAACAATCTAAATCTGCATGATAAAAATCTAGGTCCCCATGATTTATGTCTCGAACAAATAATTAATCCATCACACTCTTTAATCAAAAAAATCAACCACACTCAAGAAGAAAGCAGTGAGTTTTTACTTTCTAAACTTCTGTGGCATTTTGTCAAAGGCGCCAATCCGTCTTTTGGTGAGCCCGATTTTGATTTATGGGTAAGAGATTTTGGTAAAATACTTCACCATGACCATCGTGATTTTGTCGAAGTTAGCGAATTGATTAGCTGGATTTTTGAAAGTAAGTCATTTTGGACTTGTCATGTGCTAACACCTAGTGCGCTTAGAAAATTCTATGAAAGAGTACTTGCGCGAAAAAACTATGAAACAAACCGCAAGAAAGGTGCGTCTAAATCATTCTTTGAAGAATTAGAATCTCAAGGCTTTGAGCCTATGTAAAAAAGGAGGGGATATTATGGCACTTTACAATTTATATGCAGAACAAAGTGTTCTCGGTTCAATTTTGATTGAGCCAGAGTCTATTTTAGTTGCAAATCAATTTAACTTGGGCGTGGATGACTTTTTTCATCCACAGCATAAAATTCTATACAATTGCATTAAAAAAATGGACGGCCAAGACATGATAAAACTTGCCAACGAAGTCAAAGCAACAGTTCTGGACAGTCCATGCGTCGACGATTTGTTTGTAGATGCATCCGACATCTCACTCGACACAACGCCTTCCCCAAGCATCGAAACAGGATTCGCACCACTAGATGCAGCAACATCAGGAGGGCTAAACTTCGACACTTTGACAGTTTTAACAGGTAGCCCTGGAAGTGGTAAGAGTACGTTTTTGAACCAAATCCTAGCCAACGCGCTAAACCTTGGATTTAACTCATTTTTATACTCCGGCGAACTAACTGCCCAAATGGCGCTCGATTGGTTTTATAAAACAGTCGCAAACCCAATCCATCTTTCATTCGGAGTAAACAGCTTTGGAAAAACAATCAAAGTCACAGACGAGGGAGTGTTACAAATCAACAAATGGCTAAAAAATAAACTGTTTTTATTCTCGAAAAATGCCCAAGCCGACGAAACAAATATATCGACAGTTATCGAGTTTTTGGCGGTCAAAAAAGACGTTAAACTCTTCGTACTCGACAACTTGATGACGATTGAATGTAGCGGTAGTGATAAATATGAAAAGCAGATAAATGTCATAAAATCGTTAAAAAATCTAGCCAAACACTATAACATCGTAATAATCTTAGTAGCACATTCAAACAAAAACTCAATTATGCGCCGCGAACCCCATGTTTTTGATATATCAGGAGCCAGCGAAATCGCAAACTTATCTGACTATATACTAACCGCAACAAGAGACAACGACCGCGATAACGAAACAACAATACTACTTTTGAAAAACAGAATAACAGAACTAATCAAAAAACACCTTCAACTCAAATTCAGTCCATATCGTAAGCGATTTTATACCGATTCCAAACTTGAGTTAGAACGCGACTATGGATATGGCGAGGTGTATGAACAAGAAAGTTTTTGCTGATTTTTAATGATAAAAATTATCCGCGACGTCAACTTCCACTTGAGCCCTGACTTTGATAAAACAAGTGTCATTGGGATTGCTAGGGCTAGGGAGTTTTTACTGTTGTTGATTTTGTAAAAAAGGATGTGACTGATATGTATAGATTGAAATCTAGGTTTTATCTAAATGCTATTAAGAGATATGTTAGGAATTTTAGGATGTAGGAATGCCTCCCTATTTTGCAAGGAGTTTTTTGCATAATTATCCAATCAATATTATAATTTATGGACAATGGTTACTATTTTAGTATTTTTATTCTTAATAAAATTTATATTTATTCAAAACAAAATCTAACTTTATACAGTTTTAAATAATAGTCAAAAATACATGTTTTATTGCAAAAACTATTATATTTCTATATTATTTTAAGTATAAAATATATATTATAAAAAACTACTCTGATAATCTAGAAGTATTTAATATGTTCTAAATAATTTATGTAATTTAAAAGGGGGTCGTATTATGGAATTATCTATTATTCCTACATCCATTTCTGCTATATGTGCATTAGTTTCCTTATGCTGTTTAATTTATTCAAACTACATACATAATAAAGATAAACATGCTTTAGTAAGACCTATTTTTCATTCAACATTCTCTGGTTCTAGTGGATTTATAATCACTCTTGGTATTAATATAGAGAATTCTCATTGTAAAATTAAAGACGTAAATTGGATTTCTACATCTAATCAAGTCTATTCAAAAAATATAAAGGTTATATTAAGACCTCCTAAACATGATCATGAAAAAAAGCAATTTAATTATTGTATAGATTTAGATTGTACTGATTGTAATAAAACTAACTTTCATGACTTAGATTTCGATGGTAAAATCCAATTAACATATATTAATATATATGAAAAGGAGGAAGTTTGTGAATTAATAGTTAACTTCAAATCAGAAAGTTATCTTAATCCTAATTTTTTTTATTATATAAATAGAAAAAAGTTTTTTAATAAAAAATCAAATAAAAAAACATAATTTAAGTAATACGAAAAATAATCCATTAGGCAAATGTTTAAAATATAAACTAAATACCATCATGGATTATTTTTTTGAATAAACTCTATCTTATTCCAATACTTCCATAAAGTTTTTTCTAATTAATACTTTTATATCATCAATATTATAAAAAGCTTCAAAAGAATTATATATGTTTTCAAAATTATTCGGTGTTATAATACTTTTTTTATACTTTACAAAAGGTCCATCAGTTTCTATAAAAATCTTATCCAATGGTATTTTTTTTAGTATATTTTTTCCTTTTGAAGATTTTAACATTGATGGATTTAATGAAAAGTAATATCCAGCTTCAATTATACTTTCAAGTATACTTTCCGAACCGGTATACCAATGAAATATTGCTTTTTTAACTTTGTTCTTTATTAAAATATCTAAAACTTCTTTTTCTGCATTTCTACTATGTATAGAAAGTATATGATCATTTGATAACCTACAAATTTTATTGAATACTAATACTTGTTTTTTTCTACTTTTTTCTGAACGTGCTATTGTAAAATCTAAACCAACTTCACCTACAAACCTAGTCTTTTTCAATGATTCTACAAATAATTTCTCATTGAAATCATATTCATTTACTAAAACAGGATGAAATCCAACAGCTAAAAATATATTAGATATATTATTTATAGATTTTTCATATTTCATATATAACTCTGGTAAATGCGTTACAAATATTGCATTTATATTATTTTTTATAATTTCTCTAATTATCTCGAATTCATTATCATAAAAATCGATATGAATATGTGCATCTAATATAAAATTATTTATCATATTTTTTCATAAAAATGCTTAATTCCTCCTTAAACTTTTCTAACATAATTTGTGTCTTTTCAAGATAGTCCTTATCTTTATAATAATTTTTTCTTATATTTAGTTCTGTAAAAATCATTCCTGATTCTATAGCTTCATAAAATTTTTTAAAATAACTAAGTGATGAATGATAGTCATTTAATTTTCCATTATTAAAATTTTGATAAATTTTAGATTTTTCTTCATATGGTATAATATATTGGTTATCATATTTTTCTAAATCATATGCTGATATAGATATTTTTCTTAATAAACATGGTACACATGCCCCGCATGACGTGTCAGCATCCATATTATAGTTTTTATTCTGAAATGATATTCCACAAGATCTAGTATATCTTATATGATTTTTATATTCATTATTTAATAAATTTATCATCTCCCCTTTCGTAGTAAATAAAAATGGATGTTCTAGCTTTATATTTAATCCTATATTATTTAATAACTTTTGATATAAATATATAGTTTTTGGATGTGTAGTTTTCGTTGTTGCTCTAGATTCAAATGATGGGTTTAAACTCATAATTCCATTTTCATTTATTTTTACAACGTTAATTTTTCTTTCTACTGCACTAAATATAGCTATTGCTAGAAACAATAAAGATCTAGTTCTTTGATGATAATATTGTTTTTTTTGATTAATTCTTTCATATAAATCAATTCCTTTATATCCTTTTCTATTATATAAAAATGAATTTACATTTTTTATAGAACTATAATCCATATTACTTGTTTTATAGCCACAATAAATTGTACTTTCATTATTAGATTCATTTTTATAAGCTCCACAAAAAGAATCTAGTCCTCCAGATAATAATGATATATTATCTATATTTTGAATAATATTAAGTTTAGTATTTTCTTTTTCAAATTTATATTCTACTGGAATAAAGTCTATGTTCCACTTATCATTATCGCATTCAGTAACAAAATCTGTTAATCTTATTATTAAGTCTTTATTTTCATTCCATGTATCTAAATTTTTTGCATTTACATAAACTTTTATATTAAAATTAGTTTTTTTATACATATCTCTCTTTGTTTCTATATCATTTTTATAAACTTCTAAAAATAAGTTTAATAAATCAATTGAAATAAAATTATTTATCCTATGTTTTTCTATATCAATATCTATTCCTTTTAATAATTCATTACATGTTAATTCAATATCTGTTGTTTCTGTACAAGCAATAATCATCTTATAACTCCTCTTTAAAGTTCAGTTTAACTTTCATTTCATCTATTAAATTTTCTAAATTAGTTTCATTATTACAACATTGCAATATTATATCCTTAAAGTTTTCTTCTACATATAATCTTGAAAACTCACTAATATTATTACTTATTTCATTTATAGAAATTTCTTTAAATTCTTCTATTATTTCTTCATTTGCTTCCTCTGTTATTATTTTTGATATAAAGGTTTCACAGAATAAAGTTAAAAATTGTTCTGGTTCATTAAAATTATTAAGTAACATCTTAGTCATAGCAACCTGAAAGGCACCTAATATAAAACTGGACTCTATTTCTTTATTATCATCTTCTGCTTTGTCTAAAATGGATTCTATAACCTTTTGTACTTGTATAGCTGATAGTTTATCATCTTCAATTTTTTCTACTTTTACATTATATTCTTCTAAAACCTTATCAAATCCTTCTGTTTTTATTTTTTTAAAATATGAAAATCCTGAGTTTGCAAGAACAATAAAATCATTGTCTTCAAAATACTTTCTTGTTTTTTTAGATTTTATTACCTCCGTGCATATATTAGGTATAATTTTTTCTATCTCTTCTTGCTCATTTAAACCTCTACTTTGTTCTAAGAGTCTTTTTACTATTCTTGATGTTTTTTTTACAGATGTACCCATAACTAAATTCCCCCTTGATCTGATATTTTAATTTTTATTTCTACATTAAAATATCAATTCCTTCTATTTTTTCTATTTTTATAATGAGCTTCTAGTTGTAAAATAATATAGTAAATATTATTTATATATAAGGTAAGTAATTATTTATACAAACATTTGTTGTAACAATCCTTTTTTTAGCTCTTTTAGGTGTTCTAGTGTTTGTTTTTCTATATATATTTTTTCATCAAATAACGATAAAAAATCTGCTATTTTAGTCTGTTCTGGTAGTGAAGGAACCTTTATTTTATATGGTTCTATATGTTTATTATTTATTTGTGGTATAGATGTTGTATCTGCTATTTTAGATAAATCATCTACTAAAATTTTATAATATATAAATTCATTATAATAATTATTATTTTTTATAGTTAATGTCATTAAATTTGTATCCATAAATGAATCTTGTTTTAATATTCTTATTTTATTCAACAAAATAGCAGCACCTCTTTTAGGAAAAATAATACTTCCTAACTTTATTATATTTTCATCTTGTTTTTTTATATAATATGGTGTTTTTTCTTGATATTTTATTGAATTATTTAATTGCTCAACTTTAAAAAATGGAATTTCACCTTTTGAATCTAACAATCCATTTGGACTCTTTCCACTTTTTACTTCAACAATATCCCCTAACTTCTTCTCTTCCCACTCAGGAAACTCCTCTCCCCCATCATCCTTAAATCTAATCTTCCTAGAAAATATCTTCTGCATAAATCCCTTTTTAATATTTTCCAAATGAGTAATTTTATCCTGTTGATTTTGTATCTTATCATCTACAGTTGATAAAAAATCAGCTATTTTAGTTTGTTCATATAAACTATCTGGTAAGATTATCGGTAATCTTTTCAATAAATCCATGTTATAACTTTGTTGTTTTGTTCCTTGAGTGTATTTTATTCCATAATGTTCTCCAATTTTCATATACCATTGAAATAAAAATTTAGAATTCAACTTATTTTCATATGGTACTAATGCCATACAAGACTGGTTTGTTGTTGCATCTATCCCTAGAAAAGCACAACTGCCTCTAGTTCCAGGCGCTTCTAACCCTGTAATAGCAATTAAAAATGTGCCTTTGGGTAAAAGTTTTAAGTGAGCATTTCTTTTTCCATCTTCAGTTATATATTCATTAGTATATTTTATTGTATTATAATTTAATTCCCCACTTGATACCCAAGGAATATTTCCATTCCAAAAACTCAAATTATTTCTTGAAGGGGTTTGTCCATTATAAAAATACTGTATTACATCACCTAATCTCTTCTCTTCCCATTCCCCACAAAACTCCTTAAATCTCAACTTCGGTACCACTAAGTCATCTCACCTGCCTTAAATCCGCCAAGTCCAAGCTCTTCAAAATACTCGTCCAATTTCTCATCAATCTCCTCAGACTTTCTCATACACTCTGCCAAGGCTTCAAACTCTTTATCCAAATCCACTTCTGGCTCTTCTTCAAAAGTGTCGACATATCTCGGGATATTTAGGTTGAAGTCATTTTCAGCAATTTCATCCATAGTAGCTTTGTGGGCATATTTTTCAACATCTTCCCTTTTTATATAAGTATCGACAATTTTATTTATGTCCTCTTTTCTAAGTCTGTTTTGATTTTTGCCACTTTCAAATTCCTTACTTGCATCTATAAAGAAGATGTTGTCCTTGTTATCGGCTCTATCTTTTTTAAGCACTAATATGCAAACTGGGATACTTGTCCCAAAGAATAAGTTGGCTGGAAGTCCTATTACCGCATCTAGATAATTTTGTTCTTCTATTATATATCGTCTTATTTTTTCCTCGGCAGCTCCTCTAAACAAAACTCCATGTGGCAGAAGTATTGCTATTCTTCCATCGTCGTCCATATGGTAAATCATATGTTGTAAAAATGCGAAGTCTGCCTTTGACTTTGGTGCAAATTTTCCGTATACACTAAATCGTTCGTCTTGTTCAAACCTTTTGTCTGCGCTCCATTTGGCTGAATATGGTGGATTTGCTACCTGTATCCTAAACTTATTTTCCTCAAAGTGATCATCTTCTAATGTATCACCATTATATATCGTAAAGTTTTGATATGGCACGCCATGAAGTATCATGTTCATTCTCGCCAAATTATACGTTGTACTTGTAAGCTCTTGGCCAAAGAATGTTCTGACGTTTGCATATTTATTAAGTCTAAGCAGTAATGACCCAGAGCCGCATGTTGGGTCGGCAGCGCTAAGCACATCAGTAAGCCCTATTGTTGTAAGTCGGCATAATAGTTCAGCAGGTCCTGTTGCTGTATAAAATTCCCCTGCTTTTTTGCCGGCGTTTGCTGCGAATTGGCCGATTAAGTATTCATATGCATCCCCAAGCACATCTATTGAAGTTTCGTCTATTCCAAATTCAATCGAATCTATCGCACTTATAATTTTCGCCATTAGTTTTGAACGAGTTGAGACGTCTTTTCCCAATTTTGTCGATGATAAATCCATATCATCAAACAGCCCTTCAAAAGCGTCTTGTGATGGTCTGCCTAGTGTCGATTCTGTAAGTGAGTTTATCGCCTCGTGCAAATCTTCTATGTCGAATGAGTTGTTTTCGACCTTTTTGACCATTTCGCTAAATAAATCATCAGGCTCAATTACAAACCCCAAACTTTCTAACATCTCTTCTATCAAATCTGCTTTATATTCTTCATCATTAAAAGCCCCTCTGTAGTCGACTTCGTCTTCTTCTAACAATTTTTCAACAAATGCAGTCGTTTTGTCTGATAGATATCGATAAAATATCATACCTAATATGTAGTTTTTAAATTCATAGGCTTCCATGTTGCCCCTCAGATCGTTTGCCATTTCCCAAAGCCTTGCGTGAAGTTCTTTTTGGTGTTGGCTTTGTTGTTGTGATTCTGTCATTTTTTTATCCCCCCATTTATCTATTGGAATCTATTTACTAAATCTTTTATAAACTCAATAATTCTTTCAGTTAATTTCTTCTTTTTCAAAAACGGCAATGGTTTATTAATCCCATTTCTGACATCGTCTTTGTTTATTATTCCTGTAAATTCATATTCACTTATCTGGTCTTTTATAAAACCTATATCGATTTCTTCTTTTTTAGAAAATTCCTCTATTTCTTGATTTCTTTTGGCATCTTCAAAGTCACCATATGCTTCATCGACTTGGCTGCCTTCTGATAAGTCTGGGACAACTTCTTTCAAGAATGATTTTATAAGGTCTACTTTTTTGCGAAGTTCTGGGTTGTCTGCTCTATCAAGTTCGGATAATATGTGGTTTATGTCTTTTTCCCTTTGTTCCTTATCCCCAAATTCAATGCTTCTGATTAAGTTCATTATATATGCGACGTTTATTTTGTCTGTTTCCATAAGCTCAATCGCAAAGTCGATGTCGTTTAGGATTGATACGTTATTTTTTTCTTGTTTTTTAACTTGATCATAAATCAGATAATATTTGCTTTTGAAATCTTCGTATGTCTGCTCGCTCATAAACAGCTTCTCTTTGTCAAAGCTAAATTCTACAAATGTTTTTAAAATAAGTAATAGTTTGGAAATTTCTTTAAATATAAGTATAAATTTTTTCTTTTCTTCTTCTGATTTAATAAAATCGACGTCGCTTGGAGTTTTGGCAACTGTGTATAGCGCTTGGACACAGTCGTTGAATTTATCCAAATAATAATCATAATCTTTCATAAGCACATCGTCGACGCTGTCTGTTTTTGAAAATAGACATATCGCCTCGTCTGTTCTTTTTTTAAGATTTCTATAACAAACGATATTCCCAAAGACCTTTGTCTGTTCCTCTACCCTGTTTGTTCTCGAAAATGCCTGCAACAAGTCGTGGTATTTTAGCCATTTGTCGACGTATAAAGTGTTTAGCGGTTTTGAATCAAACCCAGTCAGATACATGTTTACAACGATTAAGATATCTATTTGTTTTGATTTAACTTTTTTAGATATATCGCTGTTGTATGCGTTGAAAGTGTTTGTCGAATAATTCGTTCTAAACATCTTGTTATAATCTTGTATAATTCTTTCAAGTGCATCGCGCGAATGTTCGTCTTTGCCTTCTGATTCCTCGTTTGCGCCATAGCTAAATACTGCTGCTATTTTCAAATCGTGGTCTATCGTTTTGAACTCGTCATAATATTTGACAAGTGCTTCTATCGATTCTGTCGCAAATATCGATGTATATTTTCTGTTTTGTGTCTTCATATTGTGGTTTTGGATGATGTGGTTTGAAACTAGAGAAATTCTCTCATCCGCCATATATACCTCTTTTGTGTCTATTCCTTCGACCATTGTGTCGTCGTATTCGTCGTATTGTCCGTCGAATGTTTTTATATATTCAACATGGAACCCAAGCACATTTTGGTCGTTTATCGCCTCTTTAATCAAATACGAATGTACGCATTTGTGGAACAAGTCTGCTGTTGTTCTCTTGTCTTGGCTCGCATTTTCTTTAAATCGTGGCGTTCCTGTAAATCCGAAAAATTGTGCTTTGGTAAAGTGTTTAACGATATCTTTGTGCATTTGACCAAATTGTGATCTGTGACATTCATCTATTATAAAGATGACTTTTTCGTCTTTATACAAACTCATTACATCTTCGTATTTTTCACTCGCAATAGCCCTCGCCATCTTTTGGATTGTTGTAACAATAAGATGTGTGTTTTTGTCTTTTATCTGTTTAACCAGAACGCTCGTCTTGTCAGTTGTGTCAACTGAGCCTTCTGCAAATTTGTTAAACTCGCTCACAGTTTGTGAATCAAGGTCTTTTCTGTCAACTAAAAAGAATACTTTCTTTATCTTAGGATTAGACGATAAAATCTCTGCAACCTTAAAAGAAGTCAAAGTTTTTCCTGAACCTGTTGTATGCCAAACATATGCATTTAAATTAGTCTCAGTCGCCCTTCTGACCAAAGCCTCTGCCGCATAAACTTGGTACGGTCTCATAACCATAAGCATTTTATCGGTATCATTGACAACAGTAAACTTGCTTATCATCTTTATCAAATGATTCGGTGTTAAAAACGCCTGTGTAAAATCATTCAGATTTGTCAGCCTTTCATTCTTTTCATTAGTCCAGAAGAAAGTGTGCGAATATAGGATGTTTCTGTCGCTATTTGAAAAATACTTAGTATCAACCCCATTCGTTATCACAAATATTTGAATATATCTGTAAAGCCCCTTATACGAATGTTTTCTATAACGCTCAATCTGGTTAAACGCCTCCTTGATATCCATACCCCTACGCTTTAACTCGATTTGGACAATAGGAAGCCCATTGATAAGCAGCGTCACATCATATCTGTTAGTATATTTTCCAATAACAGTCGTCTGGTGCGTAACCTCAAATATATTTTTCGATATATCAGTTGTATTAAGCAAATTCAGATATAAATCCGACTCGTCCTCCCTCTTGATAAACACCTTGTCCCTAAGCTTCTTAGCAGAACCAAACACACCCTTGCCCAAGATGTCATTTGTCACCCTCTGCCATTCCTTCTCAGTCAAAGGCTTATTTTTCAACTTATCCTGATTAAACAAAGAGAACTTCTCCTTAAAATTCTCCATAAGCTCCTGCTCATTATCTATTTTAACCTCGTCGAAGCCTTGCGATTTCAACCTCTGGATTAATAACTGCTCCAATTGTGCCTCACTTTGATATGTCATAGATTTTCCCCCTTCAAAATTATGCTGTAAGATGAAATTATTTTTATAGATTTATCTACTCTAACCCTTCTTCTTCTCTTAACTCTTGTAAACAATCTGGACAAAGATAAGCCCAGTAATGTCCAGAAGCTACTTTAGTTAAATTGTCAGTTCTGCCACACATGTAACATTCCTTATTATTTTCAGCTTCTTCTTTTTCAGCCATGCGAACACCACAACGTTCACAGTAGAATCCTTCACCTTCTACCCACGTTACATCACCTTTCCAAGTACCACTTTCTGTACCACATCCCTTGCATCTACCATGAGTACACATATTTCTAGCCTTTTTACTAGAAAAATATCTACCACAAGTCTTACATTCATAACTATTGCCAACTCTTCCACTACAATCCTTATCAGTCAAATAACACTCTTGCTTTGCTGCACATGATTTACACATTATTGTATCGCCATCTATATAACTATATGGAATTGATTTTCCACATAAATCACAAGTATATTTGTATTTATTATTATTAGATTTTTCATTGCTAGAAGTAACGTCTGCTTTATTAGTGTCCTTTTCATTATTATCATCTTTGTCTGTCTTATCATCTTTATCCTTATTGTCCAAAGACTTCTTGATTCTTTCTTGTTCGTCTTTTGGAAGTGATTCCAGATAATCTGCCAA
>JABLTO010030931.1_pt1 | contig 12696 bp, 8 predicted proteins | sample 7160091 | NCBI WGS metagenome assembly JABLTO01 (sample SAMN14651225, study PRJNA627086) | human gut metagenome | isolation source: feces | host: Homo sapiens
CGTCTCTGGCTCCCGGCCCTCGTCTCCGGCTCCCGGCTAAAGGCGATGTCCCGGCTCCGGCTCCGGCTCCCGGCGAAGGCGTTGTACTGGCTTCGGCCCGCAGCGAAAGGCGATGTTCCGCCGCCGGCCGCTGTGAAATAAAAAACCACCCCGCAAAGGGTGGTTTTTTATTGGATGCCGTCCTGTGAAGGCGGCTTCATGTCGGCCTCAGAAAAGGCCGGAAATACGGCTGAGGGTTGGAACCGGGGCGCGGCGCAGGCAGGGTATGGGCAAGTCCGCGCCGGGGGTTGGGCCTCGTTGCTTTTTGCTCGCGCGAATTACTTCTTGCTCGCGCCGCTTTCGAGGATCGAGACGATGGAGTAGAGCGTGAAGCAGATGGCGCCGAAGCCCGCCAGCACGCGTGCGGGGACGAAATACTTGGGCTCGGAGAGTGCCGCCTCGTAGAGGAATGCTGCGAGGAACAGGCAGGCCAGGGCCGTAAGCACCGGGATGATCGGGATGCGGTTGGCCAGCGGGAAATCGGCGTGCCAGATCTTTGCCAGCAGGATGACCTTGCTCGATATGCTCCAGCAGATCAGTGCCAGCCCTATGAGCACGAAGCCCACGAAGCTGATCGCCTCGCCCCGGAGCGTGAAGATGAGGATCAGTCCCAGCGCGAAGGCCAGGCCGCCCATCGCGAGCACCAGCCCCATCCACCGGCGGCGTTCCTCCATCGTGTAGCTGCCCCGTGCCTGGCGTGCGATACTGGCTACCAGCGCGATGAGCGACGTGCAGACACAGGCGATGCCGAACATGACGCTTCCCGCCACGATATGCGCTGGGAGCGTTCCCAGCGCGAAGAGCAGGATGCACCACACCCATGCCCCGGCGGCTATGGCCGACACGATGAAGATCAGCAGCGAACTCTGCCCGCGGGTGAAGCCTGCGGGGTTGACCGAGAAGGTGCTGTCGCCCGAGTTCTTGGGGATCAGGCTGAACCGCGTCGAGGAGGTGGCTGCCGTCGAGACGCACGCCGTGATGAACCCCAGCCCGCAGATTACATGCCCCGTGACGAACGCCCCGGTCATGTGCGACTGGATGATGAAAAGCCCGCAGATGACCGTCATGGCGGCGACCGCATAGCCGATGGCCGGGAAAAGGTATTTCGCGGCGGCGGTATAGGTGCCGATGATCTGGCGGATGATGGTGGCGGCGGTGCAATAGAGCGCGATGCAGATCGAGCCCAGGAAAAAGAGTACGGGGCCTGCCGTGAGCCGCGAGGGGTCGTCGCCGGCGGCGAAAACGTAGGCGCCGTAGGCGAAACAGAAGGCTGCCATCGCAAGCGGAATGGCGCGGAAGAGGATGCTTATGCCATAGTTCATAATCGGAGTTTTTGTTATGCGCCAGCCTGCAAATCATGAACCAAACGAAAAAATGGCTATCTTTGCCCCATGGAAAATATCGTTTTCGACCTGGGCGGAGTACTTTTTGCCCGCGACAGAAGTAAGTGTACGCAGGAATTCCACGACTTTTTCAGTTTCATCCGTTCGGAGCCCATGCCGGCTTTTTGGGAGGATTACGACCGGGGCGTACTGACGCTCGACGAGGTGACCGGCATCCTTTCCGGGGTCAATGCCTGCCCGCGTGCGAAATGCGAGGAGTACCTGCGCCTGTCGATCGACATGCAGGAACCCGTGAAGCCTACCGAACAGCTTGTCCGCGACCTGAAGGCCGCCGGCTACAAGTTGTTCGTGCTTTCGAACATGTCGCGCGAGTTCATCGACTTCCTGCGCCGGTTCCCCGTCTACGGGCTTTTCGACGGCGAGGTGGTCTCCTGCGAGGAGGGCGTGGTGAAACCCGAGCCGGAAATCTACCGGCGACTGCTCGGCCGCTACGGACTCGATCCTGCGCAGACGCTCTTTATCGATGACCGCCCGGCCAATATCGCCGCCGCAGCGGCGCTGGGTATCCGCGGGCAGCTGTTCGACCATTCGGCGCCGGCCGCAACCTGCGACCTGCTGCGCCGCAGGCTGTTGCCCGAAATAGTAGGGTAGCAGCCCGAGACCATATCCGGGTACTCCGTCCGTATAGCCGTACCCGCAGGCCGTTCGCTCCGCCCGCACGAATCGTCGGCTTCCCCTTTTGCAGCGGTTTTCCCTGTCCCGTGATCCGATCCGTCCGATGATTGAAAAATAAAAAGGGCCGCTCGTCAGAGCGGCCCTTTGCTTTGGATCGGATTCCGTTATTCGAAGTTGGCGTCCTTCATCAGTTCATACTCCGGCGAGAGTGCGTACATGCGTACGTATTCGAACTTGCCGGTGTCGACGAGCTTGAACTCGAATGCGTGCGTCACCTTGCCCGTGCCCGAGCCGATGTGCTGTGTGTAGAGCATCATCTGTACGGTGTAGATCACGTCGATGCCGGAGATCATCTTGACATCGGGGTAGAGCGTACCCAGGGCGGCCGACATTACCTCGCCGAAACGCTTTTCGACTTCGTCGTAGAACGCCTGGTACGAAGCGCGTGCTGCTTCCTTGTCGTCCGACCCCCAGTTGTCGTAGGCCGATACGTCGTCGCCGGCTTCGCTCCAATAGTATTTCGGGAGCGTGTTGATACGCCAGTTCAGGTTGGTGTAGCTTGCTGCGCAACCGCTGTAATACTCCGCATCCGTGAGGCGGCTGCCGCTGCGGTTGTCCGTCGTATAGGCGGCGTCCTTGTTCTGGAGCACCCAGTCCACGCAAGCCTGGTAGAAGCTCTTGCTGTAAGCGCTGCGGTCGGGGGCCACGACGAGCGTCATGCTGGGGTCGAAGTTCCATTTGCCGCTGACCTTCTTGAACGGGCCGTCGAGCGTCTCGTAGGTGAGGTTCTTGATCCAGTTCGAGCCGTCGAACGTATAGCGGTCGGCCTGGAGCACGGTCGATCCCGAAGCATAGAAATGGTAAGCCACATCCATGACATCCTCGGGCATCGCATACGGGAATTTGTATTTCAGGTAGAGGGGCAGATAGGTGTCCTGCGAGAACGACGAACTAAAATTGGGGTTGGTGGCGCCCATCTGCGTGTAGTCCTCGGGATTGACGATCGTCGTAGCCTCGGCTGTCGCCCACGACGTGCCGTTGAAGGTGTAGACTGCATACTGTTCCTGTGTTACCGCCCGGGTCTGGCCGAGGGCTGCGGCAGCTGAAACCGCCACACCGCGCTTCATGCTCGAAACCTTGATGTTGTCGAGCTGGTAGGTGGTTGTTTTCCGGTTGGCACCGTCACCCACATATTTGAACGCAAAATGGAGCGTTTTGCCCGCATATTTATACAGCGAGAAGCGACCGGCCGGTTCGAAGTCGTTGCCATAGCCGCTTGCCGGCTCTTCGGGGATCGTGAAATTCCCGGTGATGTCGGTCCAGGTGGCTGTGGTCACGTCATCCGTATAGTCTTCCGAGATAAGTATCGAGAGACAGTTGGCGTTCCAGTATCCGATCTTGATGTCGAAACCGAATGTCGTCATGCCGTCATCGAACGCCGGAACGGTGATCGGATCTTTGCTTACAAGCCATGATTCGACAGCGCCGGCGGCCCCGTTCGCCGAAACCTGGGCATAGAGGTTCTCAGAGTATTTCTTTATTGCCCACTGTTTGTTATCCTCGCCTGCAGCTTTTACCAGTTGCCATTTGTCGAAGTTGTCGGCATCGAACGTCTCTTCGAACAGGTCGTTGTCCGTGACAGTGACCACATCCTGTCCCAACTGAATATTGTCGATATAATAGGTCGTGGTCTTGTTGTCGGCCGCATTGCCCTGGTAGCGGAATGCCACGTAGACCGATTCGGCCTTATATGCGCTCATGTCGCATATGCCTGCCGTATACCATTTGCCGGAGGTCGAGCCGTCGAACGTGAAATTGTTCGTCAGGTCGATCCATGTCGCCTCCTCGGGGGTGACGCCATTGTAATCGGTGGATACGAGTACGCTCAGACCGTCATGCGTCCAGTAGGAGATTTTTACATCGAATGCAAGTTGCGGATTGTCGGCGAGCGTAAGGTTCACTTTCTCGGAAATAAGCCAGAGATCCTGCGGGCCTGTGGTGTTGAATGCAGAGCATTTTGCCGATTTTACACCGTTGTAGTCGTCCAGCGTCCAGGTCGAGGTGCTCGATCCTTTGACGATCTGCCATGCATTGAGCCCTCCGTCGAATGTTTCGTCGATACTCGTTGCCGCGGGAGTTTCACCGCCGCCCGTATTGGGTTCGGAAGCGGAGTAGTTATAGGCTACGACCTTGATCGCACCTGCTTCCGCATCGGGATAAGCACCCGTCAGGATCTTGTTGGCATAGCCGGCCAGCGGTTTCTCGGGGGTGAAATAGTTAGCCGGAGTCTCGCCCCAGACCGACTGGTAATCGGCACCCGAGACGGTGTAGGTCTCTGCCGCAGCGAGTTTGACAACCTCTTCGGCGAGGTCGGTCGCATTCTTATAGGTAACGGTGACAGTCGAGCCGTTCGAGAGGTAGCTGTCGTAACCTGCAGCCAGGAAGGCGGGCAGGTACGTCGTGGCGGAAGCGGCTTCGGAGAAACATTTTGCAGTGCCTACGGCGGCCAGGGCTGCCACTGCATCGGGCCCTGCGGCTTCGGCGATCGCCTTGTTGGTGGCATTCGACGCGACGCTGGCGTAGTCGGCGTCGGTCATCGTGTATTTCAGCACCTGGACGTCGGTGATCTCCTTGTCGGGGTTGAACCCGTCCAGATACTCCTCGTTGTAATCGTCGACATTACAGCCCCCCCCCACGAATGCTATCGTCGCAAGGGCCAGAAGGTATTTTACAATATGCTTGTTCATATGGTTCGCTGTAATTAGAAGTTAATTTTCAGTCTTACTGTATAGGTGCGACCGAACGAGTACATGACGGCATATACGTTCTGCCAGATACCTTCGTCGGCTGCGGCGCACTGCGCGTCCATGATGTAGTTGTAGTCGTAGACGTTGTTCACGTTGCCGTAGATCGTGGCGCGTACGTTGCCGATCTTGAAGGCGTAGCTGGCCGAGAGGTCGAGCTGGTGTCCCCACGGAATTTTCCACGGGTCTTTCACGTCGACGGTCGAGTTACCGCTCAGGCTGGTCTGCGAACCGATGTAGAAGTCGGCGTAGTTGTTGCCGTAGGCGTTCCAGTCGGCGCTGACGCGCAGGCCCTTCATCGGGCGTACCGTGACGCCGAGGGCTCCGGTGGTCTGTGCCGAACCGCCGACCTTGATGCCTTTCTGCTTCAGGTTCAGCCATGCGTGGTCTTCAGCCATGATGCCCGAGGCGACCGTGCCGTCCAAAGCCTTGGTCAGGGGCTGCCCCTGCGTGTCGTAGATGTAGCCCTTCGAGTCGCTGTCCCACTGCCAGTCGCCCAGCGAAAGCATACCAGTCACGTCCAGCCAGCGGTTGGGGCGCAGTACGAAGTCCAGTTCGAGGCCCATGTGGCGTGCGTCCACACCCGAAAGGTTCACGCGGGCATAGTCGCCGTTGGCCATCGAGCTGGAACGTACGACCGACTTGTCCATCCAGAGCGTGTAGTAACCGTTCAGGTTGACCGAAAGGATGCCCGAGCGGAACCCGTAGCCTACCTCGGCCGAGAAGACCTTTTCGTTCAGCGGGTCGGGGTTCTTGGCGTTGCTCGTGGTGCTCTGCAGGAACGCGCCGCCCGAGAAGAACGGGGCGCGGCTGATGTAGCCCAGGTTGGCGAACACGTTGTGTTTCTCGTTGATGTTGTAGTTGGCGCCTCCCTTGACCGTGTAACCGATGAAGTTCACGTGCTCGGACTCGGCGTGTGCGGCGTCGTAGTAGAAGCGGTCGTAGCGCCAGTAGCCGGTGTTGGAAACCGAACCCGATACGAAGGCGTTGAGGTTTTTCTTCGTCCACTCCAGCTGGGCGAATACGCCTTCCTGGTGTACGTGGCCGTCGTAGTCGCGGTAAACCTTGTCGCCGACCTGTAATTTCTGGTATTTCCAGTTGGGATCGGCTGCGGCGGCGTTCTGCTCGGCCTTGACGTTCTTGCGGCTGTCGTCGTCGATGTAGTACTTACCGTCGTAGAGGTCGATGATCTCGTTGTTGTGCTCGCCGATGTAGTAGCGTACGTCGATACCGGCCGACAGTTCGAGCGACTTGGAGATTTGGTTGGTATAGGTCGAGAGCAGCCCGTACCACATGTGGTTGTTGTTGCTCTTCGACATGATCATGCGCGAACCGTCGGGGCTGGCGGCGTTCATCTCCTGGATCTTGTCGTAGGCGAACGTGCCGTCGGGGTTGCGGAAGGTGGTGTTCAGCACGCCGTAGTTGGTACCCTTCCACATGTTGCGGTCTGCCGAGGTGCGGCCCTGGCCCGAGTAGCCGCTGCCGCGTCCGATCGACATGTAGAGCGCCGTCGAGAGCGACGACTTGTAGTCGATCTGCCACTGGTGGTTCAGCGAGATCTGGGGCTTGTGGTATTCGTTGAAGTGCGAGTAGCGCTGCCTGCCGTTCTTGTCGAAACCGTACTCGGCGTTGTAGCGGTACATATCCTTTTCGCCCATGAAGTTCTTGGCCTTCTGCCACTCCTCGATCTTCAGTCCGTCGTCGAGGGCATGGCGCTGCGCGTGCTTCTGCGGGGCGCCGAAGGCGGTCAGCGACAACTGGTGGCGGTCATTGATGCGCTTCGAGATGTTGACGAACCAGTTGTAGCCTTCGAAGTTGGTTCCCTGGATGTAACCGTCGCCCCAGCGCTTCGCGCCGAGTACCGACAGTGCCCAGCCGCTCTTCGTGAGGCCCGTCGAGAGGCTGAACGAAAGGCTGTAAAGGCCGTCGTTACCTACGCCGAACGAGAACGTGCCGCCCTGCTTGGCCTCGATGCCGTTGGTCACGATGTTGACCGAACCGCCGACCGAGGGCGACGAGATTTTCGAGGCGCCCAGGCCGCGCTGGGTCTGCATGCTGCGCGTCACGTCCGAGAGGCCGGCCCAGTTCGACCAGTATACCCCGCCCCACTCCATGTCGTTCACGGGGACGCCGTTGACCATTACGGCCACGTTGGCCGCCTGGAAACCGCGCATGTTGATCTTCGAGTCGCCGAAGCCGCCGCCGTCCTTGGTCACGTAGACGCCCGGGGTCGATTTCAGGATTTCGGGGAACTCCTGCCCGCCGAGTTTGTAGCTGATCTCCTCGGCGTTGACCGTCGATACGGCTACCGGGGTTTTGCGCTGCACGGCCACCGACTGCATGACGATGACATCCTGCAATGCCACGGCGTCGGGCTCCATCTGGATGATGCCCAGGCGTGCGTTCGGGCCCGTGACGGGTTTTTTGGTCGGGACGTAGCCCACGTAGCTGATCTCGATCTCCTTGGCATCGGTCTTCAGCGTGAAGTTGCCGTCGACGTCGGTGCTGACACCCTGCGATGTGCCGGGTACGGTCACAGAGGCACCGATCAGCGGTGCGCCGGTCTCATCTACGATTTTACCCGTAACTGCCGATTGCGCGACAGCGGCGGACACTCCGAACAGGATCAGGGCGGCCGTCATGAGGAAATGTTGTAAATGTTTTCTCATACTTTTTAATGGATTAGTAAATAAAAGAGTGTAATGGATATTTCGGTTTCTTCATAGCGTGGTGTCGTGGTTCGCGGCACTAAGATCGGGGATTTTTCCGCTCCCGCCGGTGGGGTGGCGGAAGTTTCACAGGATTTTAACCCCCGGCAGCCTTTCGGGAAGGCTCTGAGATCCATGGTATGCCGGGATTTGTATAAAGTTGCGAGGGATACTCCGCGTGTGAGATACCCCTCGTTGTTGCGTATCGCAGGCCGTGCCCGGCGATAGCCGATGTCCGGTTTGCATACCTTCTCCCGCACCGTATCGGTGATGCAGGGTGCCGGTGGAAACCGTTATTTCCATAAAGCCGTCCATAATTTGCTTATACAAATTTAAACCAAATATTTCACAGCCGCAACAGAACACCGCAAATTTTGTTCAAATATTTTTCAACCTGTTGACGGGCACTGCCTTGCACGTGCGGCACGTTCCTTGTGCAGCTGACTCGCATGCAGGCTTTCAAGGAACTATACTGGCGTTATTCGCTTTTCGTGTTGATCCTCGGACTGGGGGTCACGATCTTCATCGAGCTGACCCCGTTTCTGGGCGGGGTGCTGGGTGCCATGACGATCTACGTGCTGCTCCGGCGGCAGATGCATTACCTCACGGCCTGCCGCAAATGGCGGCGCAGCCTGGCCGCGTCGCTGCTGCTGGGCGAGGCGGTGCTGTGTTTCCTGGTGCCGATCAGCCTGATCGTCTGGATGGTCGTCAACCAGGTGCAGGACATCGCCCTCGCGCCCGAGTCGGTCGTCGAGCCGCTCAAGCACATCGCTGCGCTGATCCACGACAAGACGGGATACAACCTCTGGCAAGAGAAGAACATCACGTCGCTCGTGGGCGTGATCCCCCGGCTGGGGCAGTGGGTGCTGGGCAGCATCATGGATTTCGGCATCAACATCATCGTGCTGCTGTTCGTGCTCTATTTCATGCTCATCGGCGGCCTGCGCATGGAAGGCTACTGCCGCGAGATACTGCCTTTCAACCGGGACGTGGGCAGCAGCGTCATGCGCGAGGTGCACATGATCGTCCGTTCGAACGCCATCGGCATCCCCCTGCTGGCCGTCGTGCAGGGCGTCGTGGCGTTCGTGGGCTACCTGGTCTTCAACGCCCCGAGCCCGCTGTTCTGGGGCGTGCTGACCTGTTTCGCAACGATCATCCCCATCTTCGGGACGGCGCTCATATGGCTGCCGCTTGCGGGTTACATGGCGCTGACGGGCGACTGGGGGCCGGCCATCGGGCTGCTCCTCTACGGCGGGCTGGTCGTGACGCACGTGGACAACGTCGTGCGGTTCATCATGCAGAAGAAGATGGCCGATACGCATCCGCTGGTGACGATCTTCGGCGTTTTCATCGGGCTGTCGCTCTTCGGGTTCATGGGCGTGATTTTCGGGCCGCTGATGCTGGAGATGTTCGTCTTCTGCGTCAATATCTTCAAGAAGAAGTACCTCGACGGGACGTCGTACAAGCAGTTGTTCGTCCCCGAGCAGGATATTCAGGCATAGCCCGCCGGGCGCTTCCGGGCGGGGCGCTTTTACGAAAAGTAACCGTTTCCGGTGTTTTTTGTGAAAAATCCCTGTAAAATGGTTGGAATTTCAAATTGTTTATTATCTTTGTTATTGGAATAACAGTAAAAGCGGCAACAAGAACCCTTAATCAAAAATATCACAATGGCGAGAAATCTCAAAATCAGAGACCTTACGTTGCGCGACGGACAGCAGTCCTCGTTCGCGACGCGCATGTCGCAGGCACAGGTAGACCGTTGCCTGCCCTTCTACAAGGATGCAAATTTCTATGCGATGGAGGTCTGGGGCGGTGCCGTACCCGACTCGGTGATGCGTTATCTCAACGAGAACCCGTGGACGCGCCTGGAGACGATCTACAAGGCTGTGGGCAAGGTGTCGAAGCTCACGGCGCTTTCGCGCGGCCGTAACCTGTTCGGCTATGCGCCTTACCCCGACGACGTGATCGACGGCTTCTGCCGCAACGCGATCGAAAGCGGGCTGGGCATCATGCGTATCTTCGATGCCCTGAACGACGTGGACAACGTGAAATCGACGATCAAATACGTCAAGCAGTACGGCGGCATCGCCGACTGCGCCGTATGTTATACGGTCGACCCGAAATATCCCGAACCCTCCTTCATGCAGCGCCTGATGGGCAAGAAACAGCCGCAGCCCGTCTTCACGGATGCCTATTTCCTCGACAAGGCCAAACAGATGGCCGCACTGGGCGCCGACATGATTACCATCAAGGACATGTCGGGCCTGATCCCGCCGCGCCGTGTCGCCACGCTGGTCAAGCTGTTCAAGAAGAACATCTCGATTCCGGTCGATTTCCATACCCACTGTACCCCCGGCTACGGCCTGGCTTCGGTGCTCGCGGCCATCGTGGCCGGCGTCGACATCGTCGATACCAACTGCTGGTATTTCGCCGAAGGCACGGGTGCCCCGGCCATCGAGCTGATCCACGTGTTCTGCGGCAAACTGGGTGTCGACACCGGCGTGAACATGGAGGCCGTGGCCAAGATCAACACCCAGCTGCGCGAGATCCGCAAGGAGCTCAACCAGTCGGTGTTCGGTGCGGACAAACCCGAACCCAAGGCATTCAACCCGCTGACTGACAAGCTGCCCGCCGAGATCGACGCCCTGTTCGACAAAGCCATCGCGGCCGCCAAGGCCGACGATGAGGACGGCACGATCGACGCCTGCCGCAAAATCGAGGCCTATTTCGGTTTCCCGGCTCCCAACGAACTGGTGCAAAAGGCCGAGATACCCGGCGGCATGTACTCGAACATGGTCGCCCAGCTCAAGCAGCTCAAGGCCGAGGACATCCTGCCGCGCGCCATGGAGCTGATCCCCTCGGTGCGCCTGGCCGCAGGCCTGCCGCCGCTGGTGACCCCGACCTCGCAGATCGTCGGTGCGCAGGCCGTCAACTGCGCCCTCGACGAGAAGGCCGGGCGTCCGATGTACACCAACAAGAGCTCGCAGTTCGTCGGCCTGGTCAAGGGCGAGTACGGACACACGCCCGTGAAAATCGACCCCGAATTCCGCTTCAAGATCTGCGGCGTGCGTGAGGAAACCCCCTACGATACGTCGAAATACCAGATGCAGCCCAACCCCGAACTTCCCGAGGCCGGAGGCGTGAAGCTCGCCGCCAACGAGAAGGAGGTGCTGCTGCTCGAGTTGTTCCCGATGGTAGCCAAGACTTTCCTCACGGACATGAAGGTCAAGGCCTACGCCGCGGCCAAACCCGCCGAGCCCAAGGCCGAGGAGAAGAAAGCCGAGGAGGTGAAGAAGATCGTCATCACGGGCAATGCCGTGACGGCGCCGCTGCCCGGCCGCATCATCGAACTCAAGGTCAAAGTGGGCGATACGGTCAAGGCCGGCGACGAGATCGCAGTCCTGGAGGCCATGAAAATGGAGAATTCCGTGACGACCGATTACGCCGGCACGGTAAAGCAGGTGCTGGTACAGCCCGGCGAGAACGTGGCTACCGACGCCGTACTGGCCGAGATCGGGTAATCCCGTCCGGCACATTCGTCCGGAAAAAGGGCAGCCGGTATACAGCCGGCTGCCCTTTCTTCGTGCGATTTCCCGGAAAAATAGTATATTTGCACCATCAAATAATTAAACCTCAGACTTATGGCTTTTCTAAAAGAATTCAAGGAGTTCGCCCTCAAGGGGAACGTGATGGACATGGCCGTCGGTGTAATCATCGGCGGCGCGTTCGGCAAGATCGTGTCGTCGCTGGTGAACGACATCCTGATGCCGCCGATCGGGGCGCTGATCGGTAATACCGATTTCTCGCAGCTGCGGCTCGACATTTCGAAGTTCCGGGACATGACTTCGAGTGCCGTGCATGCCGTCGGCGACGTCGTGACGGGCGGCGGCGAAGCTGCCGTGATGGCGGCTGCCGAACCCGTTTACTGGAATTACGGCGCCTTCATCCAGCAGTGCATCGACTTCACGATTCTGGCATTCTGCGTCTTCCTGATGGTCAAGCTGATGAACCGGCTGATGCGGAAAAAGGAAGAGGCCGCCGCTCCGGCGCCTGCCCCCGAACCCGCACCCACGAAGGAGGAGTTGCTGCTGGCGGAGATCCGCGACCTGCTCAGGGAGCAGAAAAAATAGTTCCGCAAACAGGTGTAAAAGGCTGTCTGCACGGCGCAGACAGCCTTTTATGCATTCGTTGGGAGCGGTTCCCGCAGGATAGGGGCATCCGCCGCCCGGGCCGGGCCGGGCGGTCTTATTGGTCGGATTCCTTTTTGTGCGTGTATTCCTGTAATATATAAGTGGTGAAGATCGGGAACATCATCATCCCCAGCGTGGGCAGCAGGATGGTGATGACCTTGCCGATGGCCGTGACGGCGAATATTTCGGCACCGACGGTCGTGACGTTCATCCAGGCCCACCACAGGGCGTTCCCGAAGCCGTGGAGCTTGTCGTTGACGAGTATTTCGTAGTCGTAGAAGACGAGTGCCGAGATGTAGGTGAAGACCACGACCGTGAAGATGTAGGCCGTGAATAGCTGGCGGATCTTGTTGTCCACGAGCCATCGCACGACCACGTAGAGCGCCAGGAACGCCCGCATGAGCGGCATCACCCCGATCAGCATGGCCCAGTAGCGGGGTAGGTCTGCGCCGCTCCAGTCGAGGATGTTCAGGTAGGGGATCGAGATCAGGAAGAACAGGATGTTTCGCCCGAAGAAGCGCCCTTTATGCATGGCTGCCGCCCAGCGCACGAAGAAATCGCACAGGAAAAGGATGCAGACCGCCAGCTGCACGGTCAGGTAGGTATGCGAAAAGCGGGTGTGGTCTCCGCTGATGATTTCCCACGAGACCGCGACGAGCAGGACTACGCCGGCGATTACCTTGAGTATACTCAGGGAATTGGTAATTTCGTTGCGTGATGTATCTGTCAGCGACATGTCGTTCTGTTTGCCCACAGGCGGGGCAAAATCGGTGCCAAAGCCCCGGACTGCGAATTTTCCGGTGATTTTTTGCCGAAAGATTTTGCACGAATGAAAAATTCTATTACCTTTGCACTCGCTTTAATGCAATGGCGGGTTAGCTCAGCTGGTTAGAGCGCATGATTCATAATCATGAGGTCCCGAGTTCAAGTCTCGGAC
>JABLTO010197349.1_pt1 | contig 12695 bp, 8 predicted proteins | sample 7160091 | NCBI WGS metagenome assembly JABLTO01 (sample SAMN14651225, study PRJNA627086) | human gut metagenome | isolation source: feces | host: Homo sapiens
CGGAACGTGTCATCTACCGTTTTCTGGAATACAAAAACGGCGAATGGGAAATGCAGAACATCACCATGCGTTCCCTCTATCATAAATCTCTGGAGATTGCCTATGCCCTCCGAAAAAAAGGACTTCGTCCCGGCGACCGGGCAGTCATCTTCAGTATGCAGGACTACGGCACAACTTATGCGATTCTGGGCTGTATGATGGCCGGTGTTACGTTCACTGTCATCCCGCCGCCTCTGGATGAAGGTAAAATCGCAAGGTTTATCTCCGTATTAAAATCCTGCCAGCCGAAAGCACTGATCTCCAATTATGCACTGGAACAGGAATCCGGTGTGAGCCTTACCGGCCGATTGATCCGGGAGGCATTTACCAGTGTCATCCGGCTGAAACGCATCTATACTGACCGTCTGACACCTTACAAACGGAAAGATGTCATTGTAGATGCCACAGAAAACCGTCTGGTTTACCTGCAGTACACCTCCGGTTCCACCAGTGCACCAAGAGGTGTCCGTGTCACCTGGAAAGCACTGATGAAAAATTTGGAGCAATGTCAGGCATGCTATGATTTCAATCATGGTACCTTAGGTACCTGGGTTCCGTTTTTCCACAACCTGGGGCTCGTGGTTACCATCTGTATGCCAATCTGCACCACAGATGCCTGTGCATACTTCTTGTCCACCATGCAGTTTCTGGAGAACCCAAAGCTCTGGGTAAAAATGCTGCATGATTTCAATCTGACCTTAACCGTCGGTCCGGGTTCTGCATTTGATGCATGTACCCGTATTTTTACGCCGGAAGAAGCGGCAAAATATCCACTGACCCAGGTCACACATTTTATGAACGGCTCTGAATTTATCAGTGCAAAAACGGTAGAGAAATTCTCCAGGATGTTCCGACTTTCGCCAAATGCTATGGCACCTGGCTATGGTCTTGCCGAAAATGTCTGTCTGGCGACTTTTGCCAGTCAGGACTACCGCACTCTGAAACTTGATTACGAAGCCTATCAGAAAAACTGTGCCGTCCTGGTGACAGAAGAAAAAGAAGGAGAACAGGTCAAAGAGATTGTCAGTGTCGGTGCACCGGTCAAAGACCTGAACGTCGTCATTGCCAATCCGAAGACAAAGAAACCTTATCCGGATCTGCACATCGGAGAAATTTTTATCTCCGGCGACAGCGTTGCAAATGGCTACTGGGGCAACCTGAAAGAAAATGCTAACTTCCGGGTGCGTCTGGAAGGCTATGACCGCAACTTTTATAAAACCGGTGATCTTGGATTTCTGTACGAAGGTCATCTCTACATCACCGGTCGTATCAAGGAAATGTTGATCATCAACGGCCACAATATCTTTCCAAGCGATCTGCAGGCATTGATCATACAGAAAGTTCCGGCTCTGGCCACCACCGCTTTCGGATTTTTCTCCACAAACGACGGAGATAAGGAACATGTCATTGCTGTAGTAGAATCCACACCAGAAGAAGATTTCCAAAAACGGGTGGGACAGATCAATGCTGCTGTTTCCGAGCGTTTTGGATTTTCTTTCTACGATATTATATTTGTGCCAAGAAGTGCAATCCCGCGGACAGATAATGGCAAGCTGCAGATGCTGAAAGCCCGGGATCTGTATCAGCAGGGCAAACTACAGTTGCTGCACAGCAGCCATGCATACCGCACCGGAAGCGCTGAAACAACGATTATTGATAAATCCATCGACAAGGCGGATGAAATCCTGCTTCAGGTAAAATCTGTTTTCGAAAAGGTATTAAATATTGAACAGTATAATCTCACGGATTCCTTCCTGGAGCTTGGTGGAGATTCCCTGATGGGATTCGAACTGGTGAGCAAAATTGAAGAACGGTTCCATGTCAAACTGGATCTGCGGGAAGTCCTGTTGGATTCCTCTGTTTCCGGTGTGGCCAACTACGTCCGTCGGGTACTGACCGGTGGAAAAGGCACTTCAAAAGCTGTCAATCTGGAACAGGAATGTCACCTGGATCCGGCCATTTCCCCATCAGGAGCCTATGAAACAGCTCCACAGGACTGCAGAAATATTCTGCTGACCGGTGCCACCGGATTTCTGGGTGCGCAGCTGATCCGTGCGATCCTGACCCAGTATCCAAAGGAGGGATTGCATCTGTACTGTCTGGTACGTGCAGATTCTGAAGAAGCCGGTCTGGAACGACTGATTAAAAATATGGAACACTACGAATGCTGGAAAGAAGAATATCGCGGCTTTCTGCATCCGGTGATCGGTGATCTCTCCACAGAGAAATTCGGGCTTTCGGACGAACAGTGGCAGGAACTTGCCCAAACAATCCAGGTCATCTATCACAATGGTGCCCTCTTAAACTTCATCTTTCCGTATGAGTTTCTCAAAGAGACCAACGTCCACGGTACAGTAGAAACCCTGCGGCTTGCCTGTGCCGGGCAACCGAAATACTATCACTATGTGTCCTCATATAGTGTTTACGACACACCAAACAACAAAGGAAAACGGGTCTACGAAAATGATCCGCTTAACACGGCACGCGGTTTTTCTCTTGCTTATTCCGAGACAAAATGGGTGTCTGAGAAGCTGATCGGCATTGCACAGAAGCGTGGTCTTCACACTGTGATCTACCGCCCCGGCGATATCACAGGTGCTTCCAACGGTATCTGGGATATGGACGACATGGTCAGCCGTATGATCGTAGGAACCATCCAGATGCAGGCAATTCCACGCACAAGCTACTGCATGCATATGACACCGGTAGATTTTGTAGCGGATGCCATCTGCTGCATCTCCCGCAAACCGGAAGCTATGGATCAGGCATTCAACCTGGTAAATCCAGCATCGGTTCCGGTGAAAAAGGCTGTTTCCTATATCCGTGCCCATGGCTACCCGGTGCGCTACATTTCGTTCGGTGCATGGAAGAGCAAGCTAAAACAGGCTACCGCATCCGAAAATGCTCTGACGCTGCTGGCATGCCTGTTCGAGAGCGGCACGGATGCCAATCCAGGTGTGCTGCGCCATTTTATCGGCAAAGATACCATCTATGACTGCACGAAAGCAAACGTACTGCTCAATCAGTCTGGCATCAGCTGTCCTCCTGTGGACGAAAAGCTTTTTGGTGCTTACCTGAATTATTTTAAAAAGAATGGATGGATATAAAATATGAAAATTGGAATACCACGGGCTCTGCTCTACTATCGTTACCATGTACTCTGGAATACGTTTTTCCAGGAGCTTGGTATCGATACTGTCATCAGCCCACATACAAATAAAACACTTATGGATGCAGGCAGCCACTACGCCATTGATGAGAACTGTCTCTCCAGCAAATTATTTTTCGGTCATGTGTCCGCATTGGAAGGAAAATGTGATGCTGTCTTTGTTCCGCGTATCGCAAATTACGGAAAAGACGGCGTCATGTGCTCCCGCTTCGAGGGACTCTATGACATGGCTGTCAATACCTTCCGGGATCATGACATCGATTTTGTCACCTGCAACGTAGACATTCAGCAGAAATGTCCGGAGGAACAGGCTTACGTCATGCTCGGTGTTTCCCTGGGTGCCTCAGAAGCAAAAGCAAGAGAAGCCTACCAGAAATCTTATCAGGCATGGCAGGAGGCGCAGAAAGCACATATTGCAGAGGTGGAAGCCAAGCTCCACGATGACCGCATCAAGATCCTCGTTGTCGGACACAGCTACAACCTCTATGACGAATACATCGGCAAACCGATCCTGAAAGGGATTGAACAGCTGGATGCAGTTCCGATCTGCTCCGATGCAGTGGATCTGAAGCAGGCACAGGAAGATTCCCTGAATATCTGCAAATCCGTACCATGGATCATGAGCCGTGAGCTGCTTGGCTCCATCGCAAAATACCACAACGATGTAGACGGCATCATCCTGCTTACTGCATTTCCATGCGGTCCGGACTCCATGATCAACGAGATGATCATCCGCCGGATCAAAGACCGACCGATTCTGAACCTGCTGCTGGACAGCCAGGACGGAAACGCCGGTATTGAAACCCGTCTGGAAAGTTTTATTGATATTATCCGTTTCCGAAAGGAGGCACGCCTGTAATGCCGGAAAAGAAATATAAACTCTGTTATCCACAGCTTGGGAACTATGACATTCCGATCCAGTATTTTGTAAATAACGGACTGCATCTGGAATATCTTGCTCCACCTGCCATGACAAAACGAACCATTGAGCTCGGTGCAAAATACAGCCCGGACTTTGTCTGTGCACCATTCAAATGTATGATGGGCTGTTATATCGAAGCACTGGAGCAGGGTGCCAACGTGCTGATCCAGACCGGCGGCACCTGCCGCCTGGGTTATTATGGCGAGCTCCATGAACAGATTTTAAAAGATATGGGATATGATTTTGAGATGTTTAATCTCACTCTATTCCGTTATAAAAATCTCATCGGAATGTTAAAAGGCATGAAACAGTTTGCCCCGAACGCATCGCTGCTTCAAATGGCTAAAGCATTGCCTGCTACCGCCAGAATGATCACTGTCATTGATAAAGTTGAAGACAACTACCGTCAGAACATGGGCTTTGAAATAAAAAAAGGTTCCTACGATAAAGTATACAACCGTTTTCTGGCTCAGCTCCGCAAAGCAAAAGGACTGAGTGATGTCAACCGTATTTACAAAAAGGCCATCGCAGATTTTGATGCCATTCCCAAAAACAAACCCGCGCATCCACTGCGTGTCGGTGTGGTAGGCGAATATTTTACTATTATGGATCCTTATTCCAATCATGAGATTGAAAAAAAACTTGCACAGATGGGTGCAGAAGTACATCGCTGGATGAACCTCTCCAACAGTGTACTGCTCTGCCCGGATAAGGGAACACTGAAAAAACTGAAAGGTTATCTCACCTATGACCTGTACAAATTTCCATCTTCCCTGTGGGTCAATATCCAGAAAAAACTTTCCAGCAAATATACAAAATTTGACATGGGAAGTTCCAGTATTTCCACCATCGCCCTGGCTGAGCATTATGCCAAAAAGGGATTTGACGGACTGGTTCATGTAAAATCCTTCGGATGTACACCGGAGATGGATGCGGTTCCCGTACTGCATAACATCAGCTCCGATTACAAAATCCCTGTGCTGTACTTAAACTATGACACGCAGACCAGTGATACCGGTATTGAAACCCGACTGGAAGCATTTTATGATATGATCGCCATGAGAAAGGAAGTTACACAATCTTGAAAAAAGCATATTTAGGAATTGACATCGGATCTATTTCCACCAAAGGTGTCATTATCGATGAAGAAAAAAATATCCTCGCCGGAATCTATCTCTGGACCGAGGGAAATCCGATGGGCGCTGCCAAAAAAGTCATTGCTGCCCTGGGAGAAAAAATTGATCAGAATGAATATCAGGTCGTTGCTGCCGGGACAACCGGAAGTGCCCGCAAGCTTGTCGGTGCCATGTGTAACGCCAGCATTGTAAAAAATGAGATTACTGCACATGCAGTAGGAACCACCACCCTGCACCCGGATGTCCGCACTATCCTTGAAATCGGTGGACAGGATTCCAAAATCATCTGTGTGGAAAACGGTGTTGCCGTAGACTACGCCATGAACACCCTCTGTGCAGCCGGAACCGGTTCTTTCCTCTCCAGCCAGGCTCGCCGCCTCGGTGTGGAAGTAGAAGAATTCGGTAAGATTGCACTTGGCAGCAAAAATCCTACCCCAATTGCTGCCCGTTGTACGGTATTTGCGGAGTCTGATCTGGTACACAAAATTCAGATGGGACACAAAAAAGAAGATATCATTGCCGGTCTGTGCAATGCCGTAGCAAATAATTATTTAAATAATATTGGAAAAGGTAAGAAAATACTTGCTCCAATCGTATTCCAAGGTGGAGTAAGTAAAAATGAAGGCGTAGTAAAGGCCTTTGCAGACTCTCTGGGAGAAGAAATTATCGTAGATGATAACGGACATCTGATGGGCTGCTACGGAGCAGCAATCCTTGCACTGGGATGCGGAATTGAAAAACCGTTCAGCTTTGATGTGGCAGAAATGGAATTCGTGACACGCGAAGTCGTTTGTCCGAACTGTCCAAACCACTGTGAGGTCATCTGCGTTTATCGTGATGGGGAACTCATTGATTCCTGGGGAAATCGCTGCGAACGTGGCGAGATCAAACAAGGTCAGGAATAGGATGGCTTAAAATTTAATATGTAAGAAAAAATCAGAGAAAATTTTCTCTGATTTTTTGTCGTGCTGTTCAAGGCAAACACATGTAAGAGCCTTGGTGTATCGGCGTCAGCTGACACATAATTGTTAATCTGCGCATGCAACATAACATCTATTTTTATACAATATTATATGCATGCACGGCACGACATCGCCACTGTGTAAATAAAACAAGCTGGAATCAAAACTCCAAGGCGCAGCGCAGATAGAAAATCATTCGTGCCTGCATTGGCGTTTTGATCCAGCTTGTTTTTTAAATATAATATAAGATTTTAAAAGTCTACACGGCCAGTATACTGATCGTTGATGACATAATAAGCTGCATTGTCTTCCGGTTTCAGGTACATAGTGATCGTCTTTACTGCTACACCACCCTCTACGGAATTGAACTGTGCAATTGCACGCTCTGTTAATTCAGCCTCATCAAATTCCTTACCAAGATACTGTAATACAATTTTCTTGGTCGGTTTTCTTGTTACTTTTCTTTTTGTCTCTGTCTTTACAGCATCTGCTTTCTCTTTTACTGTTTTCTTTGCTGCTGTGGTTTTTCTGGTAGTAGCTGTTTTTGCTTTTGCAGCAGTCTTCTTTACGGTTGCCTTTGCTGTCTCGGCAGTTTCTTTTGTTGCTTCTGTTGCTTTCTCAGCTGTTTCTTTTGCAGTCTCTTTTACTTCAGCAACTGTCTCAGTAGCTTTCTCTGTTGCTTTTTCTACAGTCTCTTTTGCAGCTTCTTCCACTTTCTCTGCGGTCTCTTTCACTGCTTCTTTTACTTCTGCAGCTTTTTCCTCTACGACAGCTTTTGCTGCCTCAATTTTCTGAGCTGCTGTATTTGTTGTCTTTACTGTATGTACACCGGATGTCTTTTTTCTTGCCATAATTCACTTTCCCCCTCTGGTTTTTCTTCCATGCGCCACCGCGGTTCAGATGAAACGCATATGAGACTTGGTTTAAGAACTATTTCTTTCTGTATCGATTTGAATTGTACACCCATTCCCAGTTTCTGTCAATGTTTTAACAAGCTATCCAGCACGACGAAGTAATTTTCAAATGTTTTCTTACAGCATCCGGGATTCAGGATTTCAATTCCATCACACCCCAGTCCCATAACTGTGAACGCCATAGCCACCCGGTGATCGTCAAAGGTCTCAATCCGGCACGGCTGTGGTTTTCCGGGATGAATGCATACCCAGTCATCTCCTTCTTCACAGGTAATTCCTGCATTTTTCAAATTCATTACGATTGCATGCAGTCGATCGCATTCCTGTCCACGGATATGCCCAATATGTGTAATCGTCACATCGGAAGAAGCATATGGTGCAATAGCCGCCAGGGTCAATGCCTGATCCGAAAAATCATTCATATCCACTTTCAGACCTTTTAAACCATCTGATGGACCGTTCAGCCGGATACCATCGTCTTCTTCTGTCAATGTGCATCCCATCTGTTCCAGCAGTTTCAGAAATTTCATATCACCCTGCATACTGCTCCAATGAACATGATGTACTTTTGCGCTGCCGCCGGTCATAGCCGCTGCCGCATAGAAATAACACGCCCCGGATACATCCGGTTCGATCTGGTATTCGGACCGCTGATAGCCACCTGCAGCCTGCACTGTATAATCGCAACCGTCAAACACTGCTTCCACGCCAAATTCTTCCATCATTCTGCGCGTGATACGGATATAAGATCCATCTGTTTTCGCGCTGGTAATATGAATTCTGATTCCGTGTGGAAACAGCGGCGCAATCAGTAAAAATGCACTTAGGAACTGGGTACTTTCGCTGATATCCAGATTCAATACAGCCTGTTCTGACAGATTTCTGATATGCGCTCCGGCTCCGGTGATACGCACCGGCAGATGCCAGGCAGCCCCCAGCCATTCCACGGAAGCCCCCAACGAAAGCAATGCTTCAAACAATGGCTTCATCGGCCGTTTCTTCATCTGTTCAGAAGCCTGAATTACAAACGTTCCCTCTGCCACCCCCAGCATTGCTGTCAGAAAACGAGCCGCTGTACCGGCGCTTCCCACATGGATTTCTCCGGAAGTCACTGGCAGACTGCCACCATGACCATGTACCTCTACGGCACATGCTGCTTCATCAATCTGCACTTCATAGCCCAGAGACTGAAGCGAACCCAGAAAATGTCTGGAATCATCACTGAACAGAACGCCCTGCAGCCGCACCTGCTCCCGGCAAAGTGCCGCCAGAAGCAATCCCCGGTTAGTAATACTCTTTGAACCCGGTACGTCCGTCTCCCAGTTTACCGGTGCCGTTACTTTTTTTACCTCATAACTATCCATGCTGTTTTTCCCTATATAATCCTGTTGTTCACCACCTGCAGAGGTGGAAGTCATCTTACATCTGATATCTATTGTGTTGTATCGGACTCACCGGAACTCTCTCCGCCTGTGCTGCTGCTTTCAGAACTTCCTCCGGCAGACTCTGATTTATTGGAATTCGATATAGTTCCACCGGAAATATCCTCTGTTCCCTGCGGTACATTTCCGTCAATTGTAGAATCTGTACTGCTATCCGTACTGTGACCCCCGCCGGACGGATTCGTATCTGTTGTATTCTGTGCATCATTCGGATTTGTCACAGACGTATCTGTACTTTCTTCCGGTGCACTGCTGTCATCCTCATCGGAAATCACATTTTTATTTCCGGTTGCTTTCTTTCCTTCCAGATCAAAATCAGCCTCATCTTTTCCATCGATCATATACAGCATTGCTTCCTTCCAGATATAAGCCGGATATGTATTACCCCACAGACCTTTTACAGATTTCGGATAATCGTAACCAACCCATACAGAAATCGTATAATACGGTGTATATCCACAGAACCATGCCACATTATTATCATTTGTGGTACCTGTTTTTGCAGCTGCAGCCACATCAGATGCACTGCTCCACTTCAATCCTTTTGCCGTACCTGCACTGGAATTTAACACGCCTTCCAGAATATCTGTCATCTGATCCGATGCAGAACGGGTGTATACCGTTTTACTCTCCGGTTCCTCATAGATCTCATTGCCGCTTGCATCCAGAATAGAGGAAATACAGTCTGCCTGCCGATACTCACCATGGTTTTCCAGGGTAGAATATGCATTTGCCATCTCCACCGTATTCGTTCCATGATGCAGACCACCAAGACCGGAACTGAGCGTGTAATCCTGCTGCACAATCTTTGAGAAATTCATATTTTCAATATAAGAAAGTCCGACTTTCGGTGTAATAATATTGTACAAAGAGTACGCACAACCATTCTTACTGTCTTCCACCGCATAACGGAGGCTCATTTTCTGTCCACTCATCTTACTGATTTTCTCGGAAGTGCTCTTCTTTGCAGCTTTCACGTCAATCTCTGTCAGTGTGGAATTGGCATCATAGCCCTCCTCCAGTGCCGGTGTATAGATAACCAGTGGTTTGATGGAACTTCCCGGCTGTTTAAAGCTCTGGAATCCACGGTTCAGAGAGTAGGTCTGCTGCAGTTCATCCTGGGAACGTCCGCCGATCATTGCCACGACTTTACCGGTTTCGTTGTCGATAACCGTCATTGCACCCTGGAACTGATAAATTCCGGTGCTTTCATCCACCTTCGTATTGAAAGCAAGTTCTTTATCAAAAATTTTCTGCAGATTTTTCTGTGCTTTCAGATTCATGGTCGTAGTAACTTTGTATCCGCCGGTGTATAGTTTGTGCTTTGCCTGCTTGTACATCTCGTCATAATACGCATTATAAGTATCATAATCGGCATCATCTTCAAAATGAGACTTGAACTCAAATCCATCCTGTTTCATCAGATAACGGATTGCACAGTTGATCGCATAGGTCGCCTCATAATTGTAAAAAGTATCTTCTTCGTCGCTAACCTCTGCCACTGTAATGTTCTCTGCCAGTGCCGCATCACCTGCATCCTTTGTAATATAATCACATTCGTACATATCCTGCAGGATTTTGTTCCGGCGTGAGATCGCGTTTTCGCTGTTTTTCAGCGGATTGTAGTACTCCGGACGGTTTGGAATCGCACAGATATACGCAGTTTCCGAGAGTGACAGATCACTGACTGAACGGCCAAAATACTTCTGGGATGCATCTTCCACACCATAAATACCATTTGCGAAACAGCAGCTGTTACAGTAAAACTCCATGATCTGCTCTTTCGTATATTTCTTCGTCAGCTGTCGTGCAATAAAAATCTCCTTAATCTTACGTGACAGCGTCTTTTCATTTGACAGAAAGGTTCCACGCGCCAGCTGCTGGGTAATGGTACTTGCCCCTTCTGCCACCTGTCCTTTTGTTTTCACGTAATTGACGCATACACGCAGGATTCCTTTGTAATCCACACCACTGTTATTCCAGAATGTGCGGTCCTCCACTGACACAAACGCATTGACCACATCTGCTGGAATATCTTCATAGCTCAGATAAGTGGCATCTTCTGATTCTGCCAGTGCTGCTAACTGCGTACCGTCATCACTGTATATGTAGGATGTCTGTGCCAGCCGGAATGTATCCGGTGTACTGCTGTCAACCAGATTTTTTGCTTCCCGCATACAACCGATCAATGTCTGTCCGGTCGCTTTCTTCAGCATCAGATTGCCTGCGGCAAACAGTGCACAAAAAGCGATTGCTAGTATCAGGATTACATTGCGCAGTCTTCGGAAAAAATCTTTTTTTCTCGCTACTTTCAATCGTTTTTCATATTTTTCCTGCGAAACAGGATTTTTCTTCTGTTGTAATTTCACACGCTTGACATGTGAACGCACTTTTTTCTTTTTCGTTGCCATAGATAAACTCCTTTCGGGGACTTGCACTCATTGTACCATACCTATTAACAAATAGTTCTTAATTAATTGTGAATATATTCCACCGTTTTCTTACGCATCCTCACGGGTCAGTTTTTTCACCCACTTATAGCTGCGGAAATGGATAAAAGTCGGCAGTCCTTTGAATACCTGATCGGACTGGATCATAATGACTACACCCACAACGGACCAGTGCCACCAGAATGCACTCATAAAAGACAACGGAATAACGATGGCCCATGTACTGATCATATTCATGACCATAGAAAACTTGGCATCTCCGCCACCCCGGATAATTCCCATGCTGACCGGCATCTGATAAGACATACCTACCATAATAAAACTCATAACAATAATAAGCTGATCTGCCAGCACGATTGCCGTATCATTCAGATTGTAAAACGTCAGTAACGGTTTTCGCAGGACAAACAGTGCTACGCCAAGTGCCACGCCGATAAGAAGATCGATAACAACCAGCGTGCGTGCATCGGATTTTACCCGTTTCATATCGCCACGTCCGACGGAAGCTCCCATCATAACCGCAGAGGAAGATGACATCGCCAGCACGATTACTTTCAGATACTGATAAAATGTCGTTGCCACAGAGTTTGCTGCAATGGCATCAGAAGAGAGGTGTCCCAGGATTGCTGTCTGGAATGGTACGGAAACCGCCCATAATACCTGGGAAAGCATAACCGGAATCTCTACCTTGGCGTAATCCTTCCGAAGAGCTGCGTCAAATTTCATAAAATTTTCACTGAACAGCTTCAGCTTTTTATCGATTTTCAGCATGTATACAACAACAATTCCCAGTTCTACAATACGTGCTACCAGTGTTCCGATCGCTGCACCACGGATACCAAGCTCCGGTGCACCGAATCGTCCGAAGATCAGCACATAGTTGATTCCCACATTAACGATCAGGGATACGATGGAGATATAGAAAGAAATCTTTACGGTCTCCACACAGCGCAATGCTGCCATCAACACATTTGTAATAATAAACAACAGGAACGTATACTTGATGATTCCCAGATAAGCAACGCCTTCTGCAATGATCTCCGGATCATTGGTAAAAATAGAAATTACCAGATGCGGAATAAACGTACAGATCAGAATTGTAATAATTCCACAGATCAGACCCAGCTTTAATGCGATACCTGTCAGCTTGCGGATCGGCTGCATCCTTCCCTGTCCCCAGTATTGGGCACCCAGCACAACAAATCCCTCTCCGATTCCAAGAGTGATCTGCTGAACCATGAAAAAAATCTGATTTACAGTTGCCGCTCCTGATAACGCATTCTGGCTATAACTTCCAAGCATGATATTATCCGCCATATTCACGCTGTATGCCACAATATTCTGTAATGCAACGGTAATCAAAAGTGGAAACAGCGTCCGGTAAAAAGTCGGATCTTTTGTAAAAAAACTCTCTTTTATTTTCTGTTCCATTAACAATGTACTCCTTTTAACTATATTTCCCTGCCTCCTGCTTGATCAAAAGACATTATCTAACTCAGTATAGCACTTTTTTTTGCAAAAAAAAAGATAAAGCCTGTTCTGACTTTATCTTATCATTCTCTTTGGGTTTTATCTCAGTCGAGAAGACTCCCACTTCTGCAAGTGGTGAGTAATAACAAGTCTTTCTCAGTGGGAGTACAATCTCCGACTGAGATAAACGC
>JABLTO010243515.1_pt1 | contig 12695 bp, 8 predicted proteins | sample 7160091 | NCBI WGS metagenome assembly JABLTO01 (sample SAMN14651225, study PRJNA627086) | human gut metagenome | isolation source: feces | host: Homo sapiens
AATTAATGAATCATCCATAACTTTTGCACCAGCAACCCCGATATTTTCTTGACTTGCATAACCTACTAATAAATCAAGCCAATCAATTGTTAAAATATCACACTTATTATCCATAAACACTATAAATTCAGCTGTCGATTTTTCTACAATTTCATTTATTTTCTTTACATCATCATCGATACAAGTAATACTATAATTTTTATAAGCTGTCATTTGTTCAATAGATTTTAAGATCTGACTTTCTTCATTATAATTATATATAATTATTTCAACTTTTGGCTCCTTATCGAATAAGTACTCAACAAAATAATGAGTACTAATAAAATTATCAATATTAACAAAAATATTCTTTTTCAAAAAATAATCTTCTAATGCTTTTTTTCCAGCTAAAGCAGCATAATTTTTAGCTCCATCTCCACCAACTGCCGTAGAACCTGGGATCATTCTCCAATGATAGAGAATTTTAGGGATATGATGAATCTTACTAGTTTCATTAGTTATTCTCAAAAATAAATCAAAGTCTTGTGCTCCTTCATAGCCAACTCTAAAACCACCAATTTTATCTACTATAGATTTTCTTATTACAGAAAAATGACAAATATAATTTCCTCCATATAATGTATCTAAAGCAAAATCTGACTTAAAATGTGGATCACTGCAAACTTCATCCATATCTATTTTATCTTCATCACTATAGATAAAATCAATATCTTTATTTTCGTTTAATACTTTTACAACTTCGCTTAATGCATGTACCTCTAATTTATCATCGTTATCCATAAGTCCGATAAATTCTCCTGTTGCAATTTCTAAAGCTGAATTAGTTGCTCTTGATATATGACCATTTTCTGTTCTAAATACAACCTTAATTCTTTCATCTTTATTCATATAATACTTTAACGTTTCTATTGTATCCTCTTTTTTTGAACAATCATCTGCGATGCAAATTTCAAAATTTTGATATGTTTGATTAAGAATTGAATCTAAACATAAAGCTAGATATTTTCCAGGAACATTATAAACAGGCATTACTATTGAAATTTTAGGATTATATTCAAAAGAATCTTTATCGCAAAAATCTGTATTCTCTTTTAACCAAAGCATATATTTATCAATGTCTTTGGGATTAACAGTTCCTTTGCAATATTTCTTTTGTTCTTCTTTTAATGGATCCTTTACACTTTCTTTTGTACTAACCTTTTGTAATCTGGCTAATGCTCTATTTTTATAATTACCTTGAGGTTTTAATTTTTGTTTTACTCTACGCATACTTGTAGATAAAACACTTGTTACCTTCACTAATTCTGTATCACATTGAAAATATATATCATATCTTTGCGATTTACCCAAAGAAATTTTATAGTTAAAGGTACTTATACGAGATCTATATTTTTCAATTTTTTTTTCTATAATTTCGTTATCATTTCCCTTAATAATTATTTCATTTGCAGTATTTTCAACCCATCCTCTTATTACCAGTGTTGGATTCAATACTCCACACACTTCACATTCTTCAATTCTGTATCTCACCACTATTTCATCCCTCCTTCTTTACTTCTATCTAACATATATACTCCCATTTTACTAAAGTTTTTATTATAGTATGGATCCTCTTCTATATATTTGCTCCACTTTTCATACATATAATTGTTTTCTGTAATAAATTGTTTGTATTTTTCACTAGTGGAATCAAGCCCTCGACTTTTTGATTCATAATGAATCAACTCTACTTGTGGAATAAATAAGTTATAATATCCGGCAGTTAATAATTTTAAATTAAAATCAATATCATTATAAGCAACTTTTAGTTTTTCGTTCAATCCATTAACTTGATTATATTTTTTTCTTTCTACCGCCAGACACGCTGCTGTTACTGCCGAATAATTATAAGGAATTTTTAATCTACCATAAACACCATCATCATTACGAGGGTGACTAATAAATGCATGAGCAGCGACTGCATCACCCAAACCTAATAAAACTCCACCATGTTGGATTGTCATATCTGGATATAATAGTTTTGGTCCCACTGCTCCAATATGTGATTGAATAGCATAACTAACCATTATTTTTAACCATTCAGGAGTAATTATCTCTGTATCGTTATTTAGTAAAACAATAACATCTGTATCACATGTATTTACTGCTAAATTATTTATTGCAGAATAGTTAAATTCCATATTAGCTTTTACAATTCTAAAATTCTTTTGTTGTTTTTTATACTTTTCAAATAATTCAAAAGATTCTTGTTTCTCACTATTGTTATCAACTAGGACAACCTCATAATTTTTGTAATCTGTTAAATCAAAAACTGATTTTAAGCAAACCTCTGTTACATCTGCAAAATCTCTCATTGGAATAATTATAGATACACTTGGCTCTTTTTCATAATTATATTCTACTTTATAGACAGTACTATTATTAATGCTTTTCACTTGTGCTCCATGTACATTTCTTCTTTCTAGGGCCTCTTTTATAGCATTAATTCCTTTTTCTACAGCATATCCCTTATTATCTATTGTTACAGCTGTAGAACCCTCTATCATCCTCCAATGATAAAGTATCTTGGGAATATGATAGATATTTTTAGTTTTTTCTGTTATTCTTAAAAATAAATCATGATCTTGAACACCTTCAAAACCTACTCTAAAACCACCAATCTCCTTAACTAAAGAAGTTCTTAAAACCGAAAAATGACATATATAATTTATACCTAATAAAGTATCAGGAGCAAAATCTGATTTAAAATGTGGTTCACATCTTGAACCATGAACATCTAACTTATCTTCATCACTATAAATAAAATCAGCATTATTATGCTCATTCAATAGTAGCACATTTTCATATAAAGCATTAGGTGCAAGAGTATCATCATTATCAACTAGACAAATAAATTCACCGCTTGACATATCTAAGGCATCATTTGTCGCACGTGATATATGCCCGTTTTCTACTCTTCTCTTTATTTTAATCCTATTGTCTTTTAATTTATATTCTTTTAGTACTTCTATTGTCTCTTGGTTTGTGGAACAATCATCAACTATACATACTTCAAAATTTTGATATGTTTGATTTAATATTGAATCCAAACATTCACTTAAATATCGTCTTTTAACATTATAAACAGGTATAAGAATAGACATTAAGGGATTATACTTCAATTGTTTTATCTCAGTATTATCTTCGAATATAGAAATCCATTTATGATAATCGTCCTGTATAAACGGATTCCATAATATCTCTCCTCTTTCCTTTACTCGTCGTATAAATTTTAAAATATATTTTTTCCATAATGCAGGTGGAACAATCATATGATGCTCACGCCATAAAAATCGCATTCCACGTCCAAATACTATAACTGATCTTTTAAAGATAGAAAAAATCTTTCTCAATAAGATTTTAAACTTAAATTTTATAGAAATATCTAATTTATATATTTCTGATATTTTTTCTTCCCTTTCATATTTTATTATAATTTGACTACTATTTTTAGGAATAGCGAGTTCAATTTGCATATCACCCTCATCAGAAATCCTTTTTTCATTAAACTCTATTTTCCCAACATCAGTTGTAACAATAAATTTATCATTATCCTTTACATTAGTAAAAATTACTTTTAAGTATTGGATCTTAATACCAGTAATTTCTTCCTTGACAAAAGTTATTGGTTTATCTGTAGAAGTTCCAGTCATTTTATACCTCCTCAGCAAAACCTTTTTCTAATTTTCTAAATATTGCTAGTCCTCCTAAGAAACAGACTATTGCAAATCCAATAACATATAACATAGCTCCTGTATCAGGTATATGATGATACATAAATAAATCACGATATATAACCATCAAATGTTTAAATGGATTTAAATTAACTATATTCATTAATATGGCAGGAAAATTTTTAAAAGTACTTAAATCATACAAAATTGGCGTCCCATAAAAAAGCATATTGACAAAAAATTGAACTATATATTCAGTATCCTTAATGTAAACATTTATTGCACTTAATCCTAAAACTAATCCCATTGTTATAAAATATTGAACAATAGCAAATATTGGAAATAATATTAAATGCCATGAAATTCCTACCCCACCAAAAATACAAAACAACAACATTATTATTGATGAAATAAAGAAATTAACTAATCCACTAGTAGCTACAGAAATTGGTAATATTTCCCTAGGAAAATAGACTTTTTTAATAATCCCTTCATTTACTCTGATCGTCATAATTCCTTGATTCATAGTAGTAGTAAAAAAATTCCATGGTATAACTCCAAGTACTAGGTATATTAAATAATTATCAACTGTATTCCTAAATAAGAAGGGAAATACTAAAAAATAAACCATAACCATTAATAATGGATTTAAAAATGACCATAATACTCCTAAAATAGAGCCTTTATATTTTCCTCTTATTTCTTTTTTAATATTAGATTTTAACAATTCTCGATATTGATATAAATTTGTTATTAGTTTCATAATATTACCTACTCTTATCCTTAAAACTTACATGTATACTCTTATTTGCAATTATATTTACTCCATCACTTACTTTTACACAAAGTTCATGATTCCCTACAATACCTTCTATTGGAACATTAATTTCCCAACCAGCAGTAGCATTCATACTAGCTCCTCCATTAGCTTCTTGATAATGCATTAAAACATCATTTCGTTTATGTCTCTTGGCTCTACCAATATACTTATTATCTAAATAAATATCAACATTTGTATTAAATGTATTACTTACTTCCCAACCAGATACAACTATATTACTACTGTTATCCTTTACTTCCCCTTCAATTGGTGTTTCAACTGTCAAAATACAATTAATAGTCTCAGGTTGATAATCTTTAACTTGACTTGCATGATCTTTTACAACCTGATCTAAATATTGATCGATTACTAAATTAGGTACACCATCTGCTTTTACTTCACCCTTATAAATCCAAATAGCTCGTGTACATAGTTTTCTAATCATATCTAAACTATGAGAAACAATTACGATTGTTTTATCACTATCTCTTAACTCTTTTAATTTAGCAAAACATTTATCTTGGAAATGTTGATCTCCTACTGCTAAAATTTCATCAATCAATAATATTTCGGCATCTACATTAATAGCTACCGAAAAAGCTAAACGCATATACATACCTGATGAATATGTTCTTACAGGATTATCAATAAAACTTCCTAATTCAGAAAATTCAATAATATCATCAATTCTTTTTTCTATATCAGCTCTAGTTAATCCAAAAATAGAAGCATTAAAGTATATATTTTCTCTTCCAGTAAAATCAGGATGAAATCCAGCGCCTAATTCTAATAACGAGGTTAATTTCCCCGATGTTTCCAATGTTCCTTTTGTAGGATAGAGTATCTTTGTCATCAATTTTAATAATGTAGATTTACCACTGCCGTTTGTTCCTACTAAAGCCACAGTATCGCCTTTTTTTATATCTAAATTAATATTTTTTAAAACATGATGCCATTTAGGCTTTTCTCTATTCCAAAAGACCAATCGTTCTTTTAATGTAGTTGGCTTATCAAAAATAAGTTTAAAATCTTTACTCATATTTCTAACTTCTATTGCATTTCGTATATTCTCCATATTATCCACCTTTTTAATATAAATATATTATTCCCATTTTCAAGATTGAATTTTACTGTATTTTTCACCAAATTGTCAACTTTACATACAACAAGATTATCATGATAAATAAAATATTGATTTACATTCATTATAATATCATAAATTAGTTTTAAAAACACTATATATATTTTCATACTAGTAAGAGCTATCTTCTGATAGCTCTTACTAATTATTTTAATTATCTAATTATTTATGAAAAATTTTCATAAATTTCCTTAATGGTTCCGTTAATTTCCAAGAAGATGAATTTAAAATTTTCTTTAATTCGAAATTTACCTTTTCAACTTCAGCTTTATAAAAATCAAGATATTCTTTATCTTCTTTAATTTTTATTTCTAATCCTCTTTTTTCAGTTTCCAAATTTTCTAAAGTCTTTTTTACCACTGTATCATATAAACTAGAATTTCTGTATAATTTGTAATATTCACATAAATTAAAATTATAATTTTTTTCCAAAAGCTCTAATGCCCCTTCTTTATGTAATAATATCTCAAATGCTTCTAAACCTAACCATCTCATATTTGTTGACTTGACAGAATTTAAAAGCAAATATGCTTTTTCTATTTCAAGTTCAAGATTTGTTTTTGAATTATAATTAACAAAATCTTCTCTAAAAAAATTAATAAATTCTTCATCTGTCATATCATTGAAAAAGTTTCTTTTAATCATAGTATGTACATTAAAAAAAGCAATTTCACTACTTAAATCATTTCCACTAATTTTACTTTCCGAATCAGTCCAACGATAATATGTTAATTTTTCATCTAATATATATATTGGAAACTTCCTTAACATTCGTGTCCATAGTTCAAAATCCTGAGCTGGTACATAAGATATATTATAATACTTCCCTATTCGTTCTAATGCCGATTTTCTCATCAAAACAGAAGGATTACACAGACAATTTCCATTTTCAAAAAAATAATGCAACCATTCTTTTTGTCCCTTATTTTCTTCTAACGTAAACAAATCATATATACTTTTTTCATCTGTTTGATTTCCATCATCATCTATGATATGAACCCTTGTAAAACAAGCACCATATTCAATATTATCATTCATAAATGCAACTTGTTTTTCTAATTTGTCACTTGCCCATTTATCATCACTATCTATTCGTGCTATATAGTCACCTGTAGCCATAGCAAAGCCAATATTAACTGTATAAGCAACATGTCTATTTTTGTTAGAGTAATATTTAATTATTCTTTTATCACTAAATGAATCAATAATTTGTCTAGAATTATCACTTGAAAAATCATCTACAATAATTAATTCAAAATCAGTAAAAGTTTGATCCAAAACACTTTGAATTGAATTCTTAATATATCTTTCACCATTATGGTTAGGCATTATTATACTTACTTTTGGCATATTTCTCTTTAGTCCCTTTCATATAAATCTCTTGTATATACTTTTTCTCTAACATCTTCTATTTCAGCGTTCATTCTATTTGCTACAATCACATCACTTACTCTCTTGAAGTTCTCTATATCATTAATTACTTTACTATTATAAAATATTTTCCCCTGATATGTTGGCTCATATACTACTACTTCTATTCCCTTAGTCTTTATTCTCTTCATAATTCCTTGAATTGATGATGCCCTGTAATTATCACTACCTGCTTTCATTGTTAAACGATAAATTCCTACAACATCAGGTTTTTTATCAATTATCATCTGTGCAATATGATCCTTTCTTGTCCTATTACTTTCCACAATAGCACTAATTAAATTCTCTGGCACGTCTCTATAATTTGCTTTTAACTGTTTTGTATCTTTAGGAAGACAATATCCCCCATATCCAAATGACGGATTGTTATAGTGTTTTCCTATTCTTGGATCTAATCCTACTCCTTCAATAATATCTTTTGTATTCAAGCCTCTTACTTCAGCATAAGTATCAAGTTCATTGAAATATGATACTCTCATTGCAAGATATGTATTTGCAAATAATTTAATTGCCTCTGCTTCAGTACTTCCTGTAAACAACATTGGAATATCCTTTTTAATTGCTCCCTCTTTTAGTAGATTTGCAAATATCTTAGCTCTTTCACTTCTTTCACCTACTACTATTCTAGAAGGATATAAATTATCATATAACGCTTTTCCTTCTCTTAAAAACTCTGGTGAAAACATAATATTATCTATTCCATATTTTTTCTTTATATCCTCAGTATATCCTACTGGTACAGTTGATTTAATAACTATTACTACATTAGGATTAATTTCTAACACCGATTCAATTGTTTTTTCTACAGACGAAGTATCAAAATAATTCTTTTTTTCATCATAATTAGTTGGTGTACTGATTACTACATACTCTGCTTTTTTCAAAGCAACTTCTTTATCAAGAGTAGCTTTTAAATTTAAATCTTTTGTTTTAAAATACTTTTCAATTTCTTTATCTTTAATAGGTGATATACGATTATTAATCATATCAATTTTTTCTTTAATAATATCTAATGCTACAACTACATTATTTTGTGCAAGTAACACAGCTAATGATAGTCCCACATACCCAGTTCCTACAATAGTAATATTTTTCATAATTTTTCACCATCCTACAATTTAAAAATTAATTTCTTTATCATAATTTGAAAACTAGTATTTATTAATATTATCACAATAACTTACCTTTAGTTTTTTATTAAATAATCACTTTAATATTAACACTTAATTTTTTTATAAACTATTAAAGTGACCCTTTTCCATATACTACACTTTTAACAGTTTTATACATAATTGTAAAATCTAACCAAATAGACCAATTATGATAATAATAATCGTCTAACTTACATCTATAACTAAATTCCACATCACTTCTACCATTAGCCTGCCACATTCCCGTAATACCTGGTTTAAGTTGAATAATTGAATCATAGTATTGCCCCATATCATCTTTTTCACGAGGAAGATATGGTCTAGGCCCTATAAAACTCATTTCACCTTTTAATACATTTATAAATTGTGGCCATTCATCTAAAGATGTTTTTCTTAAAAAATGCCCTACTTCAGTAATTCTAGGATCGTTTTTTAATTTCTTATTAGTCAAATACTCTTCTTTGATCTTTGGATCTTCTGCCATCATTTTTTCCAATGCATCTTCAGCATTTGGAACCATTGATCTAAATTTATATATTTTTATTAATTTACCGTTTTTACCAATTCTCTCTTGTGAAAATATTATATTATCATTATCGCCACTTTTTATGTATTTATATTTAACAAACATCACCAGTGGTAACAACGTAGTAACACCAACTATTCCTACTATAATATCAATAAAGCGTTTAAACATTCGATCCAATAAAGACATTTTATCATTTGATGTGGCAATTAATAATTGCCCATCAAAATCTTGTACTTCTGATGAAAAAGTCATTGTTCCGTTTACATTTGGCAAGTATTTAACAGCTTCTACTTTACCGTAGATATCACTCATCACTTTATCCAATACTTGTTGATTTGCTTCTGGTAAAGCAATAATTATCTGCTCTATTTTTAAATTATTAATAGCTTCATCTATTTTACTATAGTCATAAACATGGCTATGCTTAATAATATTATCTTGTTTAAAGCCATATAATTCATTAGTTTTATTTACATCTACATATCCTTTAACATCTGTTAAAGCAAAACGATTATTATTAGAAATTTTACCCAATCTAGCTGCTTCGTATCCTGTGCCAATAACTAATGTTCTCCGTGCAAATTGTTCTCTAAATGCTATTCTTAAAAATCTCGAAGCTAATAAACTAATCAAGAACATTGAAACAACCATTAAAGTTAAATGAATTCTTCTTTCGTATCCTGTTGATTTAGGTACAAGTACTAATAGTGCAATAAAAAAACAAAAACTTGATTTTACTAACTGTTTGATCTCATTCCATATCAAACAAGTATTTAAAGAATAGTGCCCATAAATAAATAAGAATAAAAAATATAATGTTCCTGAACCTAAAATCAAATCGTTGTCCATATTAAAATATAAACAGATAAAATAATACATCACTATTTCTATTGCAAATAACATAAATGGCATTATTTTTCTATTCATAATCTCACCTCGACATTCATAGAACAATTATACCCTATTATCTTAATTATTTCTATCTTTTATCGCTTGGTTACATCTATTTGACATTAAACCATAAATATAAATCTAAATTCCAACTCAATTTTATAAATAACAGAATGTAGTTTTCAAATTAGAAATACTTTTTTATTACCCAAGGCATAAAAGATAAATTTTTATCTATCAATTTTATTCTTTATATAAATAAAGAACAAGTAAAATATTAATAACACCTTTACTTGTTCAATATTTTTATTGCTATTAAACTTGGTTTAAAATGCAATTGTCTAATTCATCATAAACAATTATAATTTTAGATATTTGGATCTGTAGGATCCCAAGTCTGATTAAGTGGTAATTTTTGAACACTAGGTTTACTCAATGGATCATTTCCACCTATAACAATATCAACTCTTGTACCAAGAGCACAGTTATCATAAATCCATTTAGCATCTCCACATGTTAATCTTACACAACCATGTGAACACGTTGTTCCAAGTTGATTATACATTCTAGGTGACAAAGTATATATGTTCATCTTATTATATGGTACTGAATGAAACAATATACCGCCTACAATCCTTGTTGAATATTGTCCATAACTTGGTCCCATCAACTCTCTCCAACGATATTTTGCCGGCGTATAAAATGTTCCTATAGGAGTATCATTACCAACAGAACACACAAATCTTTTAAATGCTATAGTATATTCACCAGTACCATCTTGAGTTAATACTGTCACAACATTACTTCCTTTATTAACTCTTAACACATAGGAAGAACGCACACCCAATAAACCTTCTGCATCTTCATATAATCTTCCATTTGCATCATAACATATTTTATATCCGTTTTTTTCTATAAATGAAACAGATCTTCTCATCCCATTATTTAAAATACTGACACCCTTAGGACATAATTTAACTTCGATTGCTTCTATCCTAAAACTTCCACCAACAGTACCAGCAACTTGATCATTTTTAGCCCAGTCCAACCAACCCAACTCTTGGACATGAACTCGATAATATATATCATAATAGTTAGAAATTTCTCCTGTTAATTTGATTTTTATTGCTTCTACTCTTTTTGAACTTCCTGCAATTCCACAAATTTCTCCATCAGAAACATAGTCTAACCAGCCATAATCCTGAATATGACCACTATATTCAATATTACCACTATAATTATTTTCGCCTAGACTAATTTTTAAAGCTTCTATTCTTCTTTTTTGATTAATTGTACCACTCGTATTTCCATTTGTTTTTAAATCCATCCAACCATATCCCTGCACATAAGAAATATAATTGACATTTCCCATTCCAACAAATGGACGATTAGTATTGCCTGGAGCAGGATTATTTTTTTCTATCAGCTTTATTTCTATTGCCTCTATTCTATAGCTAAATGTTTCAGTTCCTGCTTTTTCATCATTTTTAGCCCAATCTAACCAACCTAATTCTTGAACATGAACGCGATAATATACGTCATAATAATTAGACACTTCACCAACTAGTCTTATTTTAATGGCTTCTAATCTTAACTTTTGGCCAACTGTACCACTTAAAGTTTCATTGCTTCTATAATCTTGCCACCCAATATTTTGGATGTGACTACTATACTCAACGTTTCCCTCATATGGTAGATCAGATATATTTATTCTTATACCCTCTAATCTTTTTGATTTTCCAACAGTTCCTGAGGTAGCTCCATCACCAACATTTTTCAACCAACCTAAATCCTCTACATGTGTTGAGTAATAAATATTACCTGGTGATCTAAACGAGATATTTGTTGATTCCGGTGGTGTATCGCCCTTTTTAATAAGTTGTATTTCAATTGCTTCCATACGATAAGCATATGCTTGGCTGCCAGCTGCTTTACCATTACATGCCCAATCTAACCAGCCATAATTTTGAATATGAACTCGATAATAAATATCATAATAATTACTTATTTCACCAGTCAGTTTAATTTTAATTGCTTCAAGTCGAAGACTTTTTCCTATTGTTCCACTAGTTACATCATTACTTACACAGTTACTCCAACCAATGTTTTGAATATGTGTTGAATAACTAATTCCACCTGATAAACTACCTGAATCTAATTTTATTTTAATAGCCTCTAATCTTTTAGACTTTCCACTTGTTCCTGCTGCCTTTCCGGCTTCAACATATGATTGCCAACCTATATCCTGTACATGTGCTGAATATGTGATCTTTGGTAGTACGATATCCTGCTCATTCGTTTTTTCAACATTTTCATTCGTATCTTGTGACTCTGTATTATTATCTTGTCCCATTTTCGACTCAGTTTCCTGCTCTTCTGTTACAACACTGTCATTATCTTTTGAATCTGATTCAAGAGCATAAATATTACTAACTATGGTAGTAAAAATTAATACAAGTGTTATAACTATACTCAATAACTTTTTCATTTTTCACCTCCTATTATCATTTTATCATATACTATATATGAAAAATATTTAATATTGTATTTTTATAAATTAAATAATGCAAAAAACTAATCTTCTATCCTTTTACATCACCATGTATTTACAATAATAACTCAGATAATTAATTTATCCTCTACTAGTTATTCTTTATACTAATTCTTTTAGTTACTATAAATTAACAATAATTTTCCCTTGTTTATAGTATTTTCAATTTTTAGAAAACCTTGATAAATTTTAATATACTTTGTTTATTTATCTTCCTTTTGTAACCTTTTTCAATATCTTAATATTTTAATTTACTTACTTTAATTTGTATACTTTGATCATATTAACTTTTATGTTTAATATATTTATGTGTTTATCAAAAATATTTATTTTTCTCATTTTCCAATTATTCGATTCTTCGTTATAATCACTATCCTACTTTAAATTTTATTAATTTATTACTGCATGAAACTTACAGTTATTATTAACCATTAACAATTACATTTCACCCTAGATATATAATACATA
>JABLTO010103459.1_pt1 | contig 12687 bp, 13 predicted proteins | sample 7160091 | NCBI WGS metagenome assembly JABLTO01 (sample SAMN14651225, study PRJNA627086) | human gut metagenome | isolation source: feces | host: Homo sapiens
ATAGACAACTAAATTTCTATTTAAAGAACATCACATCTTCATGCCACGCCTCGGAGTATCCGGCTTCTGTTGCTTGCGCTGCTCTTCCTCCTGCTTCTTCTTAAGACCGAGAGCCTCGGTAATCTTCGCCCATATATTCCTGAAGAAGTCCGCTATCCGCATACCGCACATGGAGATGAACGAGTCTTTCCCGCTTCCCTCCTTTTTTATTGTGACATCCTGCCAATACTCCCTCGGTATCTGGGTTCCATTAGAGGGGTCTTTCCAAGGATATGGATTAATAGTCACTGCCTCGCCGCTCAAAATGCGATCCTGCAACTTAGGTTCTGTAATCTCTATCGAGACAAGCTCACGCAGGAGCCTTGTCTCCTCGGGATGTCTCCGTTCCAAAGACGAATGTACTCCCGAAACCGTATTCTGCAACTGCTTCATGTCTGCCTCGGCTTTCTCCCTTGCCTTCCTTTCCTTCTCCGTCTCCTTCCGTTCCTTCTGTATCTCGGTGTCCTTGCTTGAGACGAGCAGCTTGAGTCCGGCATTCTCCTTCGCCAGTTTCTCGACATCCTTCTTCGCCCAGAAACTTATCGACGCACTGTTGATACGTTCAAGAGCCTCGGACTCTATCCTCGCTACCTCGCTTTCCCTGCTGTCATACGATGCCAGTAGCCTGTCGGCTGAAAGCTCGATGCCCTCAAGATACTCGTTGGCGGTGAACAGTGTGTCGAACCTACCCTGTTCCTTTTCAATCCTGGGCCTGAGTTCATCAAGCTCCCTCTGTTGACGGGCTATCTCACGGTTCTTCTCCGCAATCTCGGATTCCTTGACGGTTATCACATCCTCCTTCTGCCGGATAACCTTGTCCCGGCTCTCGATTTCCGCATCCTTGCCGTCCAAAAGTTGCTCCACCTTGGCAAGCTCGGCAAGAACCTCGTCAAGCCGGGCGTGCATCTCCTCGCAATGCTCCTTATAATACTGTGCAAGCTCCTTGTGCCTCGCCGGACTGCCCTCCTCGCCACGGCGAAGTCCGAACTGCTCCATCGCCTCCGCATATTCCGTCTGTCTGCGCTTGAGTCCGGATTTAGTCATTATGTCATCGGCGCACAGCCGCAGTGTCGATGCGTCAGCCTTCTTCTTGTAGCGTCTCTTCTTTTTCGGTGCCTCCATACCTTCGGTGGCAGCTTTCTCCTTGTCTTTGGCGAGCCGCTTTTTGGTGGTCGCCTGTTTCTTGCTCTCGCCCCGGACTACCGGGACAAGCGACACATGAAGGTGCGGGGTCTCCTCGTCCATGTGAAGAACCGCGCTCACGATGTTCTCCTTGCCGTGTTCCCTCTGCGCCCATTTCACGGATTCACGGCACCAGTCCATCAGCCTTCCCTGAGCGATAATCTCCGCCATCGCCTCCGGCGAAGCACTCAGTCGGATCTCGATGCAGCACACCTGGTCTTTCCGGATCTTACGCTCGTATTCGTTGCCGTCCTTGTCCGTCTGATGCTTGACGGCCATGAGACGCTTCTCGATGGCGGCTGTGCGTCCGATCTTACCGGCTTCCGGAATGAACTCCCGGTTATGCTTTGTAAGGTCGGAACGCTTGATGTTATAGGGTATGTGCTCCGAGCCGTCAGCCTTCTTCCTCTCGATGTGGGTCGTGTAGGAGACTGGAGGCCCGTAGCACTTGTCGTAATGGCAGACAACGTAATTGCTCATGTTGGGGATATGTGGTTTTATGGACAAATGTACTTAAGTATATGTTTATATGTTTATATGTTCATCTGTCCGTTCTGATTGCTTGATTGCTGTTCATACGTATGAATGACTGAACGTACAGTCCTGCAATCAATCAAACATCTGATTGATCAATCGATCAACCAATCGAATGAATGAATGATTAAATGATTGTTCATTCAATCATTCGAACATACGTTTGAATGTTCATTTGAACGTTTGATCAAACACACATTCAAACGGCAAGACAGATTCCTGATGTTTCCGGAAACGGCCGGGAAGGGATGCAAGGGGAACGGCGGCCGCAGAGCGGTTCCCTTTGCCGAGGGTGCAGGGAGAGGGTCACTCCCTGCTCAGGGGTGCCGGGGGCTGAAAGCCCTTGGCCGAGGGTCCGGGAAGGGTCATCCCGGCGGTGGGGTTCAAAGGGGAGAGGCCCCTCCCCTTGTGAGGGTTGTAGGGGGCAAAGCCCCATGCCTTAATAGGGCTAAAATGTAGCGTCCCAACGGAGTGGATGCGGTGGCGTAGCCAATATTTTGCCCTATTAAGCTATGGCAAATTTTTCAAATTTGCTCTTTCGCGCAAGCGATGGCACTGCACCTATAACACCGGTACACCGGGATTTGTTTGGCAACGGATTCATATCCTCCTATCATTCGGCACCGTCTGAAGGCTCGGCCTTTGACTCGTCCCACCATCTGTGGACTGTCGGTCTTGTCAGTCCGGTCTCACGGGCGCACAGAGACTTGTTCCTGCAACCGGGATGCTGCTCCTGCCATTCCCGGACAATCGACTCAACGGATTTTCTACCATTCCCTTTACGCCAATTTTTATCTGTATGGGTAATGCTGTCCCTCACAAAATTCATAAGTTTTATATGAGCATTTCGATCTCTTCCATTTCTCTTATTCCTCTCGATTCGGATACCTGTTGTTGTCTCAATGACCCTTAACGGCCACTTGCAATACTGCTCGTCATAAGCCCTCATTGCATCCCGCACATCATCCTCCGAGAACGGATTGTCAACCGTCTCCGTCTTGCGATCAAAAGCCGGAACCAAAGCAAGGGCATCGTTAAGAACCTCCTCCCGGGAGATGCCGCACTTGACGGCATACACCACCAACGTGAGCACACACCAGTAGCGGTGATGAACCGTCACCTCGCTGCCGTCCCTCAGCTTTGCAAGCCACCAGTCGTAAAGCCCACGGTTGATGTTCCATTTCTTCCCGACACGGTTTCGACCGATCACACGTGAGGCGTACCACTCCGGCCAACGCTTCTTTGCCTCCTCCAAAGTAACCCTTGCCGGATTATGAGGATGCCTCTCTTTGAGCTGCCCAATCTCATCGTCAGATAGTTTGTATATGCCAAGGAAACCGTTCAACTCATCCAAAGTGTGCAACGGTGCAGTACGATTCCAAAACGCCCTTATAGGCTTACCGAACTTCGTCTTCGTACCCGGAAGACGAAATCCCTGAACAACGCTCTGCACCTGCGGAGTATCGAGCTTCGAAACAAGCCACACAATCTTGGTCAATCCGGCCTTCATCTTGTTCAACGCATTCAGCCGAGTCTCATACATCCCAACAGGACTCTCAAGCAGATAATACACATGAACACCATGCCCCGAATTGACGATGATATTGGCAACAGGATAAACCCCCGTAGTCATACCCCTCAACAACGCCCTCACCTCGTGAATACTAACACCATCCAAATCTATGGCAAAGGCATAAAGATAACGAGCATTCCTATAAGAATTAGTCCTGCCTACATAGGTGACAGGAGACATGATCGCAAACTCCCGGTTCTCCAAAAACGTCAACGTTTCTTCATCATCAAGAAGCATCAACCGGTGTCTCGCCTTACCACCATCCTTGTAGAATATAATCGGATTATACCTCCACATACGGTAACCACTGTAATCAATCTGAGGGGAGGACAACTGAAGGGTGACTTCGTCCTCCCTGACTGCTCTCTTACTCCTCATCTTCTGACTTAACCAAAGCCTATACTCCCGACTCTGAATCTCCTCAAAAGGAACAACAACCTCACCATTCCCCAAAGCCTTCCTCTCAAACACCGTATCCACAAACTCACCAACCTCAAGCTCTGCCAAATCATAGTGCTCGTTCTCCAACAAATATACAGACTTCCCCTCAAACTCCCGCTCAAGCTCCTCGACAGAAACACGGTTCAACTTAGCCTTCAGAGCATCCAAAGACCATATAAATTTATTAAACTGCTCGTCAGTCAACGAGTCAAAATCGAATCCGTCTATACCCATAATCAAAAATTTTGAACAGTAAGGCGCTCGTTCCTCGCGCCACCACAGGGGGGCGTATATTATCAATGAATTTTTTTTACACTTTTGGCAAAATTAGCACCTTTTTTCGAGACCACCAAATCAATCCGCAAACAAGGGCCGAAAGAATGAACCTTTCGCCCCTTGTTTTCTTGTTTTATTGTAATATTTATATATTGTTTTAATTATTACTTTATTTATTGTAGGACTTTCCTGCAAGGTATTCTCTTAAAGCGGCAATTACGATCTCCTTCTGTGTGGTGCGCTCAACTACCGCAAGCATTCTCACCTCCTGGATCAGAGAGTCAGGGAGTCTGAACGTGACGTTTACCTCAAGTTCTTCTCCCCCGACTTTGGGTCTGCCCGGTTTGCGTTTGTCAATGACTTCCGTGCCTGAGTTCATCCCTTCCTGTGGTTTATCTGAGGACTTAGGAGCTGAGGAATTTTCCGGTTCTCCCTCCTTACTCAATCCGGTCACTGTCCCAAGTAACTCGGATGTCAGTGTCTTTCTTGCCATAAATATTGTTCTATTGTAATATTTATATATTTTATTATTTTTATATTGTTTGACTATCAATCTCCATTGCCAATGCCATGTAGTCGGCTGCGGCATTGGAATCCGGAGCATAGTCCAGAACACTCTGCCTATAGGTGGGAGCCTCGGCTGCGGCAACGCAGGTTCTAACGAAGGTTTTGAAAATCTTGTCCCCGTACTTTTCCCGGATAGCGTCAATCACGGCATTGTCGAGCTTGCGGCGGTTGTACTTTGCTATGATTATACCCGACACATGAAGCCCCCGGTTTATGCTACGTGCGATGTCCCCGATCATCTCGTCAAGCATCACAAGACCTCGCAGCGGAAGGGTCTCTGCACAGATGGAGATTATGACGCTCTGGGCTGCAGTAAGAGCGTTAATCGTCACAAGACCGAGAGCCGGAGGCGTGTCTATGATTATATAGTCATAGGAATCCTTAAGCCCATCGAGGATATCCCGTAGAATCTGCTCCCGGGCAATCCTGTTGCTGAACACCATGTCTGCCCCGGCAAGGTCTATATGAGAGGGAATCAGATCAAGGTTGTCTCCTATATGCATTATAGGAGCCGGTGCGCCCTTCATGGCATCATAGATGGAAACTTCGATCTTGCTCTCGTCGGTGAAGCTGCTCGTGAGATTGGCCTGTGGATCGACATCCACAAGCAGGACTCTGCGTCCCATCTTGGAAAGAGCCGCCGCCACGTTGACGCAGCTTGTTGTCTTTGCGACACCACCCTTGTGGTTCGCTACCGCTATTATTCTTGCCATGTCCCGTCAGTCAGTCTGTCAAGTTCCTCTACTGCCTCCGACCGGGCAATGACCTTACGGAGTATCATACACACGTTGTCTTCAAGGGTGGCTCCAAGCCTCTGCAACTGGCGCAGGTGGTGTTTCAGAGCCTCCTTCGCCTCCTGTGGGCGAATCTCGTTCTCCTCAATTCGTCTTTTCAAGGCGTATATTCTATTATTATCCATATTTATTGCTTTATTTTTATATTGCTTTATTGTTGCAAAGATAGGTATAATTCTTGATTTGCCAAAATTTTTTTCAATCTTCTTAGAAAATTCATATATTTGTGCGAATCCGTCTGTTCAATCTGAACAAAAACCACTGTGTTGTCGTTATTTAGGTGTAAACAAAAAGTACGCAATATGAAAACCAAGCTCTCAAAAGAAGAACTGATGGCCGAGTACGGTCTCGGTTCTGGTCAAGAAAAAGGAGGCTGTTCAGTCTCTTTAAAATGTGCATTCGGTTCAATCTCCTGTTCTAGCGATAGCGGAGATTGCAAGAAAAACCTACAGCAGTTCGAGATCGCAGATGGAGAAATCATCGAAATGGTCACATCCATTACCTGTGATGGGAAAACGTACGACTGTAAGTAGTTCCCTTTTATGATCGTATTGACCAGAAACAAGACGGCTTAGGCCATCCTAAACAGAATCAAAAAAATGAAAACTAAACTCACAAAAGAGGAACTAATGGCCGAATATGGCATTGGTTCAGGACAAGAGAAAGCCGGATGCTCTATTTCTCTTAATTGTTCATTCGGCACTATTTCGTGTTCCAGTAGCAAAGGTGACTGTAATAAGCACAAGCAGCAGTTTGAGCTTTCTACTGGAGAAGTAGTAGAGATTGTAACCTCAATCTCCTGTGATGGCAAAACTTACGACTGCAAGTAAATAGCAGCTCATACTCAAATGCACAAAGGGAATCCAGTCTTCATGGAGGCCCTTTATGCATTGTCATTAATACCTTTTAATGCGATTATTTCTACTGATTATTTCTATTTTATTTTCGTTCTCTATATCTGCGAATGATATCGAGATTTCTCTCATTGAAACTAAACGACCCATCGTTGGGACAAGACATATTGCAATTCCTGTTCGATATGACTCAATAGAAAATTACGTTTCCTACACAGCGAATAAAGGACGCTTTAATATAAAAGCAGAATTAAAAAAGAGAAATCTAATATATACAATCTATATCAGACCTGACACAGCCTTTCAATTTTCATTTCGCCAAGATTCAATTTTGAAATGGCATATCAATAATACTTACGACTTACACGCTATTAAATTTAAACATAATAATCACTTCTTTTACTTTATCCCCGGCACTAAAATCCAGTATAACGATTCAATTTACAATCAATTCCCATGCATGATTTCTGAGGGAGAAATCAAACAGGGCTGTTTTATACCCAATGAATCGACCATATACGTACTTCGTGACACACTTCTTAAAGATGCTTCCATCTTCGTAAAAGAAAATGGACACATCCACAGTTCTATGCTGTTAAATGGATTAAATTATAAAAATGAATACTCTATTAAAGACACGATTCCAATAAATAATATCCCATATATAGTAAAAAGTCTTGATTGGGACAACTCTAATTTAGTTCTTACTCCAACATACTATAGACCAATCAAAAGAATTGATTCTACCTGGCTAAATAATATTTTTAAAGGAATTGAAGATAAGGAATATGTATTTATAGATTTCTGGGGAACTTGGTGTGCACCTTGCATACAAGCACTTCCTGCAATAAAAAATTTATATCTTTCAAATAAAGACAATATTGCGTTTTTTTCTATTTGTTATGATTCTATTGACAACTATACCAAATATCAAGAAATATTAGGCAATCATGGTATTGAATGGAAAAACGAATTCGTTTCATTCGACACTAAATCATCTATAATAGAGTACCTAAATATAGAATCTTTCCCATCATTTGCACTTATTAATAAACATGGAGAAGTCTTATTCATTCTATCTGGAGATAGCAGTCTTAATATGGTAGATTCTTTACTTAAGAAAGTATCATCATCTAAATAAACATTAATGTAATTATGAAATATACTTTATTGGCTGATTTTTTAAATAAGCTCAATTATCGATATACAAATAGGACGATTCAAGAATACCAAGACAGTCCGTTAAAAGATAGCTTTCTGGGAATCTCGGAGACGCTCTCTAAGCTTGGTATAGAAACCGAGGGATATCGATTATCTGATTCTAAAGAATTAAGTCGGATAAAGACTCCTGTTATAACAATCAAGAATGGAAAATTTGCTATAATTTCGAGTATTTCAAATAATATTATTGAATACTCAATAGGGAAGCGTTCATTTATAGAAGACTTAGAGACATTCTCCAACGATTGGTCTCACTCAGTTCTTGCTGTCATAGACATACATCGTTTTGAAGAGACAAACTATCATAAACGAAAAAAATATGAACGTAATTTATTGATTACAAAATATTTTACAATCATTATAGCCATTATCTCCCTATTTTTTTTTGGCTTCATAAGCAATTTTTGGCATAGCTTAAATTCAGTTGTACTATTAGTATTCAATAGCATTGGCTTATTTTTCTCAACTTTGCTGTATTTTGAATACTTAGATATTGAATCTGACACTACTCAAAAAATTTGTGGCCTTATTAAAAACTCTGACTGCAATAAGGTATCTGTTAGTAAAGGATCCAAACTCTTTAAACTTTTTCATCTTAGCGAGATTGGGTGTGCTTTCTTTCTTGTGAACATCATCGCAATCATAATATTCAATATCAATATCTCAATTATATCATTAGTATCTATATGTTCTCTTGTATTTTGCATATGGAGTCCTCTATATCAAAAGTTCTTTGTAAAGAAATGGTGTGCATTATGCCTCTTAACTGTCTTAATTTTAATTATTCAATTTCTGTTCCTTTTGTTTAGAGGTGTTTATGGCAATATAATAACTGAGATACTTAATATTCACGCCATTGTAATCCTAGGATTGCTATTCTGTAGTTATGCCTTAATCACGACCTCATTTTTTTATTTATCAAAAGGATATAGGCATTATCTAAAGGATCAATTCCTTATAAAAAATTATATGGAAATAAAATATAATTCTGGTGTGGCAGAATTACTTCTAAACTCAGAACAGAAGCTCTCAAGTAATTCTAATACCGTATTGGTGTTTGGCAACCCTCAATCTGATAAAATTATAACAGTCGTAAGCAATCCATTCTGTATATCTTGTATAGCCAATCACAGTGAACTAAACAAGCTTAATCTTATGGATTACCGTATAGAATATGTTCTAACTTCATTTTCAGAGGACTTATTATATGCAAATCATCAGATTATTGCTTTCTATCAGAAGTTTGGTTCAGCCAAAACATGGAATTTATTAACGAAATGGTATGAAGACAGAAATAAGCAACCTTCCTTCTTTTATGATTTTAACCTAAACTCAGAAGACGGGAAGGATGAAGTCATACGACAGCTCTCTTGGATAACTAAAGAAAATATTATTTCAACACCTTCAGTTTTCTTGAATGGGAAAAAATTACCAATTCAATACAATGTATCAGACATTCCATATTTTTTCTGGAAAAGTAATATCTAATGCAAAAACGGCCGTTTTTGAGATTATCCGGCAACCGGGCTTCAGACTGTCTCAAGTCTATAAACATCCGTTTCAAAACCCATATCTAAATCAAATTCTCTTTTCGTGAGAGAAACTTGGTTTTAGAGACCCTTCAAAATCGACATCTTGCCATAAGTGTTATTTTTAACCCACTTATGGCAAGATGTCGGTCTGTAAAGAGAATTTTCTCATTCAAATTTTCCACCCCAACAGTGGTAAATTCAATCTCTGACAACCATACCCTTCAATTGAATTGCGGCTAAAAGTGGGTTTATTTAGCTACTTTTAGCCGTAATTCGATTTTATTTTGTATCTTTGCCGAAAAAATGAGACCATGATTATCGGACGCAAAGAAGAAATAGCCAAACTCAAAAGAGCCTATGATTCCGAATATTCGGAATTTGTAGCGGTTTATGGAAGAAGGCGTATCGGAAAGACATTCCTTATTAGGGAGACATTCAAAGAGGGGTTTACGTTCCAGTACAGCGGAGTATTCCAGGCAAGTAACAAAGAACAACTGGAGACATTCCATAAAAGTCTCCTTGAACAAGGCTTAGACCCCTCTGAGGACGCTCCTAAAAGCTGGTTCGATGCGTTCTACCTATTGGAACATCTTATCAAGAAGTCAACTGTATCCCGCAAGGTAATATTTCTTGATGAACTTCCATGGATGGATGCCCGTAATTCCCGGTTTATCCCCGCATTTGAACACTTCTGGAACGGATGGGCTTCTGCACGAAAAGATATACTCCTTATTATCTGCGGTAGCGCAACATCATGGATTATTAACAAAATATTCCGCAATAAAGGTGGTCTGTACAACCGAGTTACATTCAAACTAAGACTTAAGCAGTTCTCATTATACGAATGCGAAGAACTTGTTCAGGCTCTAAAATTGCCCTTTACCCGCAATATGATTATCGAGGGCTATATGGTAATGGGTGGAGTGCCTTTCTATTGGACCAAATTGGCGAAGAATATGAGCATGGGGCAGAATATCAATAATCTGTTCTTGAACGAGGAAGGGGAATTACATAATGAGTTCCAATACATATATTCTTCTATGTTCAATACTCCGGATAAATACATAAAGGTTGTCGAGGCTCTATCCGGCAAAAAATCCGGATTAACCAGAGACGAAATTATTTCCAAAGCAAAACTTGGCAACAATGGGCACATAAGCCGAGTATTGGAAGACCTTATAGAATGTGGCTTTGTACGGAAATACTGTCATACAGGCAAACTATTAAAAGATGCCTTGTACCAACTGATGGACTGCTACACGCTATTTTATTATCAATTCGTGAGATTGGCACATGGTATTGATGAAGAATATTGGGTAAGGACAATGCAGACTCCGACATATCACACATGGTGTGGAATCGCCTTTGAAAGAATCTGTCTCTTACATACAAGACAGATAAAGTCTGCCATCGGTATCTCCGGAATTTTGGCAAACCTCTATTCATGGTTTGTCAAGAAGAATGAAGACCATCCCGGAGTTCAGATAGATCTTGTCATCGACAGGGCTGACAATGTAATCAATGTTTGTGAAATGAAATATGCTCCAGATGGATATCGTCTTACAAGCAGCGAATTAACTAAGATTCAAAACCGTCTAAGCGTGTTCAAACTATATATTCCACGCAACAAATCCGCACAACCTGTCCTTATCACATCAAATGGAGTAATCCCAAATAACAATTCTTTTGAGATTCCTCTTCAAGTTACCGGAGACCATTTATTTCAGCCATGACCATAGGATATGCAAGGGTATCGACATCCGGACAGAACCTTGACGGGCAGTGCGACAGTCTCCGGCAAGCCGGATGCGAGAGGATATACAGTGAGAAAATATCGGGAGCCAAGGCGCAGCGTCCGGAACTGGAGCGGATGCTCGACACTTTGAGGGAAGGGGACACCGTGGTTATAACGGAACTGACCCGGCTTGGACGCTCCGTCAAGGAACTGTTCGCCATCATCGAGAGGGTGCATGAAGCCGGATCCTCGATAAAGTCTCTCCGTGAGATATGGCTCGACACCACAACACCGCAGGGCAACCTGCTCTTTACAATCTTTGCCGGACTCTCCCAGTTCGAGAGAGACCTCATACGGCAACGCACTAAATCCGGACTTGAGGCGGCAAGGGCACGGGGTCGCAAAGGTGGCCGTCCGAAAGCCAACTCCGAAAAAATTGCCACGGCATTGAAAATGTACGACTCCAAGCTTCACACTATAGAAGAGATTACAGTGTCCACAGGAATCAGCCGTTCCACACTATACAGGGCTATCAAGGAACAGAATACAAAAAACATCGAATAAATATAATACAATAGTAATCTTAGCGTTACATTATATGATTTCTTAAACTAAGCCCCCTTATGATAAATATGAAGCATCTGGTTTATTTATTTATATTTCTCACTGGAGTATTTCTGTGTAGCTGTAATAAAACTAACGATCCACCAATGAAACAACCGCTCCCAATCCAAGAACAATTCGTAATTGAGTCTTGCAGTATTGATACCTCTAATGAGTACTTGATGACTCAATGCAGCGCTTTCAGCAGAAGATGTTATGTGGTAAATGCAATTGATGATTACCCTTCCGATAATTTAGGCTTTTCTGAGGCATACTATAATATTGACTTCTCATCTTATACTGTTCTTCTTTATTACAGATTACACACATGGGAACTCGAAACATATAGGTATAGCTACTATTATGATCTGTCTAATAATTCCTATAACTGGTTAATTCAACTAGGATTAGGGATTAATGTCGATAGTATTCTTAATTCTCGAATATTTTCTCGTTTTGCTATTAAAGTAAAAAAAATACCCCTCAATTCTGATATTATTGCTAATGATGAAGTCTACGATATATAGTTAGAATATATAACTATATTGAACAACCTTTATGGGTTAGTCGTTTTGCCTATAAACAAAAAATCAAGTTTATGGACAATGAAAAATCAAGCTGGGTAACTCGCGAATACACTGGCACAACAACACAAGCCAAAGCAACCAATCAGAAGGTGCTCATGGGAGCTGCTGCATCTGGACAGCAGTATGGAGTGTATATATGCGATGTCGTAACCGTTCAAGGAAAGGTTATCGTAGAGAGTGCGGATGATGAATTCGTACGATCAATTGAAAATCCCGCCAGTGGGTATGTTCCTTCAACGATTACCGCCGCAAAACCGACCCGTGGAACTACCGCAGTTCCCAATATCAACAACAAGAAAGAATATTTTCTTTCTACAACCTGCTATCGAATTATCACTGATATGAGTGGTATATCTTATCCAAAAAATTATTGGAGACCTTGTGCCCCCGAACAAGCCAAGCTATTCTATGAATATAGGGATCTCCGATGAAAAGACTTAATATTCAGATTTCTTATGTTGAATAGATTACACAGTCGAATACCATTTGGGGATATGGTCCTTTCAAGAGTTATTCTAATGAATAATCTGTGTCGTTGAATACTATCTCATAACAAATCTGAATCACCAACTCAAAATCGAACCATGGTCTATGAATTACCATAGACCATGGTTCGATTTTCCAATACTACAATGAATTTCTCAGCATCCTGCTGTACTACAAATAAGCAAAACAAATAAGTAAAACAATAGACAACTAAATTTCTATTTAAAGAACATCACATCTTCATGCCACGCCTCGGAGTATCC
>JABLTO010147912.1_pt1 | contig 12683 bp, 15 predicted proteins | sample 7160091 | NCBI WGS metagenome assembly JABLTO01 (sample SAMN14651225, study PRJNA627086) | human gut metagenome | isolation source: feces | host: Homo sapiens
AATTTAGTATGAATGATACTGAATTAAATTATTCAGCCTTTGTACCTGTAGGGAGAATAGTTTCAACTTCAGCGTGTGGTCTTGGGATTACGTGAACAGAGATGAGTTCGCCTACTCTCTGAGCAGCAGCAGCACCGGCATCAGTAGCAGCCTTAACAGCGCCAACGTCACCTCTTACCATTACAGTTACGAGACCGCCGCCAACGTGTTCCTTACCGATGAGGTATACGTTAGCTGCCTTTACCATAGCATCAGCTGCTTCGATAGAACCTACTAAACCCTTTGTTTCGATCATTCCGAGTGCATCATACTTAGTCATTTTAAATTTCCTCCTTGTTAAGAAAAGATATAAATTTTAAATTTGAATTGATTTTGTTTTTGTTTTAAAATTTTTATTTATGTTTTGTCAGTTTTTATCAGGAAACTACTTTATGATAGTTACCTTAGTTGATGAGCCGATATCCATTGCATTAGCTTCATCAGTATCGAGATGACAGTCAAGCTTTGACTTGTCATTTGCTCTTATTATAACGTTTGATAAAACGCCGCCTCTTGGTCCTTCTACCTTGAGGCTTACGATCTGGCCGTCATGTACGCCGAATCTTTCAGCGTCCTGGCATGTCATGTGTACATGTCTCTGTGCAACGATCAGACCTTCTTTTAACTGAACTGAACCCTTAGGACCGATCACTGTAACTCCTGGAGTACCTGCGAGGTCGCCTGAGAGTCTTGCCGGAGCAGTAACTCCAAGCTTGAAGCGGTCGCTGTGAAGAACTTCTACCTGTGTCTTGCTTCTTAAAGGTCCGAGTACTCTTACCTTTTCGATAGCGCCCTTAGGACCGCAGATAGTAACTACTTCCTTGCATGCGAACTGTCCAGGCTGTGAAAGATCCTTTATGTTTGTCAGTTCATAACCCTCTCCGAAGAGAGCTTTAAGATCGCTCTCTGAGAGGTGTATATGTCTGTTTGAGATACCTACAGGAACTGTATCCTCAGCTGCTGCTTCGCATGCTGCAGGCTTAACGCCGTTCTTTACAGCGTCCAAAAGTATCTGCATAATTGCTTCATAATTTGGTTCTGCCATTTTAGTTCTCGCCCTTCATTGCCTTTACAAGCGCATTGATCATGTTGTTGAGTTCGTTCATGTCAATAGGAGTATCGCTTGCTGCAGGTGCAAGTTTATTGTCAGTGCAGCAGCTGTTGCAGCCTACGCCGTAGCTGATGCCGCTGTTGTTCTGCTGGTATTCAGCAGGTGAGAGGTAACCGTTCTGTGCAGGAGCAGCTGTTGAGCATGTTGCCGGTGTGCAGCCCTGCTGTACAGAAAGGAGCTCTGGGTGGTTGAATGTAGGGTCATCAGCGATCAGAGTAGTGCAGTCCTTGATACCGTAAGCAACCTTCTTTATGTTTACGAGATGCATCGGAGTAACATTCTCTGAAACTGAGCTTCCGCCGAGTGTTCCGCATCCGAGTGTGAATGCAGGCGGAAGAGCTGTGCTTGCGCCTGTACCGCCGAGTGCGCTTCCTGTATTAACGAGGATCCTTGAAGCAGGCTTTCTTGAGAATTCAAGAACAATGTTTCTGTCCTCAGTGTGTAAGCTCATTGTGTGGCCGATACCGTTCTGGAGGAGCTCGATGCTCAGGCTGCATGCTTCATGCCAGTCCTTAACAACATAGAAAGCGATAACGCTTGTGAGCTTCTCGTATGAGAGCGGATAACCTTCACCAACACCGCCCTGAGGACCGATGAGGAGTCTTGTGCCTGCCGGGATAGTGATGCCTGCTGCATCAGCGATCACCTGAGCAGATCTTGCTACGAACTTAGCGTTCATTGCATTGCCCTTCTTAAAGAGGAGCTTGCAGACCTTAGCAGTTTCTTCTTCAGACATGAAGTAGCCGCCCTGTCTCTGGAATTCAGCTACTACAGCGTCCTTATTGCATTCTTCGCAAACGATAGACTGTTCTGAAGCGCAGATAGTACCATAGTCGAATGTTTTGCTGGCCATGATGTTTGTAACTGCCTTCTTAACGTCTGCAGTTCTTTCGATGTAAGCAGGTGAGTTACCAGCGCCTACGCCGATAGCCGGCTTGCCGCAGCTGTATGCTGCTCTAACCATGCCTGGACCGCCTGTAGCGAGGATGAGCTTAACTTCCTTGCTCCTCATCAGTTCGTTTGTTGCAGGCATAGTAGGCATTGTGATGCAGCCGATAACATTTGCAGGAGCGCCTGCTGCTACAGCAGCTTCGAGCATGAGCTCAGCAGCCTTTACTGTGCACTTAAGAGCTGATGGGTGTGGTGAGAATACGATAGCGTTTCTTGCCTTGATAGCGATAATTGATTTGTAGATCACTGTAGATGTTGGGTTAGTTGACGGAACGATACCCATTACCAGACCTACAGGGTCTGCAACGTCCATAGTTCTGTTGATAGGATCTTCGCTGATGATACCTGAGCACTTCATGTCCTTTATTGACTCATAAAGGATAGTTGAAGCCATGTGGTTCTTGTAAGTCTTATCCTCATACTTACCGAAGCCTGTTTCTTCAACTGCCATCTTAGCGAGCATTACAGCGTTTTCTTCAGCTACGCGGACCATATTTCTGATGATCCTGTCGATCTGATCGTCTGTATAATTAAAAAGTCTGTCCTGAGCGACCTGTCCAAGGCGTGCAAGATTTCTTACTTCCTGGATAGAACGTAAATCATAATCCATATTTTCCATGAATCAGAATCCCCTCCCTTTCATTATATCTTTTTTTACTTTTTCTTTAAATAATACTTTATGAATTCTTCGATGAGGTCTGCCTTGTTAGCTTTTGATACTTCTCGACCTGTGATTCCGAAACCGGTATAATCTCTGGCGAGGTTTCTCAGTTTTACTACCTTGCATTCCTGAAGAATTTCAACTGCTTTGTTTATTCCCTTTTCTGCTGCTATATTGTCGATGCCTTCTTTAGTCAGCGTTCTGCTGTCGAATGCTTCGTCTTCAGCCTCAGCCGGTTCTTCAGGGGCTTCAGTTTCATGCTCTGCTTCTTCAGGGGCCTCAGCCTCTTCTTCAGCTTCGCTTTCTGCCGGAGTCTCATGGATCTCAGCCTCAGGCTGCTTTTCGTCAGCAACAGTTTCAGGTTCTTCAGCCGTTATTTCAGCTTCATTTTCTTCCGCTGTTTCAGGCGCTTCTTCGATAACAGTTTCAACTGTTTCAGCTTCTTCTGCTGTTTCTTCTTCAGAAGCCTCCTCAGCAGGTGCGCCGTCTCCGCCGCCACCGCCGTTATCATCGCCGCCGTCGTTTCCTCCGAGCTTTCTGTCTGCTTTCATCATCCTGTCAACTTCTTCATGAGGTCTTGGGATAACGTGAACAGATATCAGAAGTTCCTGACCGAGGTTCATTACAGCCGCAGCTCCGGCGTCTACCGAAGCCTTGACCGCGCCTACATCACCGATGACTGTTATAGTCACCAGGCCGCCGCCTGTGAACGTCCTGTCATAAAGAGATACGTTCGCTGCCTTAAGCATGGCGTCAGCGCTCTCAATGGCTGCAAGCAGTCCTTTTGTTTCTATAAAACCAAGTGCCTGCATTAATATCTATCTCCTGTTTAGTGAGTTGCGTAGAATACTTTGACCTTATCAGGTGAACCGAACTTCAGATGAGCGCCGTTCTGGAAGAAGAGGCAGTCACCAGGGTGACCTGTGAATACTCTGCCGTCCTTTTCAACAGTAAGAGTACCTTCTACTACATAGTAGATCTCCTGGCATGCTACGTCCCATGGGAATGAGCAGTTTTCAATAGTCATGAAGCCTGCGTTCATAGCTGAGCCGTCGTCTGAGTTGATAAGCTCATTGTAGAAAACCTTATCTGCCGGATTGCCTGTATCAAGCGGCTCCCACTTTGCAGTGCTGCTTCTTACGAGCTTTACGAAGCCCTGTCCGTCTCCTTCAGAAACGTATGGAACATCCTGCTGGATAACGTTTGCAAGATTTCCGAGAAGTCCTCTTTCAGCGAGAGACATGATAGCCTTGTAAATAAGTTCGCTGTCTATAGCGCTCTCCTGTACAGGAGCAGCATGTGTTACAGCTGGCTGAGCTGCAGGAGCAGGTTCAGCAGGAGCAGCAGGTGCTGCTGCGCAAGCTTCAGGAGCCTGTCCGCATACGAACTCGATGCCTGCGTTTATAGCTGCATCCTTCGCAGCAGGTGTTACCAGTGTGTTTTCATCGATGTAGATGACTTTCTGACCCTGCTTTTCAGCTTCTTCCACTTCTTTAGTGCAAATAAGCTTTTTCATGCATACACATCCTTTCGTTTATTTTCATATTTATATTCGCCGCCGGAGCGGCACTTTTATCACTTTTTAATTATTATATATATTAATTATTATAAAAGTGATTCGATAAGCCTGTGTGAAGGTGAAGGAATAACTTCTGAATTTACGAGAAGTCCCTTCTCCTTCGCGATGGCAACGCCCGCGCTTGAGCCTGCCTGTACAGCGGATACATCACCTGTGAAAGTGAAGTATGACTTACCGCCGAGTCCGTTGCCGAGCCTGAGCTCGATACTTTCAACATCGGCAGCCTTAAGTATCTGGTCTGCGCAAATGATCATCGTTGAAATGGAGAAAGACTCCATGATGCCGATCGCGCCGATCCTTTCAGGCATAGTAGCGCCTGTGATCGCAGGGAATACACCTGCATCAACATTAGGGATCACCATAGAGTCAACATAAAACTCTCCGGCTTCCTTTTCGCCTACCTGAACAGATTCTTCTACCGCTGACACGTCGCCGTGAACGATCGCAATGTATTTTCCGGGGCATGTTGAAGCAGCTGTTACGATTTCAACTTCGGAAGTCTTGACCATCTGATCTGCCGCATAAATGCCTCTTGCTATGCTGTTGAATTCAACCATACCAATAGCTCTCATAATCATTACCTCCTTATCTCAATATACTCAGCTGTTACTTCTGAAACAGTTCCGTCTATGCTGCTGTGAACTGTAGCTCCCAGCTTACCTTCAGGAACGTTTCCGATGAGCTGTCCTGCTGTAACGCTCTGACCGACAGTTACGACCGGCTGAGCCGGACCGCCTACATGCTGGCGGAGAGCTATTCTTACAACTGAAGGCTCGATCTTTACATCACTCATAGGAGCAGGTCTGTCGAAATTCTTAAGACCTATTCTCGCTACAAGGCGCTTGCTTGGGACAAGGCGCATATCTCTGATATTTCTCGGTTCAAATTCTGTCTTTGAAGGAGTATATCTGAGACCCTGCTCAGCAAGTCTGTCCTTGAAATACATATTTGCCATCTTAGGGTGGAGGCCCGCAGGACATGAGAAGAATTCACAAAGTCCGCACTGGCAGCAGAGCTGCGCTACCTTCTGACCCTCAAGATCATCGATATTGTAGTTCATGACTCTCATCATCTTGTGAGGAGCTACGCTGTGTCCGAGAAGGAATCTCGGGCAGAGGTCAGTACACATCCTGCACTGCTCGCATGTAGCTTTGTTCACTCTCTTAGCCTGTTCCATCGTAGTTGACTTCTTGCGGATAAGATAGTGATCCTTTCTGAGTATGATGAAGCCCTTGTTTTTCTTTATAACGTGACCGTTAAGGTCTGCCATGACAGAACCCATCATAGGACCGCCGTCGATAACAGCATAATCACTGAAATCTTCGATGCCTGAAATCTTCAGGACATCTATAACAGGTGTTCCTACAGGTACCTTTACAGTCATTCTGTTTGGAATATCTCCGGCAAGCGTTATGAACTTTTCTGTTACAGCCTTACCCTCAGATGCTCTGTAGATATTGAGGACTGTCTCAGCGTTGCAAACGATACATCCTACGTTGATAGGAATGCCTGCTTCAGGAACGACTCTGCCTGTAAGCTGGTAAACAAGTACCTGCTCGTCACCGGCAGGGTAGATATCAGGAAGCTCGCCTACTTCTATGTCCATACCGAGTTCTCCGATCCTTTTTCTTAAAAGGTCGATAACTTCGTGATGCTTTACCTTTATTCCGATAATAGCCTTTTTAACTCCTGCAGCCTTTGCAGCCATATCGAAACCCTTAAGGATCTCGTCTGTGTATATAGCCAGGAGCTGCTGGTCTACTCTCAGGAGCGGCTCGCACTCTGCTGCATTCATCAGCAGGTAATCAGCCGGCGAACCGAATTTAGCGTAAGTCGGGAAGCCGGCACCGCCTGCGCCCACGACTCCTGCTGCTTTGATCTGTTCTATAAGATCCACTTAAACAGACCTCCCTTTATTCAAAGTCACAGTCATCATCGATGATGCCGACTACAACTGCATCGACCGGAAGATCGTCATCTCCGAGCATTCGTCTGGCTGACGATCCGGTCGTTATTATTACTCTGTCTCCGATACCGGCGCTTATATTATCTATTACGATGATCTTTTTGCCGGAATCTATCCCACCGCCGATTATTTCAGCCTGCATCAGCTTAAAGCCGTTGAGGGACTCTGCCTTTCGTGTTGACCATATATTACCTGTAAGTCTCGCTGTCAGCATGTTTCCATACCCTCCTTTGCTTTTGCCTTTATGTCCGCGAGAGCGGACTCAACTGATGCTGTATCGCCGAATATCGCCAGCAGGATCATATTCTGCGGACAGCTTCCGCGTATGTCTTCTACTGTTACTCCCACAGCTTTTTCCGCTATGTCGGCCGCAACGACCATTTCTATCATTCTTCCCTGTATGAGGCCTACCGCATCGACGCAATCCGGAGTTTCGCTCTTGAGCGAACCCTTGCGTCTCATCAGTATGTCAAGCGTTCCTTTAGAAGGAGATTTTATCATTCTTATTTCCATATTGATGCCAACCTCTTTTCTTCGGATTAATCTACAGGTTCGTCAGTACAGCTGAGCGCTATACCGAGCGGAGTTACAAACATAGGGTTCTTAGGCTTGTGCGTGTAAATGCCGGTGCTCTTCTGGATTATTCCTTCGATACCGGTTAAGCAGCAGGTACCTCCAACCAGTGATATCTCATCAACATCGTACTTTGCAATATGTCTGCTGATGATAGACGCTACCTTTTCGATAACAGGCTTGAGCACAGGTAAAAGTTCCTTGTGATTATCTTCATTTCTCTTGTAAAGCTCTGCTTCGTCGAACGGAAGCTTGTAAGCTCCTGAAACAACCAGTGAGAAATGAGTACCGCCTGTCGGCTCGTCAGCGATGTATACTACTTTTCCGTCCTTGAAGATCGAAATACCTGTAGTACCGCCGCCGATATCGACAACTGCGCCGTTTTTCATTTTCAGTACTTCGTTAGCTGCTGTTGATTCGTCGAGCAGATTTGTAAGCTCAAAGCCGGCACCCTGGATAACATTCTTTACAGCGCCTGAATCAAGAAGATCTGTTCCCGGAGGGATCGCTCCTGCTGCATATATCAATTCAGTGCCGAGCTGTTCTTCTATCTGTTCCTTGAGTTCTCTTACTATTCTTACTGCTCCGATGTAATCAACTACCATTCCGTCTCTTACTACATCGGCGTATCTGTAAGCGCCCGCTACCGGACGTCTGTTTTCATCGAGGACCGCAAGTACTACGCATGCAGTACCGAGGTCTACGCCTGTGTAATAAACAGATGATCTTTCCTTTATAGGATGTTTGATCACCTTCTCAAAGTCAGCGACCATCTGATCGCAGTATTCGAAAGTTAAAGATCTGTCGTTTCCGTTTCCGTTGTCTGGCATGATTCTTTTTCGCCTCCTAACACACTGCTGATCATACGAAGTTCTTCTGCTATTGCAAGACTCATCTTTTCGAGCGACTGAACTCTCAGAAGGAGCTCCTGTCTTGACATCCCTGTTTCACTCATGAACATCTGGTCAAAGCTGACCTTTGGTTCAGGCGGAGCGACCGGCGCAGGAGCAGGCTGCGCAGCAGGTGCTGCGGTATGTCCGTCAACTGTTGCTGCCGGTGTATCTGCAGGCGCCGGATTTTCGGCGTCATACATATTGATCCCGTGATCCAGAAGATACTGTCTTCCTCCCGGTGTGAGTCTTTCATTGGTCTGAAGGGTGAAGCTTGTGAAGTGTTCCTGCCTGTACAGGTCTCTCAATTCATTTTCTGTTATGAATCTCATCTAAGCCCCTGTTCCTTTCATTGTAGAATTCCCGGAGGAATCCTTCTAGTTCATCCGTTCCGTTTTCAGATAACAGGTTTACTCTGAAATACGGTTCGCGCGCTCCCGCCGTCTGCAGCTGCTTAACGCATACTGCTTCGTTTTCAGGTGCCAGATCCGACTTTCCGATAACTCCGAAAGACGGACACAGCAGCGCGTTGGCGAACGCGTGAGAATAAACATGTTCTATCCTTTCCTGGTTTACCATTATAAGGGCGCACCAGGCATCCTGTGAAAGTGCTATGAGATGCTTGTACATATCTGTATTTTCAAGAAATGCGCTTGGAACATCTATAGTATACTTTCCATAGATCGTGTCCTGAGTTTTCCTCAGCGGACCGGTGTATCTGTTAAGTCTGTTAGCCAGAGAAGTTTTACCGCAGTTTCTCGGGCCAACGATCATTATGCGCTTCCTTCTCAGGTCCTTGTTACCGGTACCGTAGTGAAATCAAGCAGGTTGCAGAGCTTTTCGGTAACTTCGTGAAGCGCCGTTTCAACACTCTGTACGTCACCTGATATTACAACGGATCCTGTGAATCTGTCAAGGAAGCCTATCTCTACATCAGCGGCTTTTGTAGCAATATCTGCGGCTATTATTGCTACTTCATAAGGTGATATCGTAAGTATGCCGATAGCACCCTTATCATCGATCCCCAGCCTTTCATATATATCATGCGTAGGCGAGGCTATAACGTGAGCTATAGTTACCTGTTTTCCAGGTACCGATTCCTGTATGATGCGGTCTGTGACTTTTTCGTGCAATTCGCCCATATTTTCCGCACCCCCTCCTGTTAATGCTTAATGACTTTAACAGGAAAGTCATACTCGCCGATCCAGCCTTCTATTCTGTCCAGATCATCATCTGTCAGTGAAGGATCTCCCTCTACAGGATAGTCCATACCGAGCTGAACGTATTTGTTTACGCCGAGCTTATGATACGGCAGTAGATCTATCCCCTGGAAGTTTCTATAATTTTTAAATGGCATGAGGAAATCGATCGTACCTCTGATCTCCTCTTCGCTGTCATTTATCCCCTTAAGCAGAGGCATTCTGATTTTTACATTTTTCTTATTCTGAAGGAGCGCTTTAAGGTTTTCGAGGATGATCTCGTTCCTTACGCCTGTGAGCTCGTAATGTCTGTCAGAGTTGATATTCTTTATATCAAACAGGAACAGGTCTACGTACTCAGCTATCCTCAGGATAGTTTCTTTTTTTGTATAACCGCATGTTTCTATCGCGGTATGGATACCGTTCTGTTTACATGCCATCAGCAGACTTTCTGCTGCCTTCGGCTGTGCAGTTACTTCACCGCCGCCGAGGGTTACACCGCCGCCTGACTGCTCATAGAACGCTCTGTCCTCCTCGACATAATCAAGAAGTTCAGATATCGTTGCATATTCGCCGGCTACTTTCAGCGCCGAATAATTGCACGCTTCTACACATGCGCCGCATCCTATGCAGTCCTCAGTCCTGTCTATAAGATGCTCTCCGGTATCTGATATGCTGTGAAGGCCCTGCGGGCAGGCCGGAACGCACGCACCGCATCCGACACAGCTTGTCGGTCTGAGCATTATCTGGTACTTTCTTTCAAGCCCTTCCGGATTTGCGCACCATTTACATCTCAGCGGACAGCCTTTGAAAAAAACCAGTGTTCTGACACCGGGGCCATCATACATATTGTATTTCTGCTTGTTGAATATGAACGCTTTTCTCTCGATAGAGCTTCCTTCAACATTGCTCATGATCAAAACCTCCGGTCCAAGTTGAGAAACTTCCTGCAGGGAAGCTTTTCAAATGCTTGCCCTGCGTAAGTTTCTTAAGCGTTTTTAATTAGAATTAGAAATGGTTTAACATAGTTCTGCTGATGATCTCATCCTGTACATCCTTGCAGAGTTCTGTGAAGAATGCACTGTATCCTGCTACACGAACTACGAGGTCCTTGTACTGTTCAGGATGCTTCTGAGCTTCGATCAGAGTGTTGTTGTCGATGTAGTTGAACTGCATTTCGCCGTTTCCGAATGCGCATGCTGTTCTCAGCAGAGTGATGATACCGTTTTCGCCTTCAGGTGTGTCAAGGAGACCGGCCATGAGTTTGAAGTTGTGTACCATACCGATGTTCATGTTATCGTTTGAGAGCTTAGCTACAGACTTGATGATAGCTGTAGGACCCTTGTAGTCAGCGCCCTGAGTTGGTGAGATACCGTCTGAGAGCGGAGTCCATGCATCACGGCCGTTTGCTGAAGCGCCGAGGAGCTGACCAAACGGAGTGTTGTTTGAAATAGAAAGTGTGCCGTGGCTCAGTACAGAGTAGAGAGTCTTGAACTTTCTGTGTTCCATTTCAGTGAAGTTGATGATATCAGCTGCGATGAGGTCAGCGTAGTCATCATCGTTACCATACTTAGGAGCTGCGAGGCAGTCAGCTTTAACCTGAGGATAACCCTCGAAGTCAGCCTTGAGTGCTTCGTTGAGCTGAGTTAATGTATACTTCTTGTCGTCAAATACGAGCTTCTTGATAGCTGCCATTGAGTCAGCGTAAGTAGCAAGACCAGACCATACAACACCAGGTCCGAAGTTGTACATAGCGCCGCCTGCAGATACGTCCTTACCCTTTTCCATGCAGCCTTCATACATGATAGACATGAGTGGCTTTGGAGCGAGGTCTCTGTGTACTCTCTGTGAAATTACAGTAGCAACGTCAGTCCACTTAGTAACGTACTTGATCATTTCCTTTACAGCGTGATCAAATTCTTCATAAGTCTTGTACTGTTCGATGTCGCCGAAGTCAGGGCATACCTGCTTACCATACCACAGTGGAACACCATGGTTGAGAACGAGTTCGATGCAGATAGGCCACTGAGTGTACGCTGTAGAAGTCCACTGGTAAAGTCTTCCTGACTTCTGTGGCTCTACGCAGCCCATGAGGCAGTAGTCTCTTGCGTCTTCGATAGAAACGCCCTTAGCGAGCATCATCTTGATATGAGTATCATCGAAGTGGCAAGCAGGGAAGCCCATGCCTGAACGTACAACGTCAACGATCTTCTTGAGGTACTTCTGTGGTGACTTGTTGTGGATACGGCACGCGAGTGATGGCTGGTAGATCTTTACGTGTCTTACTGCATCCATGAGGAGGTAAGTAAGTTCGTTTGTAGCATCCTGACCTGCTCTTGTAACACCGCCTACGCACATGTTAACGAATGGCTGATAACCAGCGAAGAACTTAGAACCGCCTTCACTTGTGATCCACATCATTTCAGACATCTTGATGAGCATGCAGCCTGCGAGCTCGAATGCCTGGAAGTTATTCATGTGGCCTGATTCGATATCATGCTTGTAGAATGGGTACATATACTGGTCAACACGGCCGATAGACATACCTGTCTGGTTTTCTTCTACAGGGAGGAGTGATTCGATAGTCCATACTGCCTGGATAGCTTCCCAGAATGTTTCAGGCTTGTGCGCAGGAACCTTTGCATTTACCTTAGCGATCTGGAGGAGCTCAGCCTTTCTCTTAGGATCAGCTTCCTTGGCAGCGAGCTGTTCAGCATACTCAGACATACGTCTTGCATAAGCCATAACACCCTCTGTAGTTTCGATTACTGATTTATAGAAATAGATCTTATCCATATCTTCAGGATTCTCATAGTCGAGCTTTTCGAGATGTTCCTTAGCTTCGTTCTGGATGTCGATCATACCCTTCTTCATGAGGATAACGTCATAACCAGGGTTTGAGTCACCGCCGCCGTTTACTGCGTGGTATGAGCAGTCAGAAACGAAAGATTCGCCTGAAAGTTCCCATACGCCTGCTTCTCTGTACTGAGTTTCGCAGTATTCGTCAACTGACTTGCCTTCCCAGAATGGGAAGAGCTCGTCTCTCATGATCTTCTTATCTTCTTCTGAAATGTAGAATGGATCCTGAGGTCTTGTACCGATAGTATCGATCTCATCTACCATCCACTTCCATGCGATATCAGGAGAGAATGCACCTGCTCTTGGAGCGCCGTTTGGAGCGCCAACGATCAGTTCGTTGTCCTGGATAACGAGTGGAGCTGTTTCGCAGCAGTATCTGAAGCACTTTGCTCTAAGAAGGATCTTAGGCATACCAGGGTTTTCCCTAGTGATCTTAGTTACTGCGCGAGCTCTGTATGTTGTAATAGAAGGTACCTGCTTGAGGAAGTTTTCCTTCAGCTTTACGAGTCTGTCTGTAGGACCCTTTGGTACTCCATCTTCATCAACTTCTGTAGTAGCCGCAGCTATAGATGAATAATATGTCATCTTGCCTTCGTGAGTGTCGTGGTGAGCCACGTCCTCAGGCTTAACAGCAGAAACGTGATCAGATACTGATTCGAACATCTTCATGAGAGATGCGCGTTCCTGTTCAGACATATCTTTTGTTGCTTCCGCGATGCGGTTTGAAAATTCACGAATGTCCAAAATTTCACCTCTTAAATAATTTAAATTTTGTTAGTTAAAATTGAAAAAGGGTGAAAAGATCACTATGATCACTGCGTATGATTACTCAAGCGCTATGCTTTCTGAAAAGGC
>JABLTO010185719.1_pt1 | contig 12683 bp, 10 predicted proteins | sample 7160091 | NCBI WGS metagenome assembly JABLTO01 (sample SAMN14651225, study PRJNA627086) | human gut metagenome | isolation source: feces | host: Homo sapiens
AATTATACACATTTATGTGTTGCCATATTTAAACTTGTAACGAATCCCTCAAAGATGAAAGCAATGCAGATTCGATATATGCAATAAGCCAGAAGATGGCAGATTTCTGGAAAGAAAAAGGCGAATGCACAACATCTGATATAACAGAATTTTTTTCACTGGTAAAATAAATTGAAAATATCTATTGAAGAATAAAAAAACCGCTCAATGCTTATATGTACCCTCCTTACTGTACAGACTGTAAGGAGGGTATTTTTGAAAGCAGGCAAAAAAATTTTTATCTTCACACAATATTCACAATTATGTTGTTTAATCGTCACAAAACATGGTTATTATATAAGTGTCAAAAGGAACAGGGCAAAGAAAGAAAAACAGCCCTGAAAGCTTAAGACATCTTAAATCGCAAAACACTAATTTTTCATAAATCTCTCCTAAACAAAAAACAGTAACAAACGGTCGGGCTGCTCAACAGGGCAGCCCGGTTGTTTTTTGCAGCAAAAGCATTGATATACAGTAAGTGCAGGCAGAGAGTAGTAGTTGTTATTTGTTTGTCAGCATGTTATAATTTGCATTAGATTGCAGCTGTGCGGATCTGAATGGCTGCATACAGAGGGAAAGACGCTCTGAACGGCCGCGGGCTTTTCCGGTCTGCCCGCCGTAGTGTCGGAGCCGTTGTTATGGGTTATTGAAAGTTTTATTGAAAATAATGGAGAAATCATAAGAAAATAAGGTCTTATGAAAGATTGAAGATGGATAGGATATTTATCGCGGCAGGAGTTTTGTCATTTTTTTTAATGTATATTTATGATCTGAGCACTGTGCGCGCCGGTAAAAAATGGGGAAGAGTCTTTTTCCCGGCAGGCGCGGCAGGACTTGTAGTTTCTACGGCAGGACTTGCTGTTCGCTGTGCGGACAGCAGGACTGCGGGGATATTCTTTGCAGTGACGTCAGTGTCAGCTGCTCTGTTTTTTGTGCTTCTGATATATACGCTCTTTTTCGCGCTTCCTGCGGAAGCGTACAGTGGCGACAGTAAAAGTCGCATTTGTGTGTGCCGGACGGGTATGTACGCGGTATGCAGGCATCCGGGGATGCTGTGGCTCGCAGGCTTTTATCTGTGCTCGTCGCTGGCTCTTGATTCAGCTGTTTTCTGGCTGGCCTCAGTTATATTCGTATTGATGGACTTTATATATATTTTAATGCAGGATATTTTTATTTTTCCGCTTCAGTTTGCTGATTATGCGGATTACAGAAAAAATACACCTTTTCTGATACCGCGCGCTCCGGGAGTGCGTAAGACCGCGTCGGACCGTATTGACGGTGAAAGGAACAGAGATGAAATTTGACCGCAAGCTCAGGGAACAGAATAATGATGAGATATGGCAGGAGTACTGCGGTTTTCTGGATCTTTCTCTCGATGAATTTATGAGCATACAGTTCAGGCTGATGGAGGAACAGATAGAAAAATGGAGCAGGTGCGGGCTCGGAAAGGCCATGCTTGACGGTCGGACGACGTCATCTGTAGAGGAATTCAGACGAATGTTTCCATTGACTACGTATGAGGATTACGCTGATGTGCTGCTGCACAAGCGCAGCGAGATGCTGCCGGACGAGCCTATAGTCTGGATACAGACGACGTGGGAGGGCGGACGCCATCCTGTAAAGCTTGCGCCGTACTCTAAGAGTATGCTCGATACATACAGAAACAACGTAGTGAGCTGCCTTATACTTTCATCGAGCACTGCAAAGGGGGCTTACTCTGTAGAGCCCGGAAACACTATGCTGTACGGTCTTGCTCCGCTTCCCTATGCTACGGGTCTGCTGCCGCTACTGCTTGATGACGAGATACATCTTGAATATCTTCCACCGGTAAAGGAAGCTGAAAAAATGTCTTTTTCCGAGAGGAACAAGCTTGGTTTTAAGCTGGGGCTTAAAAAAGGGATAGATTTTTTCTTCGCTGTAGGCAGCGTTACTTACTATATAAGCAGCAGCTTCGCAAAGATGGGCGGAGGCGGTTCAAAAAAAGGGATAAAGAATGTGTTTCAGTATTCGCCGGCGCTCATAGCCAGGTATATATCGGGTAAGAAGAAAGCGGCCCGTGAGGGACGCAGCATCGCGCCTAAGGATGTATTCAGGCTTAGAGGATTCATGTGCGCGGGAACTGACAACAGGTGCTATAAAGACGACCTTGAAAAGCTGTGGGGCATACGTCCTGTAGAGGTATTTGCCGGAACTGAACCGGGATGCCTCGGGTGTGAAACATGGGCGAGAAACGGACTTTACTTTTTCCCGGATTCATGCTTTCTTGAATTTATACCTGAGTCTGAGATGGAACGCAGTCTGGCAGACGGCTCATACGAGCCGCAGACGTGCCTTATGAATGAGGTTATAGCCGGGGAAGTCTATGAGCTTGTCATATCAGTATTTAAGGGCGGGGCGTTCATGCGCTACCGCGTAGGCGACGTTTACCGCTGCCTGGGGTCCGATGGCGCTGACTCCGGCGTAAAGCTGCCGCGTTTCGAGTATATAGATCGCATACCTACAGTTATAGACATCGCAGGTTTTACGCGTATAACTGAAAATTCTGTGGAGCAGGCGCTCAGACTGTCAGGCCTGCAGGTTGAGGATTGGATCGCGTGCAAGGAGTTTTCGGAAGAAAACAGACCGTACATGCATATTTATGTTGAAATGAGATCGAAAACGGCTCATACTGTCGCGCTCACGCGCGAGGTCATACGCGAGCACCTGAGCGTGTATTTCAAATATCTGGACAATGATTATCAGGATCTGAAAAAAATACTCGGTATAGATCCGCTGAAAATAACTATGCTGCCGTTAGGCGCGTTTAAAAAATATTATTCTGAGGGCCATGACGCTCTGCGCAGGATCAATCCGCCTGCTCATGAAAAGCTGGCGTTTATGCGATGCTGCGGACTGCCGTTTACGGGAGGTGTGTACTGATGATGTCAAGCTACACGATCATACCCGTAATTGCTCTCATGGGCTACGTAATACTTTTTGTGGCATTTGCTGCATCAAAGAAAACAAAGCTTACTAACAGCTTTATGCTGCTGCTGCTGGTTTTCAGCTTCTGGACAGCGGGTTCGCTGTTCCTGAGGATGGGGATTCAGCCTTCAACGGGCTTCTGGTTCTATGTGTCGATAGATGCGCTGTTCGTGATGTGCTTTACGTACCACAGGTTTCTGTCAGAATTTACCTGCTGCAGGCAGCAGCTGCTTTCGAAAATATGGCTTGTCGGATCGATCGCAGTTATTGTCATAAATCACGCGGCGCACGGGATATTTATAGGACCGCCTGAGCCTGTCACTGTTGACGACGCGACTGCATTTGTATATTACACCGACTGGAGGATAGCCATACCGCTGGTATTCAACGCGCTTATAATAGTTGACTGCATCTATCTGCTGGTACACTACAGCCGCGAAAATTTTTCGGCGAGGCGCCAGCTCAGACCTGTGATAACGGGCATTATCATACTGTTTAGCGGACAGGTCCTGGCGTCGCTGCCGTTTTTCAGCAGCTTTCCGATAGATATACTTTCGGGTGTTATAAATGCGTGTCTGATATTTTACGCTATGTACAGCAGGCGGCTCTTCAGACTCACGCTGCTCGTTTCCAAAAGCACGTGCTATGTCATATCGGCAGGCATAATAGTGATCGTATTCAGCTATATTGCCAGAGATTATCAGGATCTGATGGTCAGATCGTCAGGTTTGTTCAGATCGGATTACATGTTGATATTTGCTGTAGGCTACATGCTGTCGGTGATGATATTCTATTATCTGCTGAAAAGGTTCTTTGACCATGTGTTCGTGAAAAATGAGATGGCTCAGGCGGAGGCTATAAGAGAGTTCAGTACTGCTATATCGAGGACGCTCATGGTAGACGAAATACTTTCGCGCCTTATAACGGTCATACACGACACGCTGCATGTAGAAAAGTCATATGTGTGTCTGCTGGATTATGATGAAGCCTCGTATCGTATAGTTCAGAGTACGAGTCCTCTTGATGAAAAAAGTCTTGTCATAGAGCGCGCCAATCCGCTCGTGACGCTCATATCACAGGAACGCGAGTGCATACTTATAGAAGATCTTCGCAGGAGCGCTATCTACAGATCGATGTGGGAAAAAGAAAAAAAGCAGCTTCAGGATCTTAATATACGCTGTTTCCTTCCGCTGATGGACGAGGAGGAACTCGTAGGCATAGTGCTGCTTTCAAATAAGGAAAAGCATTCATCGTATTCGATACAGGACAGGGATTATCTGCAGTCGCTGGCGTCGGTGTGCTCTATAGCGGTAAAAAATTCGCGTCTTTACGAAAAGGCCTGGTGGGAGGCGCGTACTGATGAGCTGACAGGTCTTCTGAACAGAAACTATTTTTATGAAAAGCTTGATGAGATATATGATGAGGATCACGAGCGCGAACTGGCACTCATACTTCTGAGCCTCGATGATTTTAAGCTCTATAATCAGCTTTACGGCTCATCTGAGGGTGATACCGCGTTGAAGAACGCTGCCTCGATCATAAAGGGCACTGTAGGCTCGCGCGGTATAGTTTCACGTTACGAGGGCAAGATATTCGCGATAATACTTCCGGGAGCGGATATACTGACTGCAGTGAGTCTGGCTGAAACTCTGCGCGGGCAGATACGCAACATGAACAGCAGATTCTGCGACTACGCGATAAAGACTATAACATGCAGCTGCGGCGTCTGCACTATACCGCTTGGCGCATCAGGTACGCGCCAGCTGGTGAGCAACACGGATCTCGCGCTCTATAACGCAAAGCGCAACGGCAAAAACTGTACGCGCTCGTACAGCGAGGGTATAGTAAAGGAGCGTGTTTCATCGTCAAAGATAGAAGAAGCCGGAAACTTTAACCCTGATGTGTATGAGGAATATGCGTCTACGATATACGCGCTTACGGCGGCGATAGATGCGAAGGATCATTATACGTTCAATCATTCGCAGAATGTCTGCTACTACTCGCAGGAGCTTGCCAGAGCGTACGGCATGGATGACGACTGCGTTGAGATCATAAAGGAAGCGGCTCTGCTGCACGATATAGGGAAGATAGGCATACCGGAGCAGATACTCAAAAAACCGGGCCGCCTGACTGACGATGAGTACAGCATCATGAAGAGCCACGTTGAGCAGTCTATAAGCATCATACGCCATCTGCCGTCGCTCGATTACGTTATACCGGCTGTAGTAGGTCATCATGAGCGCTACGATGGAAGAGGATACCCACGCGGACTCAAGGGCGAAGAGATACCTCTTCTGGCGCGTATGCTCTGCATAGCTGACTCGTTTGATGCTATGATATCAAAGCGCTCATACAAGGAAGCGTATACGCTTGATTACGCAGTAGATCAGCTTGTCACAGGAAGCGGAACGCAGTTCGATCCCGTACTGGCAGAATTATTCGTAAAAATGCTGAAAGAAGGAACGATAGAAATAAAATATGATGCGCCTGCGCATCACTAATGATCTGATGAAGTAAAATAAAATAATATTTTTTGTATTGTAATTTACGGATTTTTTTGCCCGCGCGCCGGGCGCGCGCATAATTCTGTATTCATTTCCACATACTATCCATAAAACGCATGATATGTAAGATTGCTGATAAGAACTGCAGGATGGGATATTCATGCAGTGCGATCGTTATCATGGGAATATCATATGCAGGAGGAATTACAAATTATGAAGGCTACAGGGATCGTAAGAAGGATAGATGACCTCGGAAGGATCGTGATACCAAAGGAGATCCGCCGCACGCTGCGTCTGCGCGATGGAGATCCTCTTGAAATATATACAGACCGTCAGGGAGAGGTTATACTCAAGAAGTATTCGCCAATAGGCGATATGAGCGATTTTGCTGCGGAATACGCGGAGTCGGCGAGTGATATACTCGGAAGTACTGCGGTAATAACTGACACAGACCATGTTATAGCGGTGTCAGGCGCTTCAAGAGCGCTTAAGGATAAGCGGGTAAGTCCTCAGATAGAAGAAGCGATGCAGGCACGCATCAGCCGCATAGTAACGGACAGGTCAAAGATATGCAGCATAGCAGACGAGGATCATCATGCCGCTGGATACAGTTCACAGATAGTAGTCCCGATAATCTCGCAGGGAAGTCCGATAGGTTCTGTCATACTTGTCTCACGCGAGCCGGACAGTGTATTTACGGAGCGCGAGCTCAAGGCTGCTGAGGTCGGAGCGGCATTCCTGGCAAAGCAGATGGAAAACTGACATGCAGACGATCCAGTTTTATGAATGTATAATAAAGTAAATAAATATACAAGCAGATCAGTACAAATATATCAGCTTCGCTGAGTTGACAGCTGCAAAAGAAGTAAGGTAATGAAGATCAAGACGGTAAAAGATAAATTTAAATAAATTGCAAAAAAGGACTTTACATTTGCATAAATTTATTTTATACTAATGAACGTTGATTAACGACGTTCATGCGCCATTAGCTCAGCTGGATAGAGTAGCGTACTACGAATGCGAAGGTCGCAGGTTCGAATCCTGCATGGCGCGCCAAAGAAATGTTGAAAAACCAACGGTTTGAGAGATTCTTACCGTTGGTTTTTTCTTTGCTTTTTACTCGATTTAACGACTTTTTAACGACTTGGTTTCAGATGCTCTAATAATTCTGTGTGATCGATCGAACTGCTGATGCCATGCGTTCAGGTGATATTGCAACGTAATATTCAGCTGTTATAGAAATGTCTGATGTGAATATCATAGTTGACATAATAAACAGTATCTTAAAAAAATAACCGCTCCAGGCCAAAGGATAGCGGTTATTTTATCGAATAACTAAACCCGGCAGCCGTCAGGCTCGCCGTTGTTGTCTTAATGACATGATACAGGGGGAACAGGCAATGAAAGAAAATGAAGAAAAAAGTGCGTGTACAGACTATGAAATATCACCGGAAGTGTTGTATCATATGGAAGACACTATAAGAAATTTCAAAGCAGGAAATGTTTCGCAGCCTGTTGATCTGTCTGATTTTGATGCAGTATGTGAAGCAAAGGTTACAGCAACGGAGGATGTATGACAAGGTTATTGACTTTAGCGGCAGGTATTATATGTATTGTGTTGTGGCTGGTACTGCGGACCTGGGGCAGGATAGGGCGTATAGAGGACTCGACGGCTAAGCTCATGATGTATTCCATGCTGCAGGCGCTTGCGCGGTTTGGCGGTCTTGTGTGTTTCTGGGCCGGCGTAGCTGTATTTATACACCTGTTTTTATCGAGGTAATGTATAATACATAATGTCAGAAAGCGGTGTTCTCGCGCCGGGCGCGAGCCAGCATAAAATATTCTGCATTTGTTTAAAATTTATTAATGTAAAAAAAACACCGTCTGAAGATCATGATCCGAGATCACTTCAAACGGTGTTTTTTATTTTTCGGGAAGCCACTTTTTATAAGCTTAAAAAGCTATGATGCATGCGAAAATCTGTTTTTTACTTTTGAGCGGACGATCAGGAGGCAGACTGTCTGCATAGCTATAGTGATGACCCATGATGCAGGGAAAGATATGAAGAGGTTCGTGAGCGTTCTGTGCATCGGGAATATCGTGTAGATCCAGAATATCCTGAAAAGGCATACGCCTGTAAGAGTTATGAACATCGGTACAGTAGAGTAGTTCATGCCGCGGATCGCGCCCGGAAGCGTGTCCATGATACCGCACAGCGCGTAAGGCACGCAGACTACCATTATATTTTCCATTCCGTATGCTATGACCTTTGGATCAGTAGAGTATATACCGAGGACAGATTCGCCGAAAACAGCTGAAAGCACGCCGAGAACAGTTCCAACGACTATATCCATCATAACGCACAGGACGATGATGCGGTCTATGCGCTTCGTGTTGCCGACGCCGTAATTCTGGCTCGTGAAGCTCAGGCACGCCTGAGTTACAGCGTTGACGCCCATATAGAGGAAGCTGTTTACATTTGTGGCTGCTGCGCAGCCGGCCATCGCCAGTGATCCGAATGAATTTACAGAAGACTGTATAAGTACATTTGAGAAGTTTATGAGCATGCTCTGCAGGCCGGCGGGTATGCCTATGCGGAGCATATCGCCGAGTATGCGCCAGTTTATGCGCAGCGCCCTGATGTCAAGGTGGTAAGGACCGTCAGTCTTGATAAGCAGCCTTACAACAAGACTGCATGAAAGCATCTGCGATATTACAGTTGCGACAGCGACGCCGGCGACGCCCATATTGAAAACTATCACAAATATCAGGTTGAGACAGATGTTTGTAAGACCGGCCGCTATGAGATAGTAGAGCGGCCTGCGCGTATCACCTGTAGCTCTGAGTATCGCAGCGCCGAAGTTATATACCATAAAGAACGGCATGCCGCAGAAATATATCCTCATATATAATGTAGAAAGATCGATAACGTCATCAGGCGAGCCCATCAGCTCAAGCGCGGGGCGTGATATAAGGACACCTGCAGCGAGGAGCATAAATCCCGAAACTATACCGGTAAGTATCGCAGTATGTACAGTGTCAGACAGCTTTTTGAAGTCGCGTGAAGCGTAGTATCGAGCTGTAAGAACGTTTGCACCTATCGTGATGCCTATAAAAAGGTTCATTATAACTATATTGAGCGATGAAGTAGAACCGACAGCCGCAAGCGCCCGGCTTCCTGTCCAGCGACCTACTACTATGATGTCCATCGCGTTGAACAGCAGCTGCAGCATGCCGGAGAGCATGAGCGGTGCTGAGAATATGATAAGCTTTTTGAGCAGTGGTCCGCTGCACATATCCATTTCGTATTTACTCATGAAATTACCTCCTTTTCCTGAAGAAGTACCGCAAAAGTGCGCTCATGACGGTATAACTAAAAAAAACAGTAAAAGAAAACAAATGATATATCACCGGGATATACCATTTGCTGAATAAACGTTATTAAGATCTCAGACCGCAGGTGATGCGGGTATCGCGCGCCGGGCGCGCGCAGTTATGCTTCCGGCTTTGCCGGGCTTATTTATGATGTATGAGCTTGCTTTGTATATCAGGTCGTCAGTATTACGACTATCTGTTCAGGCGTTGAGCCTGCCGGGATCGTGAAAGATCCTACCTTGAGGCGCGTGGCTGCTCCGGCCGCGTTTACAGCGTTTATGAATGTCTGGCTGTCAGTGACGAGACCTGCGCTTGCAAGAGCCTGTCCTATGGCTTCGGCTGACTGGTTGGCGCTTACTGTGAACGAAGCATCGCCTGAAGGCGCTTTAGTCTGACTGTCGCTGTCATTGCTTTCGGCATCGGATGAGCTGTCTGTTTCCTCGACCTGAGTGCCTGAGCCTGTGTCGTCAGGCGTTCCGTAATGCATGATCGCTGAAACGCGCCATGATATGAGGATAAGCGCTGCGATTATGATAAGGAGCGTGACGAGTATGTCACTTACATTGTAAATTATATCACGAATTTTATTCATAACAGAAAAACCCCCTGAGTCAATATTAACACAAAATATTCTGTCGAACAATGAAGATAGTGTGAAATTTGCAGACGGCGCCAACATTCTCTTTTTTTTTAAATCTGTATACGGTATAATTAGAAAGATTGGAGTAAATACGGGAATGATAAAGATAACTGCAGGCAGAAACGACGCAGAGCAGCGTCTTGACCGCTTTCTGAGAAAGTATCTCAGGGGCGCGGCGCTTGGAAATATATACAAGATAATAAGAAAAGATATAAAGATAAACGGTTCGCGCGCAGGCGTGAAAAACGAGACTGTCATACATGAGGGCGATGAGATATCGCTTTATATAAGTGACGCAGACTTTGAAAAGTACACAGGAGGCCGCAATGCTTCAGGAGCGGCTGAGGCGCCTCGCGGCGCCGGACGGGATGCGGGAAACGCGTCTGCTGCAGCCGGCAAAAAAAGACCGCGCAGGTCATTTGGCATAATATACGAGGATGAGAACGTCATAGCAGTGGAAAAGCCTTACGGCCTTCTGACGCACGGCGACGGGCGCGAAAAGAAAAATACGCTTGTTAATCAGGTCATAGATCACCTGATAGAAAAGGGTGATTACGTGCCGCGCCTTGAGCGCAGCTTTACGCCTGCGGCTGTCAACAGGCTTGACAGAAATACTACAGGTATAGTTCTTCTCGGAAAGAACGCTGCGGCGCTCAGGACGCTTAATGCGATGATACGTTCAAAGGAAAGCGTGAGCAAATATTATATAACTATAGTAAAAGGCGAGCTTGAGGGCGAGCTGAGGCTTGAAGGCGAGCTTGTAAAGGATGAGGCTCGCAATATCGTTTCTGTAAGCGCTCAGGCAGATGAGAGCGGAGCGCAGGGAGCAACGGCATCCGGCTGTCCGCCCGATGCCTCCCGGACCGGCCGCCCCGCATCACCACAGGCGGCCGGAGGGCGCGCGAAGCAGATAACCACGATCGCCCGCCCGCTCGCTGTAAACAACGGATTCACGCTCGCAGAGATAGAACTCATAACAGGCCGCACTCACCAGATAAGAGCCCACATGGCGAGCGCCGGCTATCCAGTCATCGGAGACACAAAATACGGCGACCCTGCCGTAAACGACAGCGTCGCCTCCCGCTACGGCCTGAAAGCCCAGCTGCTGCACGCATACAGACTCGTCATAAATGACGCAGACGAGCCGCTTGCATACCTGAAGGGCAGAGAATTCAAAGCGCCGCTGACGAAACAGGCAGCAAAAGTATGCCGCAGCATGTTTCCCGATACAGAGATCTAGGGTATAGGTCCGGGACAGGGATCCGGGACATTCAGACCCATGCGAAGGAGCATAAATATAAAGAAGGGAATGGAAATAAATGGAAAACGAAAAGTCTGAAAACGAAATAACAAAAGAACAGAAAACTGACATAAGCAGCGGCAGCACTGAAACAGGCGAAGCGCAGCAGGGCGGCAGCGATGATAACGCGCAGGCAGGATCCGGCGACGGCGTGATCCACGCAGATGCAGCGACATCGGACGTCATTGAAGCTGTAGCGGAAGCCGCAAAAAAAACAAAGGGTTCCGAGGCGTTCGCATGGATAAGAGATATAATCATCGCCATAGTCATAGCGCTCATCATATCTCAGTTCATAACTCCGACTATAGTCCAGGAGCACTCTATGGACGACACGCTGCACAACAACGACTACCTCATACTCTGGAAGATGGCGTACAGGTCGTCTGAGCCGTCATACGGAGATATCGTTGTTTTCAAGAGCGACCTGCTCGACGATAAGGGCAAGGAAAAGCTGCTCATAAAGAGAGTCGTAGCAAGATCAGGCGACACGATAGCCGTAAAAGACGGCTATGTTTACAGAAACGGTAAGCAGCTCATGGAACCGTACACAAAAGACGGCTACACGAACGGCGGTATCGACGAAACAGTAGTTCCTGACGGGAAGCTGTTCCTTCTCGGAGATAACCGTGTAGTAAGTATAGACAGCCGCGATCCGTCTGTAGGCTTTGTCGATGAAGACCTTGTTATAGGCAAGGCCGTGCTGAGACTCTATCCGTTCAACAAGATGGGCGGCCTTTATTCAAACTACACAGAGGAGTAGGAAAATGGGAGCCGGGCTCCCGGAGGGGTAATATGGCAAGAAAACAGATAGCTTCAAACAAGAAAGCATTTCATGATTATTTTATAGAAGAAAAATACGAGGCGGGCATCGTCCTGACAGGCACAGAGATAAAATCCATCCGGCAGGGACGCATAAACCTGAAAGAAAGCTACGCCAAGGTCGAGCACGGCGAGGTATTCGTATACAGCATGAATATCAGCCCGTACGACCACGGCAATATATATAATGTAGACCCGATGCGCCCGCGCAAGCTCCTGCTCAACAGGCGCGAGATCAGAAAAATAGACGCGGCGCTCGCGCAGCAGGGCCTGACGCTCATCCCGCTCAGCCTGTATCTTAACGAAAAGGGCATGGCAAAGCTTGAGATCGGCATAGCGCGAGGCAAAAAGCTCTATGATAAGCGCGAGTCGATAGCAAAGCGCGACGCTGCAAGAAATATAGATCGCATGATGAAAACGCGCAACAGATAAAGCAGATAAAAAACAGCCGTCACCGGCTGACAGGGCGCGCTTTTGCGCGCCGTCAATTAACATACTGTATGTTAATTGAAATATAATCGTAATGATTATTAAGGACAAATTCGGTTATAATACTATTAGCTGAAAGATCAGCGCGCGTCGCCGCGCCGGTCAGAAAATGGCGTTTGTCCTCATCATATATGGGGGTGTACAGGTTTCGACGGGGGTGTTGAAGCCGCAGAAGCGAGCCGCAGTCTCCCAGTCTGCGTTAAAAAGGGAAACTTAAATACAAACGCTAGAAATAATAATTTAGCTTACGCAGCTTAGTTAACGCTGCCTTGTCGGTCCGGACTCACCTGCAGGCCCGGGGCACCGGCATCATAAATGCAGGAAACCTCGCGTGAATTCCCGGCAGCGCGAGGGACTAACGGGATAGCCGCCGGCATAGCCTGCTTATGGGCGCTGCCGAAAGCGAAACAAAAAATCATAAGCTGCGCTCGGAGACGCTGCCGTGGAGATGCTTTCGGACATGGGTTCGATTCCCATCACCTTCACCAGATCAGAAAAGCTGTTGCAATCGCAACAGCTTTTTTAATATAAAAAGGTGATGGGAATCGAACCC
>JABLTO010156065.1_pt1 | contig 12676 bp, 11 predicted proteins | sample 7160091 | NCBI WGS metagenome assembly JABLTO01 (sample SAMN14651225, study PRJNA627086) | human gut metagenome | isolation source: feces | host: Homo sapiens
GCGTTCAATGTTGTTTTGAACTGGTCTAATTCAACCACCTGATCACCTCTTTCTCTTATTTTTTACGGAATACTACCGCACTTTTTTGTAAAATACACGCTCTGTTATATCTCACATTTTTCTTCTGTGCATTTTACATCCGGCATTCTTTTTTAAGCTGTATGCCCCTTGGATTTGATCACATCGATCACCTGATCCACATATTTTTCACAGAGGCTTTCTGTCTCAGCTTCTACCATGACACGGATCACCGGCTCTGTGCCACTCTCACGAACCAGAATTCTTCCGGTATCACCAAGCATTTCTGCCACTTTTGCCACAGCCTCCTGTACATCCGGATCATTCTGCGCTTCCGGTTTGCTCTTTACTCTTACATTTTTGAGCACCTGCGGATAAATGGTAACAGGCTCTGCCAGTTTGCTCAGCGGCAGTTTCTTTGCCAGCATTACTTCCATCATCTTCATAGAAGTCAGGATACCATCACCGGTTGTTGCATATTTGCTGAAAATAATATGTCCGGACTGCTCGCCACCGATACGATGACCGTTCTGAACCATATTTTCATAGACATATTTGTCTCCAACAGCTGTCTTTTCGTAATTAATACCTGCTTCATCAAAAGCTTTGTACAGACCAAAATTGGACATGATCGTGGTAACGACGGTATTGTTTAATAATTTTCCTCTCTCTTTCATATATTTTCCATAAATATATAAAATCAGATCTCCGTCAACAACATTTCCTTTTTCATCCACTGCAATACATCGGTCTGCATCGCCATCATATGCGAATCCAACATCCAGATTATTGTCTTTTACAAATTTCTGAAGCACTTCAATATGAGTAGAACCTGCATGGTTATTGATATTCGTTCCGTCCGGCTCTGCATTGATGACATAGGTCTTTGCTCCCAGTGCATCAAACACGCTCTTTGCGATCATCCAGGAACTTCCGTTTGCACAATCCAGTCCCACACGCATATTTTTATAAGAATAAGTTGCCAGTGAGATCAGATATCCCACATAGCGGTTTCTTCCTGCTGCATAATCAACGGTGCATCCGATTTCTTCGCGGACTGCAAACGGTACATCTGTCATCTCTTCCCCGAACAGATTCAGTTTGCCGTCAATGTAATCCTCAATATAGGAAATCGTCTTCTCATCCATCTTCTCACCGTTTCCATTGATCAGCTTGATGCCATTATCATAGAACGGATTATGGCTGGCAGAAATCATAATACCGCAGTCAAAATCCTCGGTTCTTGTCACATAAGAAACAGATGGTGTAGTCGTTACATGAAGCAGATATGCATCTGCCCCGGATGCTGTCAGACCAGCTACCAAAGAATATTCAAACATGTAGCTGGAACGTCTGGTATCTTTTCCGATTACCACTTTACATTTTTTTCCTGTCATCTGATGATAGTACCATCCGATAAAACGGCCCACTTTGTATGCATGTTCCACTGTTAAATTTTTGTTGGCCTCACCACGGAAACCATCAGTTCCAAAATATCTTCCCATTTTAATTCCTTTCCATTTTGGGTTCACTTCATGATTATATCACTTTATATAAGTTACAGCTGATTTTTCAGCTGTTCCAAAATCTGATCCACGCAAGCTTCCACACTGAATTTGCTGGTGTCAATCACGACATCGGCATGCTGTGGTACTTCATACGGACTGGTCACACCGGTAAAATGATCCAGTTCCCCATTCCGGGCCTTTTTATATAATCCCTTGACATCTCTGCGCTCACATTCTTCCATCGGAGTGCTTACGTATACTTCCATAAATGCATCTCCGATGATTTCACGGGCATTCTGACGATCCTGTGCAAAAGGTGAGATGAAAGAAGTCAGCACGATCAGACCGGCATCATTCATCAGCTTGGACACTTCCGCAATCCGACGGATATTCTCAATCCGGTCAGCCTCACGAAAACCAAGATTTCTGTTTAATCCCATCCGGACATTGTCACCATCCAGCAGCATCGTATGTTTGCCCATGGCAGCCAGACGTTTTTCCAATTCATTTGCCAGCGTAGATTTGCCGGAACCGGACAAACCGGTAAACCAGATTGTTTTTGCAGTCTGCCCCAGCTGTTCCTCCCGGAAACTCCGTGTAATATCCATATTGTGCCAGGTCAGCTGATTCTCTCTGTTCAATGTATGTTCCACGATTCCACAGGCCGATGTCATATGGGACACACGGTCAATCAGAATCAGAGAACCCAGTGCATTATTTTTTTCAAATTCATCAAATACCAGCTTGGATGCCGTGGAAATCTCACACAACGCAATCTCATTTTTGTAAATCGCATCCGCATATACTTCTTCTCCGGTATTGACATCAATCTTATACCGAATCTTCATAATAGTCGCCGGAACACTCTGTGTGCCAAGCTTTAACAGGAAATTTCTGCCTGGCAGCAATTTCACATCATCCATCCACAACAGAGTTGCGGCAAACATGGAATTTACGTTCAATGAAGTATCTCTGATCAGTACACAACCTCTGGAGACATCAATCTCCGTATCCAGCTGAATAGTGACTGCATGTCCTGTGGCACTGGTCTGCACTTCTTTATCGCCTTCATAAATTAACGTCACTTTCGCAGATTCACCGCTTGGCAGTACCTTAATGGCATCTCCCACAGAAACGCTTCCGCTCTCAATCTGTCCCTGAAATCCGCGGAACGTATGATTCGGCCTGCAGACACGCTGTACCGGCATGGTAAACCCGGTTTCTGCCGGATTCTCTTTTACATTAATAGTTTCCAGATAATCCAACAATGTCTTTCCCGTATACCATGGCATATGCACAGAACGTTTTGTAATGTTATCTCCTTCGGTTGCAGATACCGGGATCATCTGCACAGTGCTGTACTCAAACTCTGCCAGCAGCACTTTAATATCCTTCTGGATTTTCTGAAACTTTTCCTGTTCAAAATCAATCAGATCCATTTTGTTTACAGCAAATACAAAATGCTTAATTCCCATCAGGGAACAGATTCTGGTATGGCGTCTGGTCTGTGTCAGCACTCCCTGGCTTGCATCCACAAGAATAACTGCCAGATCGGCAAAGGAAGCTCCCACTGCCATATTTCGCGTATATTCTTCATGTCCCGGTGTGTCAGCCACAATAAAAGAACGGCGCTCTGTCGTAAAATAACGGTAAGCAACATCAATGGTAATTCCCTGCTCCCGCTCCGCCATCAGGCCGTCCAGCAAAAGACTGTAATCTATTTCACCACCTCTGGATCCCACTTTGGAATCCAGCTCAAGCGCACGCTCCTGATCCGCAAAAAGCAGTTTTGCATCATAGAGCATATGTCCGATCAGTGTAGATTTTCCATCATCCACACTTCCGCATGTGATAAATTTTAATAATGCATTCATCCTAGAAATAGCCCTCCCTTTTCCGTTTTTCCATACTGGCCGCTCCACCATCCTTGTCAATAACACGGCTGGTACGCTCGGAAGATACCGCACTTAATGTTTCCTGAATAATGGCATCCAGGGTATCGGCATCCGACTCCACCCCGCCGGAAAGCGGATAACAGCCGAGTGTACGGAAACGTACTTTCTTCATCATGGGCTTTTCCCCCGGAAGCAGACGCATACGGTCATCATCTACCATGATCAAATTACCATCACGTTCAACCACCGGCCGCTCTGCCGCAAAATACAGAGGGACAATATCGATATTTTCCCGCTTAATATACTGCCAGATATCTTTCTCTGTCCAGTTGGAGATAGGGAATACCCGGATGCTCTCACCCTTGTTGATCTCTGTATTATACAGTTTCCACATCTCCGGTCGCTGATTTTTCGGATCCCAGGCATGCTCCGCATTACGGAAAGAAAAAATACGTTCTTTCGCACGGCTCTTTTCCTCATCTCTTCTGCCGCCACCAAAAGCTGCAGTAAATCCATATTTATTTAATGCCTGTTTCAGAGCCTGCGTCTTCATGATATCCGTATAGGCTGCGCCATGATCAAATGGATTGATCCCCTGGCGTACACCTTCCTCATTGATATACTCCAGCATTTCAATACCATATTGTTCAGCTACTTTATCACGAAATGCAATCATTTCCTTAAATTTCCATGTAGTATTTACATGTAAAAACGGAAATGGCGGTTTTTCCGGATAAAATGCTTTCAGGGCAAGATGCAGCATTACAGATGAATCTTTTCCAATAGAATAAAGCATCACCGGCTTTTCACACTGTGCTGCCACCTCCCGCATGATGTATATTGCTTCTGCTTCCAGTTCATCCAAATGGTCCATACGATTTTCCTCTTTTCCTGTTATTCCCCAAAACCGTTTTGTATCACTAATACAATTCCTGCCAGCGCTTCTTCTTCATCTTCTCCCTCACAGACAATTTCAATCTCATCATTGCACTTAATGCCTGCCGCCAGCACACTCAAAAGGCTCTTTACATTTGTAATCATTGTTCCTCTCTGAAAAGAAATCTTTGATTTGTATTTGATCGCCTCGTCGCATAATTTTCCCGCAGGACGCAGATGCAGTCCCGCAGGATTTTTAATTTTTACTTTCTGACAAACCATCTTGTATCCCCTCCAAATACATCTTAGGTGTTTCTTCTTATCCTTATTTTACTGTGAAGAGCTGTTTGCTCCTTCTGAATTACTGTCACTTCCACTGTTTCCGGAAGATGCTTTTTCCGTCACGGTAACAGCCGTATATATGGTCTCACTGACACTGTAATTTCCATCCAGCTTTACTTCCGCTGCCAGAACTCCGGTGTTAAATCCGGAAGCATCAATAGTTCCTGTGATAGATTCCGGATTGATATCTGCAAAATCCTCAGCAAATCCCAGAATGTTCACCGTCACGGTATCTGCATTAAATTGCATGGACAGATTTGACGGAAGATTTTTCACTGTGATGTTCTTCACCGGAACGGCAAAAGCCTTTGCCGTTTTTCCTTCTATAACCAGTGTCACATTGATCTGTTTTTGCTGATCTGATGCCAGTTCCACTCCATCCGGCAGGAATTTCGTCAGGTCTACACCGGCAGTCACATCTGATGTCGCCCCCGCAATACTCATCTGTGACCCTGAGATTTCCAATTCACTGATACCGGCAAGTGCTTCACTGCTGCCCACCAGCTTAACGCTGGAAACGCTGCATTCTGCTTTTTCATACCGATATCCGTCTGCCGGGGTTCCATTTGTAGTAAATTTCAATGGCACCGATTTTCCCATTGTAATTTTCACATCTACCGCCACCGACGTACGGTTCAATGTCAGACGATCCTGAGAAATCTCATTTCCGGCTTCATCCAGCAGAACAACCTTACTGTTTGTTGCCATATCTTCCCCGACACCACTGACATCCACGATTGCTTCCACAGTTGCAATCTGACTCAGAACGGATTCCGGACCGGTGATGGTCACTTTTTTAGGATCCGCGGTCGCAGTCTCCACATAACAATATGCCGCCGGGGTACCCTTAGTCACAACTTTCACCGCATATTTCTCAGTTTTAAGATTCTCCACACTGATTTTTAACGTTGCATCCCGTTTATTGATCTCAATCTGCCCCGAATAACGGGAAGCAGCCACACTGACCGGAACGGTGGTCAGTTCATCATTCACATTCTCCATATTTGCCACTGCGGTAAAATCAGAATCTGATAATTCTTCAATGATTGAGCGTTTACCGGTAACTGTAAAGGAAATCTTGTCTGAATTGTTCAGAATATCATATGTCTTTCCCATATCAGTAAGGTAGTCACTGTTCTCTATTGTTACCGGGATTGTAAATCCCTTTGTTTTTTCCGGATCTTCAATATTTACAACTACCAACCAGATGACAATTGCAAATACAACTGCCAGCACTTTGAGACCGAAATTATTTGTAATCCGCTTTGTCAGTTTGCGCAACATGTTTCAGCCTCCTTTTCAGTTTTGTCAGATACGGTTCGGTGTCCTTCGAAAGTTTTGCTGCAAATCTCAGCTTACTTTTCAGGAAATCCGCATCAATATTACGATACAGAGTACCTTCCACGGCCAGAGAAACAGCTCCTGTCTCTTCTGATACAACAATAGTCATAGAATCACTGACCTCGCTGATACCAACAGCGGCACGATGACGGGTTCCCAGTTCTTTACTAAGTTCCATATTATCCGATAAGGGCAGATAGCAGGTCGCAGACACGATCCTGTCTCCCCGCACAATGATCGCACCGTCATGCAACGGTGTGTTATGTTCAAAAATATTGATCAGAAGCTGGCTGGAAACCAGAGAATCCAGAGGTATTCCGGTGCGGATATACTCGTTCAGCATCACATCACGTTCAACAACAATCAACGCACCTGTTTTCACCTTGCCCATCTCATAACAGGCTTTCGCAATCTCGTTGATCGTCTTCTCGGAAAAACGCACCGGATTTGACTTCTGAAAATCAAAATTAAAAAACGCGGTAAGAAAATTCTTCCTGCCCAGCCGTTCCAGTGCATTTCGCAGCTCCGGCTGAAAAATAATGACCAGTGCGATTGCTGCAACATTTACAACTTTTCCCGACAACCACAGGATCGTGTTCATCTGGAACAACGCTGCCAGCAAAAGGAATATCAGGATCACAATAATTCCTTTAAACAGCATCCATGCCCGTGTATTTTTCACCCATACCATAACATGATACAGTACAAAAGCAATAATAATGATCTCTATAATATCTGTCGGTCCTATCTTCGGTTTATCAATCCAGGAAAGATATTTATCCATAAATGCATATAATGCTGATCCGATCTCCCGCATTTTTTCACTTCCTCTCCTTGCTCATTATCCCTGCGTTTATTCTATTTATCATGCAGTTCTTTCAGAACTTGTTCCTCCAGTTCATCTTCGATTTCTTTCTTGGTATTCACATGAACAGAGTTTACTTTTTTTCCACGGGTATTCTTCCGCTTCTTTGTCCGTTTGGCATTGATATGCTTGACCTGCTTATCCTCCACTGATACAAAAGCCTTCGGAACGGCTCTGACATAGTAATAATATTCATCATCTTCAAACTGTGTATGCTCCACCCGGCTATAATCCACACTGAGGATCATAAAATCAAGCACCAGTGCAATAACCAGCGATACCATACAGCCCAGGATTACCCGCACGATCCGCCCTGTCTCACCAAGATAAATCTCACCGCTGCAGATCACGCCAAGCTGCACGGCAATACCGAGAACGATTGCAATCGTTCTTGCATGATCCACACTGAGCCTTCTGACACAGGAAACGATAACTGCCGCTGCTGCAAATGCTGCCAGATAGAAATACATCTCTTTATCGGTAAAAATCTGCAGCACGGCAAGCGTCACCACACTTTTCTTTGTAATAGTCTCTTTGGCTGAAAAAAGTGCTGCATTCTGATTCACACTTTTTAACAGGAAGTATACAAACTCTCCACATACAACTGCTACTACCGTATATATCCGGTCAAGAATTCCTGCTGCCACCGGCATTACATAGGGAATACCTGCAATTCCAAGTACTGAAGTCAGTACCGTATAAATGCCTTTTTTGCTGGTAAAACGATAATAAATGCAAAAAAGAGCCACAAAGATCAATGCCACAATACCGCATAACTCCAGTGACAGTGCATAACAGTTCAGCAATATGAGCAGTGCACCAAAAAACAGCATCATGCCGGAAGGCAAAAATGAACACAATAATGCACAGAGCAGTGCAATCGGATACTCTTTTAAAATGTCCATATAACCAATCTGATGATTGATCAGCGAAAATGCCAGAAAAGCAACCAGAAACCGAAAGACTGCCATTGCATAGATCTCATATTTTCCGATAAAACGATAGATATGTTCTTTTATTTTCAAAAGTTGAACCATTGTTTCCTCCTGACAATCCTACTCTTCCCCTGCTTTTTCCTCAGCAAGATAGGATTTATTCAATCGGTGCAGAAAATGCAGATACAGATTGCGTCGCTCCCGACACACCTTATGCCGGTGAATCGCCACGGCAACACAGATCACCAGATATACTGCCATAAATATTCCATAAAAAATCAATAACTGCTTTAACAGTGTCCCATAATGAATATTTGAGAACCACTGGTTAAAGGTGTCCCATCTGGAACAGCCCCAAAGCAGCAACACAGTACAAAAACAGATTGTTCCAAAGAAAAATCCTTTGACCATCTCAAAAATCACATAATCACTCCGCCGATATGTGCTGATTTTCAATTCCCGTTCGCCAACCCCACTCTCCAGAATGGACAATCTGGTCATTTCCCGGACTCTATCCTGATTGATCATATTCTTCACCCATTTTTACTCATTCAAGAATGCCCTCGGCATTCTTGTTGCGAGATGCACGTCATGTAATGCATGACATATTCTTCTGTGCATCTCTGCAATCCTGCCGGAGGCTATATCAGATGGGAGATTGAATCCCGCCACTGATATAATCTTGCCGCTCACCACCTGTAAAGGTGGGAATCATCTCACATCTGATATACTTTATGACGAGTATAACATAAATCGCCATGCAAGAAAAGTTTTTTATCCCCCGATTGCAACCGCTGCCACATACACCTTACACTCCCCCGCTGCTTGCAGACATCGGGCTGCTTCATCCACGGTGCTTCCGGTAGTATAAATATCATCCACCAGTAAAATACAGGCATTCGGCGGCAATGCACATTTTACAGAAAAAGCCCCCTGCAAATTCTGCTTTCTCTCGATGTCATTCAGTTTTTTCTGCGGTTTTGTCCGCCGCACCCGGTACAAAGTGTGCGTATCCACTGGAATATGCAATACATCCGATATCCCTTTTGCAATCCATTCCGCCTGATTATATCCGCGTTTTCGTTTTCTCGACGGATGCAGCGGAACCGGAATGATCAGCCCGATACCGCACTGACAGATCCACGGTCCCAGTCTGTGTGCCATGGTCTGTCCATACACCCTCGCGTATTCTCTACGATTGCCATATTTCATACGATACAGCGATAATTTTACCGGGCCACGGTAGGACAGCAGTGCTCTTCCACGGACAAAAGCATGCTGCCGTCTGCTGCAGTCCCTGCAGTATTCTGCCTCTGCTGCTTCCAGAGGCTTACCGCATTTCATACAGTAATGCTCTTTCACAAAAAAAAGTTTCTTTGTGCACACCGGACAGATACCATCGGAACTGATTTCACCACACACCGGACAACGGGGTGGATATAAATAGTCTAAGCATTTCCAGAATTTCAAACTTTATAATTCCTCCAGGCGGTCTCTCAGACCACTGTAACGTTTCTGTTCATTTACATTTGCTTCCATATTGTAAAAGGCCTTCTCGTCTCCCACCAGCGTTACACATTTACGGGCTCTGGTCACTGCGGTATAGAGCAGATTGCGGTTCATAAGCATCCGTGGCCCCGTCAGTAACGGGATAATGACTGCCGGATATTCACTTCCCTGGGATTTATGTATCGTAATGGCATAAGCCAGATCCAGCTGATCAAGTTCTTTAAAAGGATATTCCACCATCCGGCGTTCTTCATATTCTACGGTCAGTGTCTCAGAAAAACTGTTGATTTCCCGAACGATTCCCATATCACCGTTGAACACACCCAGACCTTTTTCAATTGGAATATTATAACGACTCCGGATTTCCCACTCTGCCTGATAATTATTTTTAATCTGCATAATCTTGTCGCCCACACGGAAAATTGTCTGCCCATGTTCCCGCTCTGCCTTTTTTCCATCCGGCGGATTCAGATACTGCTGCAGAATCGTATTCAGACGTTCTACTCCCAGCAGCCCCTTCCGCATCGGAGTCAGCACCTGGATATCAAATGGCGATGCGTTTACATACTTTGGCAGTTTCTGCCGGATCAGCTGAATACAGATACTGATGATCACATTGGCATCATACCGTTTCAGGAAAAAGAAATCTCTGCTTTTATTATCCAGAGAAACCGGTTCCCCACGGTTGATCTTGTGGGCGTTGACAATAATATCACTCTCCGATGCCTGTCGGAAAATCCGGTTCAGCCGTACCACATTGCATGCATGAGAATCGATGATATCTTTCAGCACACAGCCCGGACCGACACTCGGAAGCTGGTTCACATCCCCCACAAGGATCAGACGGGTTCCTGCCACAACAGCTTTTAGCAGATTATGCATCAGCGTGATATCTACCATAGACATCTCATCGATGATAATGACGTCTGTCTCCAATGGGTTCTGTTCATTCCGCTCGAAACCTGCATGTTCATCCATGCCGCCAGACAGTTCCAGCAGCCGGTGAATTGTTTTTGCCTCGTAACCGGTGGTCTCACTCATCCGCTTCGCTGCACGGCCGGTAGGCGCCGCCAATGCAATATCCATGCCTTCTGATTCAAAATACTGAATGATCGTATTAATCGTCGTAGTCTTTCCGGTACCAGGTCCTCCGGTGATAACTAACAGTCCGCTCCGTACCGCTTCCTTTACAGCGGTGCGCTGCATCTCATCTAATTCCAGTTCCGACAATTGCTCGATTTTACGGATTCTCTGCTCCACCGCAGTTTCCGAAAAATCGTATTTTACATTCAGTTCCCGCAACATCACTGCCACATTAAGTTCCATATAATAAAATGTGGACGCATAAATCTGTACTTCTGCTTCCGACTGCTTCAGGATCAGTTTCCGATCAATGGCCATATCCATATAATGCTTTTCCACCCCGGAAGCATCCACTCCAAGGAGTTCACATGCCCTGCGGGTGAGCAATTCTTCCGGCAGATACGTGTGTCCTTCCAGCGAAGCCTGCTGAAGCACATACATGATCCCACTGCGGATACGGAAATCCGAGTCCAGATGGATCCCTACCCGATGGGCAATCTCATCCGCGATTTTAAAACCAACGCCAGTCACATCCTCCGCCATCCGGTAAGGATTTTCCTGAATGATCCGATACATATCCAACTGATATGTCTGGTATATTTTTACCGCCAGTGACAATGATATCCCGTAATTCTGTAAAAAAATCATTGCCTGACGTAATTCTCGCTTTTCTTCTGTCTGCTGTGCGATCTCCTGTGCTTTTCGTTCACTGATGCCCTTGATCTCTGCCAGACGCTCCGGCTCTTCCTCAATAATACGGAACGTATCCTCTTTGAACTTCCGCACGATCCGTGCTGCCAGCGCTGCTCCGACACCTTTGATCGCTCCCGATCCCAGATATCGTTCAATCGAAGCAATATCCTCCGGTGCTTTGATACTGTATTGCTGCACTTTGAACTGCGGACCATAGGAAGGGTGTACCGTATATTCTCCAGTCAACTCCAGACTTTCTCCTTCGCTGATCATCTGAAACACACCCACGCAGGTAACCTCATCCTCTTCATTGGATGCCAAATTTAAAACCGTATATCCATTCTCTTCATTTCGATATACGATATGTTCTACAAATCCGGTGATTGTTTCCATAATTCTCCCTGTTTAAGCAAAAGAGACAGCCTGATGACTGTCTCTCTCATTACTTACTGCTCATCTCTTTTTCCGGAAAGGAATTCTACATATTTTCCGGTTCCAATGGCAACACAGGTCATCGGATCCTCTGCTGTCATGGTATTGATTCCGGTATGTGACTCGATCAGTTCTTCCAGTCCACGAAGCAGTGCTCCGCCTCCGGTAAGAACGATTCCACGGTCTGCCACATCGGCTGCCAGCTCTGGCGGTGTCTTCTCCAGGACACTGTGTACGGCATCTACAATCTGCATGGTCGCCTCTCGCAGCGCTTCTTCTGTCTCCTCGGAAGAAACGGTCACGGTCTTCGGCAGTCCGGTTACCAGGTTTCGTCCTCTGACATCCAGTGTCATCGGCTCCGGCAACGGATAACATGTACCAATCTTAATCTTGATATCCTCTGCGGTACGCTCACCGATCAGAAGATTATGTTTCTTTCTCATGTAACGTACCAGTGCTTCATCAAAATCGTCTCCAGCAATCTTGATGGATGTACTTACTACGGTACCTCCCAGTGAAATAACAGCGATATCTGCCGTACCACCACCGATATCTACGATCATATTTCCACATGGTCTGGAAATATCAATACCAGCTCCGATTGCTGCTGCAATCGGCTCCTCGATGATTTTTACATCTCTGGCTCCAGCCTGGAATGTCGCATCTTCTACAGCTTTTTTCTCAACCTCTGTAACACCACTCGGCACACAGACACTGATCAGCGGTTTACGGAAGCTTTTTTTGCCAACGGCCTTCTGAATGAAATATTTCATCATTTTTTCAGTTACCGTATAATCAGAAATAACACCCTGACGCAGCGGTCGTACTGCCACGATATTTCCCGGTGTTCTTCCAAGCATCAGTCTTGCTTCCTCACCAATTGCTTTTATTTTATTTGTATCACGGTCAAATGCTACAACAGACGGCTCTTTTAATACAACGCCTTTGCCTTTGACATAAACAAGAATACTTGCTGTTCCTAAATCAATTCCAATATCAGTTGAAATCATCTCATGTTCTCCTTTCCTATCTTATGCTTCTATTTTTACTGCTCATGCTTCTAATACATGTAAAGCGGACACTCGCAATCCGCTTTCGCTACTTGCTCATGAACGCAGTCGCTTTGCGACCTGTCAGTGGGAGCTTTTAACTCCCACTGACATAAGCATCCCCCTTACC
>JABLTO010062018.1_pt1 | contig 12673 bp, 18 predicted proteins | sample 7160091 | NCBI WGS metagenome assembly JABLTO01 (sample SAMN14651225, study PRJNA627086) | human gut metagenome | isolation source: feces | host: Homo sapiens
ATAAATCATCACCATATAGATAGTGGTGTTCAGCTCGGTGGAACATATCGCAATGTTCCTGAATAAATTCAACACGTTTCTGATCACGAGCAATCCGCTTCTTTAATCGTCTTCTTTCTGCTTGCAGTTGCTTGATGCGATCAAGATAGATTTGAGCCGGTTCAGGATCCTTGTGTAGATGATGAGCATAATATTCAATTTCTTGTACATTACCTTTTGAAAAGTCATCATTTGTTATATGGCTCATGGCATGCTCATATGCCTTAAGCTGAGATTCATAATTCAATCCGGCATTGATCAGTATCGTGTAGCTTCCGTCTTCGTTCGGAACAACCATTTCATTCCCTTTTTTACTAGGAAAATCCATAAGAACGACATTAACATCCGGTGTCGTCAATATCACCACGTTCCTTTCGTTTGAGCGCGAGAGCCATACTGTGCATAGCTCTTAAGTCGTCCGGATCCATATCTTTCTGGACGTCGAACAGCGCTTTCAGTTCTTTGTTTTCAAATATTTCTTGTGCTACCTGTGCAGTTTCATCATTTAAATAATACTTTTCTGTATCTGATTCATTTCCTGTCATTAAATAGTCGACAGATACATTGAAGTAATCAGCAATTTTCTTTATTTTCGTAGCATTAGGTGTACTGTTTCCTAATTTACTGATATACCCCTTTCCGAATCCAAGAGTTTCTTCGAGCTTGTTCATTGATATTCCATAGTCTTTGCACAAGCTTTTAATACGTTCTTTCATATTTTTGGGCCCTTTCTGAAAAAATCGCAAAAACTTCTTGACATTCTGAATATATCGCGTATAATAAAATTACAAGTTCTGAAAAAATCGCAAAAATAATCAGAATGGCAAATATGCTATTTATTTGTTTGTGGTAATTCAAATTATAGGATATTTTCAGAAGTTAGTCAATAATATTTAGTGATTTTTTCAGAACTTATATTGAAAAAGGAGGTGCGAATTTGATTTACGAAAATATTTGTAAACTTGCAAAAGAACGTGGGATTTCGATTAACAAGTTAGAGGAAAAAGCAAATGTATCGACGGGCAGTATTTGCAAATGGGGAAATAGTGTGAGTCCAACAGTTAAAAACATTAAGAAAGTAGCCGATATTCTGAAATGTACTGTGGATGAATTAATTTCAGCAACAGATGATTCAGGTTCAGAAGAAGGGAGGGAGTAGATGACTTATTTAAGAATTGCATCGTTCATTTTGGCTATTTTGGGAATTGTTTTCAGCATAGTGAATATGAAAGAACGATACTAAATTTCGATTGCAATCGCGCTCAGAGCAACGGAGTATTGCTTAACACCTCGGTTGGTGTGAAGCACGATAACGGCATTGGTATTTTTAATCTTTTCTTCTTTTACCCGCCCAAACGTTTCTGCGTAGAAATATCCGCCGACTGTACCAAGGCCGGCAAGACTTAGTGGAAGAGTGATAGATTTAACGATTGTACGGTCGAAAGTTTCGTATTTAGTGCCTAGACGAGCTTGGTGTACGACTTGCGGAATCCATGAAAATTCAAAAGTTTCATTATCGATAGTAATGAAGGCTCTGGATATAGAAATTGGCAACTGTGATTTATTAATTAGAGAGAGAGCTATATAAAGCGGTTGTCTAGAAAAATGTTGAGCAATGACAAAATCTTTGCATTCAACAGATAAGTTAACACGATTATTTAATCGGGTTTCAATGAAGTTCCAAAGAGATAGACCAAAGCTAACGATTGCAATTATAAAAGTAATAATATCAAAAATCATAACACATATTCCTTTCATCATTTGATAGGAAAATTATACCAAAGAATCGCAACAAGTACAAACAGTGATACATAACCTATAAAGAGGTGATGCAGTTTTGAAACATATAAACATCGTGATCATCGATGGAGTAGAGAGAGACATGGCTACATTATCTGCAGAGGAGCGAGTAAAGATCGTGAATGAGCTGAACCGTGTAGCTGTTGGATATCTGGGATACCAGAAAGAGAAAACCGCTTAGGCGGTAGAAAGGGGTGGACAAGCAGTATGAACTTAAAACCGGAAACACCACTGGTGGCGAAGCTGCAGATCAAGCGCCTGGAAGATGAATGTGAAAATTTAAGACTGTGGCGTTGGAGATTAACTATTGCGATAGAGCTGATACTGATCACGGTATTAGGAGCGTGTGTGATCAACTTTTATGCAATCAGGTGAAGGGGGTGAGGACATTGCAAGAAATTAAAAAAGAGCACCCGTATAAGCCGGCAAGCTTGGGGCGCTCTGGAAAATAGTCAATTTAAGTATAAACAGAAAAAGGAGAATAGTCAAATGGCAGAAGAAAAGAAATATGAAATTACAATATCAGATCTGAGTGCATATATAGGAGCAGCAGCATTCGAGATACTTCCGGAAGATGCAAAGGAAGAGGATGTTAATAAATATGCTATGGTTGCAGCAGGCATCACTGATCGAATTGTCAAACATCTGGATGGCTCAGATCCATTACCAGAGGACCATGTGGCTTTGGCAAAAGAGATGGGACAATTCATTAATGAACTTGGAATGGTTTGCGAAAAGATTGTTCAAGCTGCAATGGAGGAATAGAGATGGCAGATAGTATCAAGATTAATAAGTTGGAAATTGAAAATGTAAAGAGAATCAAAGCCGTAAAGATCGAACCGACAAAGAACGGTTTGACGATCGTCGGCGGGAATAACAATCAGGGAAAGACTTCCGTATTGGATTCTATTGCCTGGGCACTTGGAGGGGACAGATACAAGCCTTCCAATGCAACCAGAGACGGATCAACGATACCGCCAAATTTACATATTGTTATGAGCAATGGTTTGGTTGTAGAGCGCAAAGGAAAGAATAGCAGCTTAAAGGTAACGGATCCAAACGGAAACAAAGGCGGCCAGCAGCTGCTCAATGATTTTGTGGAACAGTTGGCACTGGATCTCCCGAAGTTCATGGAATCTTCCGGAAAAGAAAAAGCACAGACATTATTAAAGATTATTGGTGTGGGGGATCAGCTGACGGCTTTAGAGCAACAGGAAAAAGAACTTTACAATGAAAGATTTTATGTAGGACGTACCGCAGATCAAAAAGTAAAGTTTGCAAAAGAACAGCCGTATTATCCGGATGCTCCAAAAGATCTGGTGTCTCCGTCGGATCTGATCAAACAGCAGCAGGAGATTCTTGCAAAGAATGGAGAAAACCAGAAGAAACGTGAAAAGGCAGAGCACTTCAAACATTCTGTTGCGATTCTTAAACAGGAAGCCGAAGCAATGAGAGAACAGCTCAGCAAAAAAGAAAGCGAGCTTGAAGAAGCTCAGAATAATTTACAGATTGCCTTAACATCGGCAGAAGGACTGCAGGATGAATCAACTGCAGAACTGGAGGCAAGCATTGCCAATATCGAGGAAATCAATCGTAAGGTCAGAGCAAATCTGGATAAGGATAAGGCGGAGGAAGATGCCAAAACTTATCGAGATCAATACAATGAACTGACAAAGAAGATTGAAGGCGTAAGAGATCAGAAGACAGAGCTTTTAAATGCTGCAGATCTTCCATTACCGGAATTGTCTGTAAAAGAAGGCGAGCTTGTATATAAAGGTCAGCAGTGGGATAACATGTCTGGATCTGACAGACTTAAGGTCTCCACTGCAATTGTCCGGAAGCTGAATCCGAAATGTGGATTCGTGTTATTGGACAAGCTGGAACAGATGGATTTAGTAACATTGAATGAATTTGGACAGTGGCTGGAACAGGAAGGTCTGCAAGCAATTGCTACAAGAGTCAGCACTGGAGATGAATGCAGCATCATTATTGAAGATGGTTATGTGGTCAAAGATCTGGAAGCTGATAAAACAGAAGCTCCGGCAGCTCCAACATGGAAAGCAGGTGTATTTTAATGGAAATTACGAGAGGAAAAATCCAGAAAGCAAAAAAAGTTGTGATTTATGGTCCCGAAGGTATTGGTAAATCGACATTCGCAGCAAGATTTCCGGGAGCAGTGTTTATTGATACAGAAGGAAGTACTAACGATATGGATGTGGCAAGACTGCCACGTCCTACCAGTTGGAACATGCTCTTTGATGAAATCGAATATATCAAGACGCATATAGATGAGTGCAGAACATTGGTGATCGATACTGTTGACTGGGCAGAGTTGCTTTGCGTGGAGCATATCTGTGCTGTTCATAACAAGAAAGGAATTGAAGATTTCGGCTATGGCAATGGATACGTCTACACTAAAGAAGAGTTTGGACGGTTTTTAAATAAGCTGTCTGATCTGATCGAGGTCGGTGTTAATGTGGTCCTGACAGCTCATGCGCAGCTCCGAAAATTCGAACAGCCGGATGAGCTTGGAGCTTATGACCGGTGGGAATTAAAGCTTGGAAAAAAGACACAGTCCCAGACCTCACCGTTGGTAAAAGAATGGGCAGATATGCTTCTTTTTGCAAATTATAAGACGTTTTCTGTAGCAGTAGGGAAAGACGGTAAGAAACATAAGGGACAGGGCGGTAAGCGCACCATGTACACGCAGCATCATCCGTGTTGGGATGCAAAGAATCGGTTTGGATTACCGGAAGAATGTGAATTTGATTATTCTGTGATCGCAGAGATTATCGAAGGAACAAAGAAATCTGTGCCGGCTCCTAAAGAAGAAAAGCCGATTGAAATTCAGAAACCATCAGTTAAAGATGATGATTTTATGAATATTCCAAAGGATGCAGATGAAAAAGTTGATTTCGATACGGGCACCAAAATTGGGGAACCGGTTGAATCAGCGGGAACGAAAGTGGAAGATTCGGTATTTCATATTGCAGAGTATATTCCAAAAGCATTAAGAGATCTGATGTATCCAAATTTAGTTTCAGAAGAAGAGCTTATGGAAGCGGTATATCAGAGAGGCTTCTTCCCTAAAGGAACGCCCTTTCAGAATCTGCCACAGGAATTTGTTGACGGCTGCCTGATCGGAGCATGGCCGCAGGTATTAGATGTGATCAAAACAATGCGGAGTCATTATGATATTCCGTTTGATAAATAAACAGGAGGTATAGATATATGAGTGAAGAATTAAAAGGAAGAGAATTAGGATGGGATGATGAAATTGAGAAAGGAGCCGATTATGTGCTCCTTCCGGAAGGTGAATATGATTTCACGATTGAGAGTTTTGAACGTGGACGTTTTGAAGGAAGTGACAAGGCTCCGGCATGCCCAAGAGCAGAATTGAAAGTAAAAGTGGAAACTCCGGAAGGCGTGTGTCTGATGAATGAAAGTCTTTTATTGTATGATCGTATGCAGTGGAAACTTGCAGAATTCTTCTTATCTATTGGTGCAGAAGAAGTGAACGGAAAAGTAAAAATGAACTGGAATATCGTTCCAAGAGCTACCGGACGTGCAATCATCGAACAGCGTGCGGACCGTAAGGATCCAAATAAGAAATATAATCATGTGAAGAAATTCCTCCCGAAAGCAAAAAAAGAATATAAGGCAGGATCATTTTAAATGGAACTCCGACCATATCAGCAGCAGGCAAAAGATGCTATTTTTTCAGAATGGGAAAATGGCATCAAGAAAACGCTGCTTGTATTGCCAACGGGATGCGGAAAAACAATTGTCTTTGCAAAGGTTGCAGAAGAATGTGTTAAGGGAGGAAGCCGCGTCCTGATACTGGCGCATAGAGGTGAATTGCTGGATCAAGCGGCAGATAAAATCGGTAAGTCCACAGGACTCGGCTGTGCAACCGAAAAGGCAGAACAGACATGTTTAGGAAGCTGGTTCCGGATTGTAGTAGGATCCGTACAGAGTATGATGCGGGAGAAAAGATTGAACCAGTTTCCAAATGATTATTTCAATACGATCATCATTGATGAAGCACATCATTGTATTTCAGATAGTTACCAGAAAGTATTGAGACATTTTCCGGATGCGGAAGTCCTTGGTGTAACTGCTACACCGGATCGTGGAGATATGCAGAATCTTGGCACGGTATTTGAAAGTCTGGCTTATGAGTATACTTTGCCAAAAGCAATCAAAGAAGGTTATCTGTCTCCCATAAAAGCAGTAACGATACCACTTAAGATTGATATGTCTGCAGTGGGAGTACAGGCCGGTGACTTCAAGAGCGGTGATATTGCAACAGCATTGGATCCATATCTGGAGAGCATTGCTGAAGAAATGGAAAAGTACTGCAGCAATAAGAAGACGGTTGTGTTTCTTCCACTTGTGAAGACCAGTCAGAAATTCCGGGATATATTAAACAATCATGGGTTTAAAGCTGCGGAAGTAAATGGAGACAGTAAAGACCGTGCGGAGATCTTGGAGGCATTCGACAAAGATCAGTACAATGTACTCTGCAATTCGATGCTGCTTACAGAAGGGTGGGATTGTCCTAGCGTGGATTGCATTGTGGTATTAAGACCGACAAAAGTCAGAAGTTTGTATTGTCAGATGGTAGGTCGTGGAACCAGGTTGTCACCAGAGACCAATAAAGATCATCTTTTATTATTGGATTTTCTGTGGCATACAGAACGGCATGAGTTATGCCATCCGGCATCATTGATCTGTGAAAGTGCAGAAGTGGCACAGAAAATGACAGAAAACATGGAAAAGGATGCAGGATGCGTGATTGATATCGAAGAGGCGGAAAAGACAGCATCCGAGGATGTAGTGGCACAAAGAGAAGAGGCATTGGCTAAGCAGCTCTCTGAGATGAAGAGACGCAAGAAAAGGCTGGTAGATCCGCTACAGTTTGAAATGAGTATTCAGGCAGAAGATCTTTCCGGATACGTGCCCGCATTTGGATGGGAGATGGCTCCACCGTCAGATGGTCAGAAAAAGACACTTGAAAAGTTAGGGATTCTTCCGGATGCAATTGAAAATGCCGGGAAAGCATCCAAGATTCTGGATCGTTTAGATAAACGTAGAAAAGAGGGGTTAACTACCCCGAAACAGATCCGTTTTTTGGAAAGCAGAGGGTTCCAGCATGTGGGGACCTGGCAATTTGAAACAGCAAAAAATATGATTGACCGAATCGCTGGCAATGGCTGGAGAGTGCCAAGTGGTATCATTCCGGCAGAATATAGAGGATAAATATGGAACAGCATACAGACTTACAGGAAATAATTGAATATTTGAATCCAGCTGAGCTTGATTACCAGGATTGGGTGAATGTAGGAATGGCATTAAAACATGAGGGCTATTCTGTAGATGTATGGGATACATGGAGCAAAAATGATCGGCGGTATCATTCCGGAGAATGTGAGAAAAAATGGAATACTTTCCATGGCTCTAATTCTCCAGTTACTGCCGGGACAATTGTTCAGCTTGCTATGGAGCATGGCTGGAAGCCTTCATATACAGCATATGAGCTTGGCTGGGATGATGAGATCAGTGCAGAAGGTCTTGTGGTAGACCGGAGCTGGGTAGAAGGTAAAGAAATACATGAACCTAGAAACTGGAATCCTGTGAATGAGATTACCCGGTATCTGGAAACACTGTTTGATCCGGGAGAAAATGTCGGATATGTAACAGGAAGCTGGGAGAAGACAGATGATAAAGGTACACGATGGTTACCACAGAAAGGCTGTTGGGACCGTACTGCCGGACAATTGATAGAAGCTTTAAACCATTGCAAAGGTGACATAGGTGCTGCTCTTGGTGACTACAATCAAGCGGCCGGTGCGTGGATCCGCTTTAATCCATTGGATGGAAATGGATGTAAGAATGAAAATGTGACAGAATTCCGTTATGCATTAGTTGAGTCTGATGCCATGGATTTGGAACAACAGAATGCGATTATCCGGGAACTGGAGCTTCCGGTTGCATGTCTGGTGTTTTCAGGCAAGAAAAGCTTGCACGCTATCGTTCGTGTGGAAGCTGCAGACTATAATGAATATCGAAAACGTGTGGAATATTTATATAACATTTGTAAGAAAAATGGATTGATCATAGATACCCAGAATAAGAATCCATCACGTCTTTCGAGACTTCCGGGAGTTATACGTTCAGGAAGAAAGCAATATATCATTGATACGAATATTGGAAAAAGCAGCTGGCAGGAATGGTATGAATGGATTGAATCTGTAAATGATGATTTGCCAGATACAGAATCACTGGAAAGTGTTTGGGATGATTTGCCAGCACTTGCACCGCCACTCATTGAAAATGTATTAAGACAGGGACATAAGATGCTGATCGCCGGGCCATCCAAAGCTGGTAAATCATTTGCACTGATAGAGCTGTGTATTGCCATTGCAGAGGGGCGGAAATGGTTCAGTTGGAACTGTAGTCAGGGACGTGTATTATACGTGAATCTGGAGCTAGATAGAGCATCGTGCTTACATAGATTTAAAGATGTGTATGAGGCATTAGGCTGGTCTGCAAAGAACCTTTCTAATATAGATATTTGGAACCTAAGAGGTAAATCAATACCAATGGATAAGCTCGCACCGAAGCTGATCAGGCGTGCTGCAAAGAAGAATTATATGGCTATCATCATTGATCCGATCTACAAGGTCATTACCGGTGATGAGAACAGTGCTGATCAGATGGCGAACTTCTGTAATCAGTTTGATAAGGTGTGTAATGAGCTGGGGTGTGCAGTTATTTATTGCCATCACCACAGTAAAGGAAGTCAGGGAGGCAAGAGGTCCATGGACCGTGCATCAGGATCTGGAGTATTCGCCAGAGATCCGGATGCCATGCTTGATTTGATTGAACTGGATGTTACAGACGATCTTCGCAAACAGGAACAGAATAAAACGGTATGTGCGACCTGTCAGACGTATTTAGATAGCCACTTTGGATGGGAGGATGATTTATCCCAGGATGATTTATGCAGCCAGGTGCAGATGATGAATTACTGCAGGGAGCATTTATCGCCTATGCAGATGCGGGAACTGCAGAAGCAGATAGATACAAACTTGATCACAACGAACACGAAGACAGCATGGCGTATTGATGGAACTTTAAGAGAGTTTCCGAAGTTCAAACCAGTCAACCTGTGGTTCGATTATCCGATACATCACGCAGATCAGTCCGGAGCATTGGACGATGTGCAGCCGGAAGATGAGAAGCCTAACTGGAAAAAGGGACAGGAAGCTCGCAAGAAGCAAGGCGAGGTCCAGAGGAAGAATAAACAGGCAAAAGTAGACATGGCGATTGAAAGTTTCCGGTTTGAACATCATGATACATACCCGACTGTGAAAGAGTTATATGAGCAGATCAAGAGCAATTCAGAAGCTGTCGGAGAGAAATATCCGGCAGAAAAAACGTTGTGGAACTCATTAAAAAAGTATGGATATACGACAGATAAAGAGACGAAAAGGATTATCCCGTTACCATAAATTTTTAGGTAGTGGGAACATTCCCAGTTTCTAAAAAATAAGGTGGTGGGAAGTTTCCCGATTTTCTTCCCATTTTCTGATTTTTAGGTAGTGGGAACATTCCCTCCCGGCACCTATATATAAATATATACCCTTATCGGGAACGGGAATGTGCGGGCACCCCCTTAAAAGTGTGGGGCGATTGAAGTACGCCCCCACACACAGGCGGGAGCCCACCCAGCACAAACCAGGGTTCAGGGATGAAAAAGGAAATTTAGAACTTTAAAGAGGTGAAGCGAAATAAATGACAGAGTTTTTTATGGTGATGGAGCCGCCTACGATCACACATCAGGAGCATAAGGTTACGGTTGTGAATGGTAAGTCGGTATTTTATGATCCACCGGAATTGAAAGCAGCAAAAGAAAAATTGATTGGCAACCTGTACAAGCATCGGATCATGGAACCGTACAAAACAGGAGTAAGGTTGATCACGAAATGGTGCTTTCCAAAGCAGAATCATGAAAACGGAGAGTACAGGATTACAAAACCGGATACAGACAATCTGCAGAAGATGTTAAAAGATTGCATGACAAAAGTTGGATTCTGGAAAGATGATGCGTTGGTGGCATCGGAAATAACTGAAAAGTTCTGGGCAGATCAGCCAGGAATTTATATCAGGATAGAGGAATTGTGATGAAGATAAAAATAATGGCATTTCGTGAAGTATACAAACTGTTTGTGGATGTCTGGGAGCTGTATCGAAAATATGGTGCAAGAAGATTGGATGATGCGGGGTGCGAAGCAATGACACGAGAAGCAGATGCGATAAACGAAAAATATCAATCAGACCTTGCGAAAGATATGTTGGTAAGTGTGATTAGGGAAGTGTCAAAAGATGCAAGGATGAAGGATGTGGAGGAATAGATCATGGAAAGATTAACACATGAAAGAAAAAGCGGTATGAAAACCGGATACTGGTCCCCGAATAAGAAACAGGAGCTGGTGGATAGACTGGCAATGTATGAGGACAGGGAAGATGCTAAGGACACAAATGTCCCTAGCAAATGGATTCCGATAAGTGAAAGACTACCGGATACGGATGAATATGTCCTGTTGTCATTCAAAAATTATACAATGGCAGCGATCGGGCGCTATGAAGAAAATGATGAAGGCGGTACATTCTATCCGGGAGACGATGAAAAATCTTATTCAAGCTATGGAATATTTGTGAATGCCTGGATGCCACTGCCGGAACCATACAAACAAAACGACGAAGGAGCTGAGGAATGATTGAACAGAGGAAGAGACAGAAGACAGATAAAGCTGGATAGTCAGAAGCATTACAAAGGGTTGGAAGAAAGTCATGATGCGAAGGCAAGTGAGAAATTCCATACACCAACTTATCAAAGCTATTCAGTAGAGGATTACCTGAAGAAGATGGGAGTAGACATAAAAGAGGTGACCGGCGATGAGTGAATATGTCGAGTGCTATGAAAACCTGAAAGCAGCAGTTGTAAAAAAGGCTGCAGATGATTATCGGCGGGCATTAATCAGACTAAGGCGACATCCAAAGGACACGAATGCAATTCATACTAAAATCGAATGCGAGATGTTTTTTCGTAAAGATATTGAGACGTATAGTGACATGGATGGAGAAGTGCTGATCAAAGGGATTCAGGAAAGAGTAAGGCGGGAGCATAATGAACAGAGAGCAATTAAGTAAATACAAGAAGAATAAGCGGGATATTGAGAATCTGGATGGAATCATTGCCAAGCTTCAGGAAAGACTGGATGCAGTACCGGTGGTATCAGGAAAGGTTACAAAGAGTGCGGATGATTTCCCTTACATCGAAGAGCATGTGCAGGTGATGGTAGAAGAACCGAAGGCGGCAACTGCATTGAAGATACGGATCCGTGAGAAGGAGAGGAGAAAAGATCAGCTGATCCGGGAGAACGAGGAAGTAGAGAAGTACATAGTTGCAATGCCTGATGGAACGGCCAAGGATATATTTGAAATGGTGTTCTTGGATGGGATGACGCAAAAAGAAGCAGCAGAATGTGTAGGGTATACACAGGCAAGAATATCTCAGATATTGAAAGATTTATAATATTTATATTTTGACTATGTTATTATTATACTGGACATGATGAAAAGACATATGATAGTCATTTGATTAGTTCCCCCAACCTTACACATGAACCGAGAGAAGACACCTGGTGATGCCGGGTGTCTTTTTCGTTGCGTAATGTCGAGAAATGGGATATTATGAGAGTAGGTTTTTTGGTTGTGAGGAGGAATTAAAAGTGAAATTAGTAGGATTTGTAAAAACTAAATTTTTTAAAAATGATTTCTTTAAAGATGTGTTGAAAGTTGTTGCAAAAACACCATTGTCTGATAGTGAGGTGGCTATATTCGGGGTAGTATTAGAGCTATTGCAGAAAAAATGTATACAAGAAGGAATTGAGAAAGAGGATTTAGGATACGTTAATGTAATTATAAGTGATGATGGTAGTTATGCATTTGAAGCGGATGAAAATGATGAAGAGGCATATGGACATTACACACAAAATATCATATATCCAATGAACAATATCAGAAGAAAACCGGATCCAAGATTTATGGCAATGGCATTTACGGAAGAGTTGGTTCATTTTATATGGCCTAAACTAAGTGAAAAAGAAGTGAAATACCAAGTTATAGAGATACTGAAGCCGTTTATTAAAGATATCGATTCAAAGATGATGAGAAGCTTTGGAATAATAATGGAAGACTATTAAAAATATAGAGGCACCCTCCGGGGTGCTTTTATAATGCAAAAATAAACCGGAATTGAAGGTGGTGAAGTGGCAGGCTATGAAAACATAAAAGATAAAGGTTTTGATAAACGAACCACGGGGGAACTACGGGAAATTTCAAAAAAAGCAGGTCGGGCGAGTGGCAAGGCAAGACGCAGGAAGGCGAACTTCCAGAAGACGTTAAACCTGCTGCTTACTGCAGAAATAGATAACGAAGAATGGAAGCCGGTTTTAGAGTCACTCGGAGTTGAGTGTACTCTGGAATCGGCTCTTCTTATGGCTCAGATCAAAGCTGCATTAGATGGAGATACGCAGGCTGCGAAGTTCGTAGCTCAGTATTCCGGTCAGAGCAACAGAGCAGAGGAAGATTTGGAGAACAAGAAAGCAGAAACAGAGCTGATTAAAGCGAGAAAAGAATCCATCACAGGCGAAAATGAGAACAACGACGCGCTTGATCGTCTGGATCAGATATTAAAAGAGGTGCGGGACAATGCGTTTAAGCAAGAAACAGAATGAATATATTGTGAACGCAACTCATAGAT
>JABLTO010156240.1_pt1 | contig 12665 bp, 8 predicted proteins | sample 7160091 | NCBI WGS metagenome assembly JABLTO01 (sample SAMN14651225, study PRJNA627086) | human gut metagenome | isolation source: feces | host: Homo sapiens
AAATTACATATCTCGGGGTTTGGGGCAACGCCCCAATCGGTTTCCCCGAAGGGGAAAACCGACAGCGCTCGGGGCGGAGGCGGCTGTGACCCAACTTCTTTGAAGTTGGATGGCTTACATTGTTTCGATTTGCACAAAGTAAGCAATGTCAATAACACACCTTAGTTGTTGATAATGAGAGCGCAACAGGGTGGGCGAATGGTTTCAAAGGCGAAGCCTTTATCAAAACACGCCATATCTAGGGTCTCAGGTATGTTAAAGGGGCTGCACTGCGACAGCCCCTTTAATAACCTTATTCAGTTAATTTACCGCGTCAGGTTCAAGCTGACCTGAGAAGTACATGGAAAATATCGTAACCACAGCGATAACAGCCAGAACTATTGCAAGAGCGTTCAACGCTATTGCCGCAACGCCTATCCACCCGGACTTGTTTCTGCTTTCGTCAAACTTATGCGTTCCCAAAATGCCCAGAACTAGTCCGACAAGCGGCCCTACAACCGTGTTGCACAGCACAAGGCTTAAAATACCTATTACAAATCCGGCAACAGATGCGCCCACTATTTTCTTTTCATCGGGCATACTCTGAACAGGCACGGCGTCCACCGCCTGTTTCTCGCCGCAAATGGGGCATACCTCCGCACTGTCATCTATTCCGTTATTGCAGTTATTACAATATTTCATTTTTAAAACCTCTATTTAATCAAGTTTGTTATTGCGTCAATCAAATTGAACTTCATTACCAGACCTGCGAACACAATCGAAACCATGGACAGCAGCTTAATAAGAATATTAACCGAGGGGCCTGATGTATCCTTAAAGGGATCGCCGACTGTATCGCCAACAACGGCAGCCTTATGGTTATCGCTGCCCTTGCCGCCAAAGTTGCCTGCCTCAATATACTTCTTCGCATTATCCCACGCTCCGCCGGAGTTTGCCATCATAATAGCAACCACGAAGCCTGAAACCAGCGCGCCTGCCAGCATACCTACAACACCGTTGGGTCCCAGCACAATACCTACAATAATGGGAGCCAGAATACCCAGAGCGGCGGGGACAATCATTTCCTTAAGAGAGGATCTTGTGCAGATGTCAACACATGTTTTGTAGTCCGCTTCTGCCTTGCCCTCCATAAGACCCTTGATTTCCTTAAACTGGCGTCTAACCTCAACAACAATCTTCTGCGCCGCACGTCCCACAGCCTGCATTGTGAATGCACTGAACAGGAACGGCAGCATTGCGCCGACAAACAAACCGATAAGCACCGGCGGATTTGTCAATGTCAGCTCCAGAGAACCCTGGGGGAACTTCTCCGTATATGAAACGATAAGAGCCAGAGCTGTGAGAGCCGCGCTTCCTATAGCAAAGCCCTTACCTGTTGCAGCAGTTGTGTTACCCAGTGAGTCAAGAGCGTCGGTACGGTCACGAACCTCAGGCTCAAGACCTGCCATCTCCGCAATACCGCCTGCGTTATCGGCAACGGGACCGTATGCGTCGGTAGCCAGGGTGATACCCAGAGTTGCAAGCATACCTACGGCGGAAATACCTACGCCGTAGAGACCCATATTAAAGCTGTTTGCGCCGCCTGCCGCAAAGTAGCTTATAAGAACCGAGAGACCCACAATTATAACCGGAATAGCCGTGGAGTTCATACCCAGAGCCAAACCGTCTATAATAATAGTTGCGCTTCCTGTCTGCGATGAGCCTGCCAGCTTCTGAGTGGGCTTGTAGGAGTCGGACGTATAATACTCGGTGAAGAAGCCGATAAGCACTCCTGCAACAAGACCTGAGATAACCGCCCAGAATACGCCTGTGTTTTCGGGAAGCAGTGTGAAAATAAGCACCGCCGAAGCTATCGCCGAAATTACAGCCGCAATATATGTACCCCGTCTCAGGGAGCCCAGAAGGCTCTTCTGGTCAGCGCCCTCCTTTGTCGATACAAAGAAGGTTCCCACAATTGATGCGATAATACCTATAGCCGCAATGAGCATGGGAACAACAATTCCCTCAAAGCCCAGTCCTGCAGCCGTTGCAAGGGCGCCTGTTGAGATAATCGAACCAACGTATGACTCATAAAGGTCAGCGCCCATGCCGGCAACGTCGCCAACGTTATCGCCTACATTATCTGCTATAACAGCCGGGTTTCTGGGGTCGTCCTCAGGGATACCCGCCTCAACCTTACCAACCAGGTCGGCTCCTACATCCGCAGCCTTTGTGAAGATACCGCCGCCCACACGAGCGAACAGCGCCATTGAGCTTGCGCCCATACCAAAGGTGAGCATTGCCGACATAATATCGTTGGGGTCGCTTAGGATTGCTTTCAGAATAATAAACCACACGCTTATATCCAAAAGACCCAAGCCTACAACCGTGAGGCCCATAACCGTTCCGCTGGAGAACGCGATCTTAAGACCTCTGTTAAGACCCTCTCTCGCGCCGTTGGCTGTTCTGGAATTAGCGTAGGTTGCAATCTTCATGCCGATAAACCCTGAAAGACCCGAGAAAAATCCGCCCGACAGGAATGCGAACGGCACAAACCACGTGAGCATACCGGCAGCCGCCATGCAGCAAATGATAATAATCATTACCACAAAGAAAATTCCAACCGTCTTGTACTGTCTCTTAAGGTACGCCATAGCGCCCTGTCTGATTTTACCGGAGATGTTTGCCATCTCTTTTGTGCCCTCGGACTGTCCCTTTACCCAGAAGAACTTGTACATAGCAAATGCCAGACCGCATATTGCCGCAGCAAGAACAACCCAAGGAGCAATACTTACAACATTCATTGTAAGACCTCCCCTTATAAAAAATAAAATAATTTTTTCAAATTCACAGAGCCGCCCCAATCTTTGACAATTATCTAACAAATTTAGGCAGATACGGCAACTCTTTTTGTATATTATACCCATTAAAGTCAATATCCGTCAAGAGTTTTTTCTCCCTGTAACATAATTGTAGTAAAACAAGGTCATTTTTTGGTTATTGAAAGGCTCTGCCTTTATATAATCCGTAACTGAGCCTGATGATTTTAGCAATAGTTTTATTCAATCTAAATGTTCATGTTATAGGGATGGCTTTCCAGACGCCCCGCCGATCGTTCCAAATGTAATCACCTGTTTTAACAGGATTGACATATACATAATGGTTACAACATAGATATTTACAAATATTTTAATACCGCCTACGTTGGCACAAAATGCCGGTTTGCATACGGGGCGTCTGGGAAGCCGCCCCCTACAACGCGAACTGTTACGCAATCTTAGCCCATATATATTGATAAATGCTTTGCCTTTATCAATATATGGCTTAAATACGGGTTTATCAACAGTATGAAAAAACTGCCGCGGGTTTGCGGCAGTTTTAATTACTATTCTTTTATATTATTCAGCCGATGTGTCTGATGTGCTTGATGAATCTGACGAACTCGATGAATCCGACGAGCTTGCAGCGGCTGCCTGCTCCTCCTGGAGAGCCTGTCCCGACTGCTGAACCCCGTCCATAATTCCCTTAACGGAGATGTTTTCCAAATTCTTTGTATTCTGGCTGATCTTCGCCTGTGATACCCAGTAGTTCTGGATCTCATAGAAGCCGGCAATTCTCTTGATTACGTGATAACCGTAATCCGACTTAACCGGGTCTGAAATCTCATCAATACCCAGAGCAAAAGCAGCTTCCTCAAACTCCGGAACCATTTCGCCTGTCGCAAAAGTATATCCGGCAGAGGTTTCCCCTGTGTCCTTGTTATACTGCGTCATAAGCTCATCAAAGTCCGTGCCGCTCTTTGCCAGCTCTGCAACCGTCTGAGCCGTAGCAAGACCTGTGGCGTCGTCAACAGCGTCCGGGTCGGGAGTAGCCGCAGGGTCAAGATTTGCCTCCGCAACAGTTATAAGCACGTGCTTAGCCGAGCCTCTGTCATCCTGGGTGTATTCCCCAAGGTCAACGCCCTCGGGGATATAGCTTTCAAGGTTATCCTCAACAGCCATCTGAACGCTCTGCGCCTTCATTGTTGTGGCATACATCCTTGCGTACTCGTTGGCGGAGCTGATGCCCATGCTCTTAGCTCTCAGGTTAAATCCGTCCTCGCCGAACTGCTGAACATATCCGTCAACAGTGCTCTGGATTTGCTGGTCATCCTGCTCTGTCCATGCGTCCTCGCCTGTTAATATCTCGTCAGCTTTTTGGGTTGAAACCATATCGGCAACTGCGTTCTTGTAAGCATTGTCCTTGATTATATCGGAGAGCTTTCTGCCGTCAACATCCTGATCCCAGTCAAAGCCCTCGATGTCGCCGTCTGCATCTTCGCCTGCAACCTTATAGTACTGGTTAACAGCTTCAACATAGATATAGTAGCCCATGTCTGCGTCTGTAATCTTATCGCCGTTTACCGTTGCAACGGTTTTACCCTCTGCCTTGCCGTACTTAGGCTGGTTTCCCGCATAGTTCATAATCAAAGCGACAACTATGGCAGCAACCGCAACACAGCCCACAATAATTCCGACCAAAGCGCCCACAGAGATATTTACGCTCTTTTTAGGCTTTTCTTCGGTTCTTGCGGCAACGTCCTCGGTAATATCCTTAACGGAATCTTCCAATTTTTCGGTGTTCTCCGCCGCTCTCTTGTCTGCTTCTTCAATCTCTTCTTTTATCTCGGACGCAGCATCGGCAATTTTAGCCTCCACATCATCCTTGACCTGTTGAACCTTTTCATCGTTCAAGATCTCGTTTTGATCCTTGTCCATTGTTATGTCTCCTTTTCCTATAATTAATTATTTTCAAACCGTGTCCCTTAATTATACATTATACACATGCATTTTTCCATAGATGTAGCAGAAACTTATTAGAATGTTTACAAAATATTCACTTTTTACCGTAAGACGCAAGGAACTCCATAATACCCCGCAGCTCCTTCAGATAATCCCGCGAATGTAAATCCGACTTTTTCGGAGCCAGTTTTATCACAAGCTTTGGGGAGGCGGGAGTCAGTATTGACACCTTTCCCGGTCTGCTCTCTATAAGCTCCAGGCAAGCCTTCATGTCGGGAATATTATCCGGGTCAAGCTTAATCGTTATCTGCCTGCTGTTTCCGATAACCTCCGTAATGTTATACTCTGCGGCATACGCCTTTATGAGAGCCACCTCCATAAGATTCTCGGTCTCCGCGGGAACAGTTCCGTACCTGTCCTCAATCTCATCATAGGCGTCGTACAGCTCCTCCTGAGATTTTATGGCGGCAATCCTTTTGTACGCCGCAATTCTCTGACTGTGATTACCGATATACTTCTCCGAAATATACGCGGTCACAGGCAGGTCAATCTGGGTCTCGGTCTCTTTCTTAATCTCCACCCCTTGCAGCTCCGCCTTTGCCTCCTCAAGGAGCCTGCAATACATCTCATAGCCCACCGCCTCCATGTGGCCGTGCTGCTGGGCTCCGATAAGATTTCCCGTGCCTCGGATTTCCAGGTCGCGCATGGCAATCTTAAAGCCGCTGCCGAACTCTGTAAACTCCTTTATGGCAAGGAGTCGCTTTTCCGCCTCGGGGGTCAGGTTCTTGTTCCGCTTATAGGTCAAATAGGCATAGGCGGCTCTGTTTGAACGGCCGACTCTGCCCCGCAGCTGATAAAGCTGCGCCAGACCCATTCGGTCTGAGTCCTCCATGATTATGGTGTTCACATTGGGGATGTCAAGCCCTGTTTCAATTATGGTTGTGCAAACCAGAACGTCAATCTCCCCTCGCGACATGTCCAGCATTATCTGCTCCAGCTCATTTTCATGCATTCTTCCGTGGGCGGCAGCCACTCTCGCACCGGGAGCCAGCTCCGCTATCCGATTTGCCGCCTTGAAGATGCCGTCTATCCTGTTAAACAGGTAGTACACCTGCCCGCCTCTGCCGATTTCCTTGTTAATCGCTTCCCGAACCACGTTTTCGTCATACTCCAAAACATAGGTGGAAACGGGGAACCGCTCCGCCGGCGGCTCGTTGATTATGCTCATATCCCTTATTCCCGTCAGGGACATATGCAGGGTTCTGGGAATGGGGGTCGCGGTCAGGGTCAGCACGTCAACCTCCTTGCGCAGCTCCTTAATCTTCTCCTTATGGGCAACGCCGAACCTCTGCTCCTCATCTATAACCAGCAGACCCAGCTTGTTAAACCGCACCTGCTTGCCCAAAAGCTTGTGGGTTCCGATAACCACGTCAATCTCCCCTGTGGACAGACCCTTGACAATCCGCTTTTCCTCGGCGGGAGTGCAGAACCTGGACAGCATGGCGACGTTTATGGGGTAGTCCTTCATTCTCTGCTTAAAGGTGTTATAGTGCTGGTTCGCCAATATGGTTGTGGGAACCAGATATGCCACCTGATACCCCGCAGTCACCGCCTTAAAGGCTCCCCGCAGGGCTACCTCGGTCTTGCCGTAGCCCACGTCTCCGCACAGCAGTCTGTCCATGGGGTAGGGCTTTTCCATATCCCGCTTCATCTCTTCTATGCTGCGCAGCTGGTCGTCCGTCTCATCATAGGGGAACCTTGCTTCAAAGTCGCTCTGCCACTCATCGTCCTTTGGGAACGCAATTCCCGGTGTTGCGGCACGCTTGGCGTACAGGGCGATAAGCTCCTTTGCCATGTCCGCCGCAGCCGCCTTAACGCGCTGCTTGGTTCGGTTCCAATCGCCGCCCCCCAGCTTATTCATCTTTATATGGGCGCCCTCCTTGGCAATGTGCTTATATACCATGTCAAGCTGGTCTGTGGGCACATACAGAAAGTCGTCCCCCTTAAACCGTATTTTAAGGTAGTCCTTACGAACGCCCTCAACGGTCAATGTCTCAATGCCGATATACTGACCTATGCCGTAGTTCCTGTGCACCACATAATCGCCCGCATTAAGGTCGGTAAAATTATCTATCTTTTCGCCCTTGATTTTTCCGTAACGCTTTCTCTTTTTCCGCTCAAGACCGAATATTTCCTTATCCGATATTACGACCGTTCGGATTATGGGCAGCTCAAAACCGTGGGCAATGCTTCCGTGGGTAACGGTTATGCTGCCCGAGGGCGGGAGCTTATCAAGAGCGTCTGTATATCCGCAGCTTATATCTCGGCTTTCAAGCTGTTCCATCAAATTTTTTGCCCTGATCTCCGAGCCGCCCAGCAAAATTATTCTGTACGCCTTGGACTTGTAGTACTCCAGGCTCTCATACAGCAGCTCCATCTTCCCTTGAAATCCCGACAGGGACTTTGCGCCTATGGAATAGGTTCGCTTCGGGCGGTACTCCTTTGAATACCCCCCAAGACCGCTTATTCCTATAAATCTATGGCTTGCCCCAAGGCTTTTAACCGCCTTTTTAAGGGGAACTCTGTAGCTCAGCTTAGGGTCGGCAATAATCCCCCGCTCCGCCAAGTCCACGAGCTCCTCGGCGAACCTGCTCTCCTCTCCCTCGTTTGCCTCGCTTATTCTGCTTCCGTCGCACCAGAACACGATTGTGTCCTCCGCCAGGTAATCCATAATGGTGGGGATTTCACGGTATATATAGGGAATATACTTCTCGATTGAGGGGAAGCTTATTCCTTGCTTCAGCCGCTCAATATCCCTGTTTAACACCTGCGCATTTTCGGGGTTCAGCTTTGCCAGCTTCTTAACCAGAGCCGCCCGCTCCTCCGAGGTCAGCACTATCTCTCCCGCAGGGGTTATTCTCGCCTCGGCGTTTTGCTCTATGGTTCTCTGGTCGGCAGGGTCGAAGGTTCTGACCGAGTCCACCTCCGTGTCGAAAAACTCAATTCTTATGGGATAGGAGCTGTGATAGGGGAAGTAGTCAAGTATGCCGCCCCGAACGCTGTACTGCCCCGCTCCTTCAACCATGTCCTCACGCTTATAGCCCAGCCTGTTCAGCTTTTCGCAAAGCTCCTCCAGTTCAATCTCGTCCCCGGGCTTTAGACTCATAACATTTTCCGAATACTTCTTATAGGGCAGCGTCCACCCAATCAAGGCCGAATAGGTTGTCACCACATAGGTTTTCCTGCCCCTGTTTGTGTATAAATAGTCCAGAACCTCCAGCCGTTTTTTCAAAACCTCGTGGCTCTTAACGTCCACATCGTAAAACAGCGGTTCTGAGGCTCCGTAATACATAACAGAGCTGCCCGAAAAGAACCGCAAATCCTCCGCCACCTCCATGGCTCCGACTTCGGTTTCGGTGACTATTAAGGCAGGGGCGTCAAATTTTTCGGACACGCAAAAAGCAAGGTGTGCCCGCCCAGAGTCTGACACACCGTTTACGTTTATGGGATTTATGCCCTTTTTAATGCCGTCGGTTAGCTCTTCAAAGTCCGCGAGCTCCTCCATAATCCCATAAAATCCATTTTTATTATCAACAGAATTACTCATAAAATCACTCATTATCCGTTATATTGCTGCATAGCGGAATGAACGTCCGTCCTGATTATTTCCTCAACCGCCTTAACCGCCCGCACAGCCGTTTCTATCAGGATTTCGGTCTCCGCCTTTGTGAACCTGCCCAGCACAAAGTTGCAAATATCCTCGTGCTCCTCCCCCTTGGGGGCGCCGATTCCCAGCTTCACCCGAGGGAATTGGTCGGAGTTCAGGCAAAGGATTATACTTTTCAGCCCGTTATGACCTCCCGCACTGCCTGACGGGCGGGTTCGCAGCTTTCCCAGCTCCATAGACTTGTCGTCGGAAATGACAATTATATTCTCGGTGGGAATATCATAGTAGTCCGCAATAGGGGCGACAGCCTCGCCGCTCAGGTTCATAAAGGTTGTGGGCTTAACGGCAATCACCTTTTCGCCGCACACAAGCCCTGTTCCGACCTCCGCCTTGAACTTGCTTGAACCAAACCTAATATTGTTCTTGGCGCAGAATGCGTCAACCACCTCGAACCCGATATTATGCCTTGTGTTCACGTACTTTCTGCCCGGGTTTCCCAGACCAACCACCATATACATCAGCATTACCTCAAAAATTACTTGTTCTTCTTGCCCTTTCTGTTTGCTGTCCACTGCTCCTTAACCACCTGCTTGGAACGGGCAATAGCCAGAGACTCTGCCGGAACCTCGTCGGTAATGGTGGAGCCTGCGGCGGTGTATGCCCCGTGTCTCACTATAACCGGAGATACCAGGTTGGTGTTGCAGCCGATAAAGCAGTCGTCCTCGATTATAGTGCGGTGCTTATGCTCGCCGTCATAGTTTACCACAACCGTGCCGCAGCCAAAGTTGACTCTCTTGCCCACATCCGCGTCTCCGATGTAGGTCAGGTGCGCCACCTTGGTGCCGTCGTCAATAGTAGAATTCTTAACCTCAACAAAGTCTCCGATTTTTACGTCGGAGCCCACACGCGTGCCCGGTCTCAAATAAGCAAAGGGACCCACGTTTGTGTCCGAGCCTATCTCGCTGTCTATGGCAACGGTTTTAAGAACGGTTGTATTGTTGCCCACCTTGCAGTTTCTGAGTGAGGTGTCCGAACCGATAACACAGTTCTCACCGATAACAGTGTCCCCCTCAAGCACCGTTCCGGGATACAGAACCGTATCCCTACCCACCTTAACGTTGGTGGTAATCTGCACCTTGTCGGGGTCGATAATAGTAACGCCGCTGAGCATAAGCGCCTCAACCTTGCGACGGTTCAAAATCTTGCCCACCTGAGCCAGCTGCAGCTTGTCGTTTACGCCTAAAATCTGCTCCAGATCCGTAACGTAAGCGCCCACCTTCTCGCCGTCGCCCAGCATTATTTCCACAACGTCCGTAATATAATATTCGCCCTGAGCGTTGTCGTTGGTAATCCTCGTCAGCGCGTCTCTCAGCTTTTCTATATCAAAGAAGTACATACCGGAGTTGATTTCCTTAATCTCCTGTTCGTCCTCGTCAGCGTCCTTCTGCTCAACAATTCTGACAATCTCTCCGTTCTCTCTCACAATTCTGCCGTAACCGTAAGGGTCGTCAATAAAGGCGGTGATAACCGTTGCCGCACGCTTTTTCTTGGTGTGATCCTCACGAACCCGCTTTAGGGTCTCCGCCTCAATCAGCGGCGCGTCGCCGTACAGCACCATAACGGTTCCGCTGACGTTTTTCAGCTTTTCTATTCCCTGCATAACCGCATGACCGGTTCCCAGCTGCTCATGCTGATAAGCGTAGGTAACCCTGTCCCCTAAGTATGCCTTAACGTCCTCCGCCTTGTGACCGATTACCACAATATTCTCATCGCTGCCCGCCTGAGTCGCAGTGTCCGTCACCCATTCAACCAAAGCCTTGCCCGCCGCCTGCTGCAAGGGCTTTGCTGTGTTGGACTTCATTCTCTTTCCCTCGCCTGCCGCAAGAATTATACTATACAAGCTCATATTCGTTCCTCCAAATAAATAATATCATAATCTATATAATACCACACTATGTACCGCTTTTCAATACCTTTATTTTTCACAAATTCATCCTAAGACATCACTATTTTTTCAATACCGCCAAAATTCTTTTTGTAGAACCTGACCGCCATTCCCACAACCACCGCCGCAATAACCGTTCCCTCACGAACGCCCTGCAGCTCACGGAACAAAATAAATGATATAATTACGGCAATAATTGTCAGAGAGGAGTCAAACGCCACCTTGGTCTTCTGCTTCGGGGGAAAGCGCTGCAAGCATAACGATCAGGCACGGCGAGCAAAAAAGGCATAGTGCGACGAGGGGCGAGCTTCATCCATTTAAACGGAATAAGTATAACAGCAAATCATCACATTGTAGGGGGCGGCTTCCCAGACGCCCCGCTGTCAAATTATTCATATATAATTAAGCGGATTTATATATTTGTATTTTCCCATTTAAACTGATAAAAACCGTTGGTATGTACACGGGGCGTCTGTGAAGCCGCCCCCTACAGATTAAACCGTTGCAAATTAAATTAATCCATTTCCGTTAGTTAAAATCGTTGGTTTGCAGGCGCGCGCAATTGTGACTCGACAAATTCATATTGCAACAACGCAACGCGGAACATCTTTACCTGAATTATACATCAAAAGGGGAAAATTGTCAATTTGCTCTGCTTTACGGGAAAAATGAAAGTTTTGAAAAGCATGTATTATTTTTCTTGTTTGGGTAACAATTTAAGTGAGGTGATAAAATGACTAACAATAACAAGAACGACAAAAACAAAGGCAGCAAGGATAACTACGACCGCAGACCGGTTGTGGATCCGCCCTCCGCTGAGGACAAGCAGGCTCCGGTTGTCTCCGCAAAGAGAAAAGGATTTTACATAATCCTTTTACTGGGGATTACCGCAATCGGAATTTACGCAATTTTAAGTTCGCTTCTAACAAAGCCCGAGCCCAACAAGCCAAACGGATTTGAGACGGGCTCCGCCATTGCCACCGCTGCGCCGGGGCGCGCCGTTCCCGCTAATGCGGCAGCGACCCCCGTCAGTGACCCGGTAGCTTCCGCTCCCGCTGCGCCGTCTCCCACGGTTGATGCCGCCGCAGCTGCCGACACGACAGACACGGGCGAGGCAACCGCGCTTGCCCAGGCTCCCGTTTCGGGAAAGATAATCAAGGATTTTTCCACAGAGGATTTGGTGTATTCCGAAACCATGAGGGATTGGCGCACCCACGGCGGAGTTGACATTGCCGCCAACCTTGACACTGTAGTAACCGCCATAAAGGACGGAACCCTGAAAAAGGTGTATGAAGACAGTCTGTTCGGCACAACCGTTGTCATTCACCATGAGGACGACGGCACCGACAGCGTATATTGCAACCTTAAAGACGCCCTGAAAGACCCAATCGGCACTGCTATCAAAACCGGGGATATGGTGGGCAGAGTGGGAAACACGGCTATAAGCGAATTAAACGACGAGCCCCATCTGCACTTTGAGATTAAGCTGGACGACACCTATCTTGACCCCAAGCAGTTTGTGAAGTTTGAGGAGGCGGATTACGTTCAGCCCGAGAGCAGCGGCGCACCCTCCGCCACGGCAGAGTCCTCAGCGGCAGCGGCTCTCACGGCAACAGAGGCTCCCTCGTCCGAGGCAAAGACCTCTGCGACGACAGCCCCCACCGCCGACCCTGAAATATACGGCGAGGACGTTGAGACTATGATAATCGACTGAATTAAAGCAAGGCGGAGTTTTCTCTCCGCCTTGCCCAACCTATAATAGATCCTATCGCCTTATGGCTAAGGCGGTTAAGCCCTGCGCTTGAAACGCAGGCTTTATTTTGCAAATGGATTGATATATATGCAACTTTTCAAATTCGTAATGTTGTGTAACAACTAAAACTTTATATTCAAATTATAATCCCTGTTATTTTATATACTCACAATGGTGCGTCTATCGCCCGCCCCATCATCGCACTATGCCTTTTTCACTCGCCATGCCTGTTCGGCAAGGCTTCGCTTTTGCAGGCATGTGCTCCTCCTTCCCAAAAAATCTTCGATTTTTGGGAGCCCTGCATCCGATTTGCCACCCTCCTCCCCAAGCGCCGGGGCGGGCTATTAATTGCAAAATCTTTTGAAAAGATAATATAAAAATTCCATAAGTTTACTGTTTTTTGCAGGGGTCTTAGGGGACAACGTCCCCTAACTCGTTTCTCCCGGAGGGAGAACGATCTGCGCTCGGGGCGGAGGCGGCTGTGACCCCACTTCTTTGAAGTGGGACGGCTCACATTGCTCCGATTTGCACAAAGTATGC
>JABLTO010158065.1_pt1 | contig 12663 bp, 12 predicted proteins | sample 7160091 | NCBI WGS metagenome assembly JABLTO01 (sample SAMN14651225, study PRJNA627086) | human gut metagenome | isolation source: feces | host: Homo sapiens
GCCTTGTTTGAACGAAAATCCCCACTCTTAAAATTCCATGACCGAAATCGGATGGAATTTTGAGAAGATTTTGGTGCGGAGGATGCAGGAGGGCTTTCGCCCGGCAAAGACGACAAGCTAAAATATTCCAAAATTACGCCGATTTAGGCGGGTTCGGATTACTAACATCAGGTTAGCCAAAAGGGCATGATTCAAACGATAAGGAGGAACACAATGGATAACTATATGAAGTTGAAATTTCCCGGCAAAAGCCGCAATGAGGCCTTTGCCAGAGCGGTCGCCGGCGCGTTTGCCGCACAGCTGGATCCCACCTGTGAAGAGCTTGCCGATATCAAAACCGCCGTTTCAGAGGCGGTAACCAACGCCATCGTCCACGGTTACGCAAAGCAGCGCGGCGAGGTCGAGATGACCTGCCGCATTCAGGGCGATATGTTTTTGGTTACCGTCACGGATCAGGGCTGCGGTATTGAGGACATCGACCTTGCCATGCAGCCGCTCTATTCCGGTGCGCCCGGCGAGGAACGCAGCGGTATGGGCTTTACCGTCATGGAAAGCTTTATGGACACGCTGAAAGTAGATTCTGCGCCGGGCGCCGGAACAAGCGTCACTATGACAAAACGGATCGGAATGGGCTTTTATGAGTGAATTTGAAAAAAATAATGACGTCCTGCTTAAATTGGCCGCCGCCGGCGACCGGGACGCAAGAGAGCAGCTGATTGCCCAAAATACGGGATTGGTACATAGTGTTGTTAAGCGTTTTATCGGCCGCGGCCAGGAAACGGAGGATCTGTTTCAGGTCGGCTGCATCGGTCTGATTAAGGCCGTCCAAAAGTTTGATTTACGCTTTGGCGTTAAATTTTCCACCTATGCCGTGCCGATGATTATGGGCGAGATCAAACGGTTTATCCGCGATGACGGAATGATAAAGGTCAGCCGAAGCCTGAAAGAAACTGCGGCCAAGGCCACGGCGGTCAAAGAAAAGCTCACCAAGAAAAACGGCGAAGAGCCAACGCTTGGCTGCATCGCGGAGGCGCTGGGCATCACCCCGGCGGAGCTTTCCGTTGCCATGGAGGCCGGTGTCCGTCCCGAATCGCTCTATGCCGTCACGGATGACGGCAGCCGCGAAAACCGGCCGCTGATCGAACGGCTGGAGGAAAAAACCGATTACGAAAGCGCCGTCGTTGACAAGCTGACCCTGGCGCAGCTTTTGTCGGAATTCAGTCCGCGCGATCAGACCATCATCAGGATGCGGTATTTTGATCAAAAGACACAGTCCCAGATCGCCAAAATGCTGGGCATTTCGCAGGTGCAGGTCTCGCGGATCGAAAAAAAGCTGCTTTTGAAGATGCGCGCAAGCCTTACCGGCTCCTAGCCGAAACAGCGTTTATCACTATGCCGAGGGCTGTAAAAATTGTATTTTACAGCCCTTAAAAATTCTGTTAGCATTTTTTTGTACTGTCTATGCATAAAGGTATTGACGTCAGATCCCTTTTTATGGTATAATTCTATCATACCTTTTTTCATACTTTTTCTGACATTTTGAGACGGCATTTCTTATGATACGATAGGAAAGGACTTGACAAATATGTACTTATATGATAGAACCGGCACACACAGTAAGCGCGCAGTCTCTGTTTACATTTAGAATATCGCGGTGCAGTTTGCCGGGGCGTTGGCTTTGGCAAGGTGCGCTTTTTTGTGCTTTTTTACGGTTTTTAACCCTTTTGCATACCAAAATACACGGCAAAAGATTTTGGTATGAGCCGCAAAATACTGTGAAAGGAGAGGTATCATGGCAACGCTTTTATACGCTGAGGTCAATGTGTTTTGTATTGTTATTTTATGTATTGTCGCCTGCAACGCCGCGTCCTCCGGCTTTGAGATGCGGCCGGTGGCTCACCTGTTTGTCATCTCCATATGGTTTGCGGCAATCTCCAACGTGTTTGAATTATTATGGAACCTCGGCAGTGCGGCGCAGTTGCCGATCTCATCCTTAGGTTTGACGATCGTCAACTTTTTGTACTTTATGACCTTTGGCCTGTCCTGCTTTTCCTGGTTTTTGTATGCCGAGGCTTTTCTTGGCGACCGCCTTTTTAAAAACAAGCCGCTGTTTATCGCAAGCACACTTCCGCTGGTGCTTTTGGCTGCCCTGCTGGTGCGTTCGGCCTTTGACGGCTGCCTGTTTTACTTTGACGAAAACGGCGTCTATCACCGCGGCCCGCTGTTTTACATGCAGCAGATCTTATCCTACGGCTATATCGCCTTTACCTCCTGCAAAACGCTGATCTGCGCCATGCATAAAAAGAATTATGCGCTGCGGGACGATTTTCTACTCCTTGCCTCCTTTGCCATCTCGCCGCTGATTGCCGCGCCCTTTCAGGCCGTCTACCAAAACATTCCCATTCTTCCGGTGGGTGTTACGGTTTCGTTTTTGCTGGTCTATGTCAACTCCTTAAAGACGTTGATCTCGATGGATCCGCTCACGGGGATCCCCAACCGCCGCCAGCTTTTGCGGCATTTGTCGTCCGAGGTCAGAACGCTGGAGGAAAACGAACGCCTGTATTTTATGTTTATCGACATAGACTCTTTTAAACAAATCAACGATACCTACGGCCATAACGAGGGCGACCGTGCGCTGATGATGACGGCGTCGGTCTTAAAGGCCGTGTGTGAAAAATACGGCGGTTTTTGTGCGCGTTACGGCGGCGACGAATTTGCGATTGTTCATGTCATGGATCAAAACGCGGATATCGCGTTCTTTTGCGACAGAATCAGCAAGGAATTAAAACGGAGAAACGAAAAAGAGGCTATGGCCTATACTGTGGAGGCCAGCATCGGCTATGCGGAATATACCGCGGATCTTGACAACATTCAGGCACTGATTTACAGCGCCGACTACGCAATGTACCAGATCAAAAAGACGCATGGCCCCATAAAGCTGTCAAAACACTAAAACCAAAACATCAAAAAAGCTGCCTCACCAGGCAGCTTTGAGACTGTCGATAAACCCTATTTTGCGAAAAATTTCATTTTGATCTAATCGCCGTCCCCTGTTCCGCCATTGCCGTCTCGGCTCTCGCCTCGGTCAGCGATGGACGACTGCCACCGGCAGTCATCACCACGGCGGCGCGGCAATGAAATTTTTCGCCGATTTTATGCCGTTTTCGGCAAGATATTGCATCATTGCCGTACGGGCGCGGCTGCGGATTTATGGGCTTGGGGCAATTGATTCAAAGCAATATCTTGCTGAAAACTGACTTTTTCGACAGTCTGAAAGCTGCCGCACGGCAGCTTTTTTTGATTACAAGTCCAGTATAAGCAGCATGGCCGCCGCGCGGACGCTGTTTTTTTCCAGCAGTTCGCGCAGCAGGGTACGCCTTGCCGGCATCCTTTGCCGCAGCGCGGACAGCGAAAACGGCTCCTTCTTCCATGCAAAAAGCGCCTGTTTCCAGAACCCGTCCGGCGCGGTGCGCAAATACGCCTCGGCTTCTTTGACGATAAGCTCCGCCGCCGCAGCCCGTGACCGTGCCTGCATTGCCAGCGCGGCAAGCGCCGTCTCCTCTGCCCGTTCGGTTTCTTCCGCGCAGGGACTGCATATCGCGCCGTCAGCACGAACGCCCATAAACAGAGTTTGCCGGCAAATACTATGTAAGGTCTCCTTCGGCAGCTCTGCGGTTCGTTCGTCTCCCTCGCGGAAGGCGGATTTTTTTCCGAAAACCGCTTCCATTCCATCCGATACCGCCGTACAAAACGGCACGGCAATTCCCCCATCGCCATCCCGATCCGGCAGCACCAGCGCCATTTCATCATTCAAAATATGATAATCCGTTCCCAGATTTTCCAGTTCCCGTTTCATTGCCCGCAGCGAAGAACCCCCGGTTTTTTGCAGCAGCTTTTTGATCTGCCGGCTCTTTTCCGCCGCATAAAGCTGCCCGGCCGCCGGAAAGGCCTCGTGTACCTCGTTTTGGCTATCCGCGCTTTCTGTCGGCGCACCGCCGCAAAAAATCTCAAACTGCTGCGGCACATCGCCGGTATAGGTAACAAAGATATCCCGGTACCCGTCTGCGGCAAAGCTTGTCCCCTCTGCCATAAAAAGCTCATGCACCGTCCCGTTGCAGGAACAAACCGTCTCGTCGGCGCCGTCATAATAAAGGGATGCAAGCAAATCCGCAAGATCTTTTTCCCTCTTTTCGGCAATCCAGACATACCGTCCCGGCTCCTTAGCTTTCCAGTATGCGCCCAGCGGCGAAACGTTCCCGGCGCCCGTGATAAAAAGATGCAGCGGACAGACCGGAGAAATCCCGTCAAGAACCTGCTCCGGATAGAGGATCGATGCCCCCGACACCAAAACAGAGAGCGTCTTTGCGCTCTGGGCAGCCAACGCCCTCTCCAGTGTATCATGCAGGCTTCCGCCGGTTTTTTGTGCCTGAAGCCAAGCAAAGGTCATAAGCTCTTCGGTCGGGATGCAGGGCATATCCGCCCCGGTTGCCCAAAGCTCTGCCGGTGTATCCTTTGGCAGCAGCAAAAACAGATCGTAAAACAGTTTTTTCACCCTCTGCACGGTTTTCAGTTCCATACCACCGCTGAGATCCAGGATAAACTGTACCTTGTCCTTATCCCACCTTTGGTAACGCTGTCTGTCATGGGAAAACAGCCGAAAATATCCCATGCCGCCGCGCATTTCATCCCAAACGTAGCCGACCGATCCGGGGTTTTTCACCTCAAACTCCAATACGATATCGCGCTGCGCATGCTCAGAAAATTCCAGCTGCCGGTCGGCGCGGTAGGGCGCACGGCTTTCTACCCCGTCCAGAGTGAGCGATACCGTCATCGGACAGACATTTTGCTCCACGGGATGGAGCAGCGGCAGCCATAGCCCGAAAGGCAAAACCAGTGTGCACACGTCCTTGTTCTGCGGCAAGCGCAGCAGATAGGAAAGCACCACCGTGCAGCTCTCTCCCGGCGCAAGCCCCTCCCAGGAAAGCACGTAAATCCCCGACTTTAACCGGGTCAGACAATAGCCGCAATCCCGGTATATACTGCTTGCCGCCGTAACGATCTCGGATCGCAGCAGCGCCTTTGCCCCCGTCAAAAGCTGCATATCCGTAATCACCGCCCCCTCCGGCAGCGGAAAGTAATAACGGGGCGATACACTCTCTCCTCCGGGGTTGACAAAATCATAGCGCACCGTAAGCGCGGCATATGCCGACCGAATCTGGCCGGTTACCTCCATATTCTTTAAAAAATTCATACTCCCTCACCCAAACATTATGGATCATCCCAGGGCGCAGCGCCAATCTCCCCCGGCTTTTCTGCGCTCTTTTGTATTTTCCAAAAATTACTACGCTATCAGCATATCACAAATAACACTATTAGTCAATATTTCATACTTATAATATCTTAATAATTGAAAACAATTAGTATATAATTACTACTAAAAAGGCGGTGATCGCGTGAAAAGCACATTCAATTACAACGCACTTGGCCAAAGAGTACGCAAACGGCGGAAGGAATTGCAGTTAACCCAGGAGCAGCTGGCGGAGGCCTGCAATTTATCCGCTGCGCATATCGGACACATTGAACGCGGCACCAGAGCCTTGTCGATCGAATCGCTGCTGACTCTGGCCGATATTTTAGATGTCAGCACCGACTATCTGCTGCTGGACATCACCCCGGCCGGTGAGCGGCATCTGGATCGCCTGTTTCACGCGATGGACAACACCAATCCGCAAAAAATGGCCTCGTTTTATGCGATTGTAAAAATTCTGGCCGAACATATCGACCAGCTGCCGTAACAATGCAAAGTCAAAATTCAAAATCCGCCGATCCGGCGGATTGAGCGTATCGATAAACCTATTTTGCGAAAAATTTCATTTTGATTCTATCGCCGTCCCCTGCTTAGCCATGCCGTCTCCGCTCTCGCCCCGGTCAGCGATGGACGACTGCCACCGGCAGTCATCGCCGCGGCGGCGCGGCAATGAAATTTTTCGCCGATTTCACACCGTTTTCGACAATCAAAATCCGCTGGTTTAGCGGATTTTTCTTTTCACCGCATATCTATTATACCACAAGAATCATAAATTGCAACTACTTTTTAGTTATTATTTTAATGATATGATTGCACAATAAAATAGTGTAAAATATTATTACAGAAGGGAAGTGCAATAACATGGACTTTATGATAAAAAAGCCCACAAGTTCCAACCGAACCATACGGATGCCTGATGCGCTGATTGAAAAAATAGCAAAACTCGCAGCGGATCAGGATGTTTCATTCAATCAGGTTGTCGTGCAGTGCTGCGAATACGCCCTGGAAAATCTGCCGAAAGATCCCGGTGAATGTCACTAATCCTCCGACCGAAAACGGCATATTTTCAAAGTCAAAATCCGCCAAACCGGCGGATTTTTCTTTATTTTGCTTCTTCCTCACAAATCCCCCTACGCAGTTTATTGACCGCCTTTTTTTCGATCCGCGACACATAGGATCTTGAAATATGCAGCCGCTTTGCGATCTCACGCTGGGGCATGGAGTGTCCGTCAATCAGACCGTAGCGCAGAATAATGACCTCCTGCTCTCTGGGGTCTAATTCGCTGCGGATATTTTGATAGAGCCGCCGCACCTCGATCCCGGTATTGATTTCGTCAAAGATGTCCGCCTCGTCACTGTGCAGCACATCGATCAGCATGATCTGGTTTCCCTCTTTATCGGTTCCGATGGTCTCGCTGAGCGAAACATCGCCCTGCTCTTTCTTTTTTGACCGCAGCAGCATCAAAATTTCGTTTTCCACGCACCGCGCCGCATAGGTTGCAAGCCGGGTTCCCTTGGACGGATTAAAGCTGGAAATTCCTTTAATCAGGCCGATGGTGCCGATCGAAATCAGATCCTCGTGATCCCGTACGCTGCCGGAATATTTTTTAACGATATGCGCCACCAGTCTGAGGTTGTGCTCAATCAAAATGTTGCGCGCCTCTATGTCGCCCTCCAGGCTGCGCAGCAGATACTTTTGTTCTTCTTTGGGGTCAAGCGGCTTTGGAAAAGAGTTTCCGTTTGCAATATAGGAAAGCAGCAGGGTTACAGAGTGCAGGCATTGCAGCAGCAGTTGCAGCATGATACCGTCCCCTTTCGGATAAAAATTTTGCTATTCTATCCTTATGCACGGTTTGCTGCACAATTGCAAGTCCCGCCTTTCTATTTTAAAATCTCTGCATGGGTTTAAACGCTTCCCCTTGTTAGCGCAACATCTTCCTTATGATATTATTCAGAAAGATCCCTCCCAATGCCGACAAGACGATTGATATAAAAAATAACTGCCTGCCCTCAGGGGGAAGCAGTTATTTTTCAATTCTGCCGGTCAACGCGTCAGTCTAAAAATCCAAAATACCGCTCTGCGTTATGATAGCAGATCCCCTCAACAATGGTTTTCAGCATTGCGTCATCGTTTGGATATTCTCCCTTTTCCACCCAGGAACCGATCAGATTGCATAAAATCCGGCGGAAGTATTCGTGGCGCGGATAGGACACAAAGCTGCGCGAGTCGGTCAGCATTCCCACAAAACGGCTGAGCAGGCCAAGGTTTGCCAGCGCGCGCATCTGCGATTCCATGCCGTCTCTCTGATCGTTAAACCACCAGCCGGAGCCAAACTGAATCTTGCCCGGCGTGGGCGCCTTTTGGAAGTTGCCGAGCATGGTGCCCAGCACATAATTGTCCTTGGGATTTAAGGTATAAAGGATCGTCTTTGGCAGGGCGTCTTTGCGCTCCAATGCGTCCATAAACAGCGCCAGCGGCTTTGCAATCGACAAATCGTTGATCGAATCATAGCCGGTATCGGCGCCCAGTGCCTGATACATTTTTTGATTATTATTCCGCATTGCGCCGATATGCAGCTGCATCGTCCAGCCCAGTGCCTCATACTTTTCGGCACATGCCGAGATAACGGCCGTTTTAAAGCAGTCGGCCTCCTCTTTGGTGATGGCCTCGCCGTGCATCGCCTTTTCAAACACCTTAGACGGATCGCCCGTTGCGTACGGAATCACGTCCAACGCGTGGTCGGACAGGCGGCAGCCGTTTTGATGAAAATAATCGATCTTATCCTGCAAGGTCGCAATCAGCGCGTCGTAAGAAGAAACGCCCAGCGTTTGCATGTAGGGGGCAAACGTCTCCAAATCCACGTTGACCGCCTTATCCGGGCGGAAGGTCGGCAAAACTCTGACCGGGAAGCCCTCGGCCTTTAATTTTTGGTGATAGCAAAGGGAATCCGCCGGGTCGTCCGTGGTACAAATCACCTTTACATTCGAGCGCAGAATCAGATTTCTTGCACTGAATTCCTCTTTGGCAAGCAGCGCATTGCAGCGGTTCCAGATCATCTCGGCCGTATCGGGACACAAAACCTCGTCAATGTCAAAATAACGTTTCAGCTCCAAATGCGTCCAATGGTACAGCGGATTGCCGAGCAGGTAGGGCATGGTCTCTGCCCACTTTTGAAACTTTTCCCGATCCGGCGCGTCACCGGTGATGTACCGCTCATCGACGCCGTTGGAGCGCATGGCGCGCCATTTATAATGGTCGCCGCCCAAAAAGAGCTCTGTAATATTCCGAAACTGATGATCCTCGGCAATGATTTTCGGATCCAAATGACAGTGGTAGTCGATAATCGGCATCTTTTCCGCGTAATTGTGAAACAGCCGCCGCCCCGTCTCGTTTCCCAGCATAAAATCGTCATGGATAAAACTCATAGTGTAACACCATCCTTAAATATAGAAATTTCACGGTAACCGTGTTCTTCGTTTTTGGTCGGCTTGCCGGAGGCAACCGCCATACAGAAATCAAAAAATTCCTGCGCGGTTTGGTCCATTGTTTTACCCTCGGTCAATACGCCGGCATTAAAGTCAATCCAGCCCTTCTTTCGCGCTGCAAGCGCGGAGTTTGTTGCGACCTTTACCGTCGGAATCGGCGCGCCAACCGGTGTACCGCGGCCGGTGGTAAAGAGGATCATATGCGCTCCTGCCGCCGTCAGATTGGTAATCGCCACAATATCGTTGCCGGGGCCGTTTAAAAGGTTCAGTCCCGGACGGGTGAGCGTATCGCCGTAGTCCAAGACGTCCACCACCTTTGAGGTTCCGCCCTTTTGCACACAGCCGAGGGATTTTTCCTCCAGGGTGGTGATGCCGCCGGCCTTGTTGCCCGGCGACGGATTTTCATAAATCACCTGATGATGCCGCGTAAAATAGTCCTTAAAATTGTTAATCAGCGCCACTGTTTTTTGAAAGGTCGCCTCGGTCTCGCAGCGTTCCATCAGCAGCGTTTCGGCGCCGAACATCTCCGGAACCTCGGTTAAAACGCTGGTTCCGCCATGGGCAATCAGCATGTCCGAAAACCGCCCCACCAGGGGATTGGCCGTGATGCCGCTCAGTCCGTCGCTGCCGCCGCACTTTAACCCGACCTTTAACTCTGCAATCGGAATCGGTACCCGCTCAAAACGCTTGGCATAGTCCGCCAGTGCCTTGACATATTCCACGCCGGTCTCGATCTCGTCCTCGGCCTCCTGCGCATTGAGGAATTTAACCCGATCATCGTCCCAGGTACCCAGTACCTTTTTCATCTCAGCAAGATTATTATTTTCGCAGCCAAGCCCCAAAACCAGGACGCCGCCGGCATTGGGGTGCCGGATCAGACCGCATAAAATCTTTTGGGTGACGCTCTGGTCATCGCCCAGCTGCGAGCAGCCGAACGGATGTGCAAAGGTCAGGGCGCCCGTTTTTTCGGCAATTGCCTGGGCGACCCGATTCACACAGCCCACCGTTGGCACAATCCAGACGTCATTGCGGATGCCGACCTGACCGTCCGGGCGGCGATACCCCATAAACGTCCCTCCCGAAACCGGCGCAAGCTCCTCCCATTTCGGCCGGTACGTATAGCTCAGCTTTTCGCTTAAATTGGTTTTCAGGTTATGCGAATGCACCAATTCGCCTGCTTTAATATCCGCGGTTGCGTGACCGATCGGAAAACCGTATTTGATGACGTTTTCACCCTTTTTGATATCGCATACCGCGTGCTTATGCCCGGTCTGCAGCTCCACCGCAACATTGTCCAGCGGAGAAATCCGATCACGCATACGGTTTCACCTCGCTTACCAGGAAGGACAGATCCTGTCCCCACAGGGAGTCGTTTGCCAGGGCTTCTTCCACCGTGGCGGTCTTTAAAAACGCCATCACCTTTGGATCGTCGTTTGCCATATCGGTGCGGTAAAAGCGCAGCAGCGCACCGAATGCCTCCATCAGCGTTTTCGGCGCGGCATTGTACCGCTCGATATAGGTCAAAATCGAGGGGAGTACGCGCACCTTAAACTTGCTGACCGAATTGAGCGCGATGGAGGACAGGTAATGCTTGATAAACGGATTGGCAAACCGCTCCAACACATCGTCCGCATAGGCGCACAGTTCCTCTTTGGGCAAATCCAGCGTCGGGATAATCTCGTCAAAAATGCAGCGTTTCATATAGGCCAGCATATCGGGATCGTCCACACAGGACTTTACGGTATCAAAACCCTTTAACATTGCATAAGGAACCAGCGAGGTGTGCGCACCGTTTAAAATTCTTACCTTACGGGTTCTGTATTTGCTGAGCGCGTCCTTCGTCCAGACAACATTCAGCCCGGCCTTGTCAAACGGCAGCTCCGCCGAGAGCTTGTCGTCTCCCTCAATCACCCAAAGGTGGAACACCTCGGAGGTATCGAGCATATGATCCTCATAGCCAAGGTCGATGGCCTCGTCCCTCGGATAGCCGGTCACGATCCGATCCACCAGGGTATTGTAAAACGAGTTTTCGTTTTGAACCCAGGAAACAAAGTCGTCGCCAAGCTTCCAGTCCTTCGCGTATTGCAGCACGATTTCCATAAGCCGCTGTCCGTTTTTCTCGATCAGCTCACAGGGGACAATGCAAAAACCGCCAAGCCCTGCCAGATAGCGTTCATAAAGCAAAACCGTCAGCTTTGCCGGATAGCTTTTGGGCGGCGCGTCGGTGATGCGATCCTCCGGAACATAGGCAATCCCGGCCTCGGTCGTATTGGAAAAGATAAAGCGAAAATCCGGGTTTTTGGCCAGCGCACGGTAGCTTTCAAAGTCCTCGTACGGCTTGACGCAGCGCGAGATACAGTCCACAACATCCTTGCGGACAACCGGCTCTTTATTTTCCAGGCCGCGCATCACGTGGGTATAAAGGCAGTCCTGCTGCGACAAGACGTCACACATTCCCTTTTCAATCGGCTGCACCACAACAACGCTGCCGTTCCACAGGCCGCTCTCATTCAGTTTCTGGAGCATCCAGTCAACAAATCCGCGCAGAAATCCGCCCTCGCCAAACTGAATGACCTTTTCCGGACGGCTCGGCTTTTTTACCACTTCTTTGATTGTTTGCATATCCATTCTCCTCATCGTATGATAGTTTTATTATAACCTGATATTAGCCACTTCTTGCTTTTCATTATAAAAAATTGCCGGATTTATTTTTTGTCTTTTTTTTACTTTTTTTCAAAAAACCATTCTTTTTTTGTCCTGTTTATGGTATAATACTTTTGGGGAGGTGTAAAAGATGCCGCTTTTTGAACCGATTTACGAACCTTTTTTGATTGAGCACTGCCGCCGTGACGCCTGGAGCCTTTTTAAACCGGAACATTTCCACAACTGCTACGAAATCTATTATTTAGCATCCGGCAGCATCACCTATTTTATTCGTGACGCCGTATATCCGATCAAGCACGGTGATTTTATCGTGATTCCGCCCGGCAATCTGCATAAGACGCTGCCCCATCAGCAGCCGGATCATACCAGGATCCTGCTCTACATCAAGCCGGACTTTTTAGAACACACCTTAGAGTGCCCCGGCTTTTTGGAAAAGAATTTCCCGGAGCCAGTCATCATTACGGGTCGGGAAAAGCTTGCAAGCGAGCTGCTCGACACGCTGCAAAAGGAGGCAGCAATCCCGGATAACGCCGTCATGCAGCGGCTTCTTTGCGGTCAGCTGCTGCTCTGTCTTTTGCGATGGCAAAACCAGGATCAGCCGCTGCGCACGCCGCTGCCGCACGATGGCGAAACGCCTGCGCACGGCAAAATTTTGGAGGTTGCGCGATATCTTGACGATCACTATCCGGGCGATTGCAGTCTGACAACTCTGGCCGGGCGGTTTTACATGTCTCCCTCTTACCTGAGCCGGACTTTTCATCAGGTGATGCAAATCTCCTACCGCGATTATTTGATTCGGCTCCGAATACGGCACGCGGCGCAGCTGCTGATGCAAACGGATAAAAAAATCACACAGATTGCACAGGAGACGGGGTTTCGCTCTGACGCGCATTTTGGAAAAATGTTTCGTAAAATTCTGGGCTGCTCTCCGCGGCAGTATCGGCAAAGCGCCACCATTGCCCCAAAATAAGCACAAAAAAGAGACTGTGAAATTCACAGTCTCAGAGCATGTCGATAAACTCTATTTTGCGAAAAATTTCATATTGATTATATCGCCGTCCCCTGTTCCGCCATGCCTACCAGGCGGCGCGGCAATGAAATTTTTCGCCGATTTCACGCCGTTTTCGGCAAGATATTGCGACATTGCCGATGCGGCTTGGAAAGCATATATAGGGTCTCCCAAAAATCTTACTTGATTTTTGGGA
>JABLTO010145382.1_pt1 | contig 12652 bp, 12 predicted proteins | sample 7160091 | NCBI WGS metagenome assembly JABLTO01 (sample SAMN14651225, study PRJNA627086) | human gut metagenome | isolation source: feces | host: Homo sapiens
GGCCCCGGCGGAGCCGGGGCGGCCTGCGGCCCGCATCCGGGGCCTTTTGCAGGGTGGGAAAGGGCAAGGGCGGGTTCCTTGGCGTACTGCTGCCCGTCGATATCAATGGGGGCAAAGCGGATGACAGCACCGCAAAGGCGAAAGAGGAATTGTACCAGCGGAACGGCATCGAGCTTGACATGGACGCCGCCTTGGAGGAGGTCGCTGCGGACATCAGCGGCGAGGTACTGAACGACAAAAATGCCATGGAGTACATCGGCGCAAAGAACGCAGAGGTCGCAACAGGCATCAACAGATGGCTCGGCAAAATCCTGAACAAGTTAAGAGGAAAGCCTTCCGCAGAGGAAGCCTACAACAGGCTGTCCGAATCGCAGAAGGCTTTGCTTGATGGGATGGAGGGGAGAACGGAGGCGGAAGAAGCAAGGCGCAGAGAAAAGCAAATGTTGATACCCATGGGCACAACCTTTCAGACAATGTTTTGCTGAAACTCCCGGAAATGCTGGACAAGCCTGTGCTACTGTTGGAATCGGATACTGTCCCAAACGCTGCGGTTATCGTTACATCTATAGCGGATTCCGATGGAAACTCTGTTGTTGTGGCGCTACACTTGAGCCGGAATGAGGGCTTTGGTGTTGTAACAAGGGTAGCGAGTCTGTACGGAAAAAAACAGCCGAGACTTTCTTGCGGAACAAATGCTCCGAGGGAATCTGCTTGGCTACAGCAAAAAAGAAGCCAACCTGCTGCTTCATCGAGACGGGCTCCAATTGCCCGGACGGAACCCAGCGGTTGACCTCTGTACTGCCAATATAGCACAGGATACCGGCGTTGTCAATACCCATTCTATGGTAAACCCAACAGCTTTTACGGTACGCTGCATTTGGTTGACAACAAAACCAAAAAAGCTGTTCGCTCCCCAAGGTGCGGCAAATAAAAAGACACCAGAAGCTCCCTGCCGGTAAGACAGTAATATTGCAATTTCTTGGAACAGGCATGATCTCGGTCACGCCGTGTTTCACTTTTCGGCTTCGTTTTATCCACGATGCGGACAGGCTACTGCAGCTCGGCAGGGTCCGTCTGCGCTGCGACGCAAGGAAGCCCAATGGCATCCAGCTGCTCCTGAACGGCTTTATCGGGGGGCGTATCGGTGATCAATTGGGTGATATCCGAAAACCTGCCGTAGGAGATAAAAGCAGTTTGATTGATCTTGGAGTGATCCGCCAGCAGATAAACCTGATCGGAGAACTCCATAACCTTTTGCTGCAAGCCGCAGATCGTATCATTCTGATCGCACATGCCGCGGTTGAGATTGAATGCCTGACAGGAAAGAAATGCCTTATCAAAGCTGTACCGACGCAAATTCTCAATGGCGCTGTAACTGCTGAAGGCATCAAAGTCCTTGAGATACTGACCGCCGATACATTCCAGATGAACATTGGAGGAGTCGGCGAAAAACTGCATGACAGGCAAAGAATTTGTCACAATAGTCAACGGCACGTTTTGCAGCTGGGCGCAAAGGGCAAATACAGTGGTGGAGTAGCCCAGAAAGATGCAGTCATTCGGCTTGACATACTGTGCGGCAACGGCTGCCATTGCGTTTTTATTCTTTGAAAGGATATTGCGCAGAACGCTGGCCGGCGCACGCTTGGAGACCTGCGGACGGAATTTGGCGCCGCCGTAGGTTTTTGTCAGGATGCCCTCCTGCGCAAGGGAATCAATATCCCTGCGAATGGTTTCCAGGCTTACCCCGAACTGATTGGATAATTCCGAAATGCTGACGGTTTTCTTTTCATAAATAATATCCCGAATCAAGTCTTTTCTTTCGACCGGCAACAAAGGCAACGTCCCCTCTCCGTAATATAGATTTGTGATTTTCCCGAAACGCATATTTCCATATTTTAATAATACCACATCGTCATCAAAAAAACAAACAATATTTCCACAAGACAACGCAAAACATGCACAAATATCGCAGCATATTCTTGTACAGCACAACAAAAAACAACACAATACCGCAGAAAGCATTTACAACCAGTCAAAACACTGGTATAATTCAACCAAAACAGAGGTAAAACAAAACACCTTTGCAATACATCACAACAACGATGGAGGGATTTTACCATGAACGAAAAATTGGAAGCTGCACGCCGGAACCTGAACGACGCCGAGACCGGCGGTATTGCTGCTGAAGGCTATACCGTGCCGGATATGGGAGAATATGTTCTGATGCCCGGCAACCCCAGACGCATCAGCCTGATGGCTGCCCAGTGGGATGAGGGGACCCAGAAGGAATATGACCTGAACCGCGGTTACCGCGCAGCGACCGGTGAGTATAAGGGGACACATATTGCGGCAATGTCCACCGGAATGGGCGGCCCCAATTTGGAGCTGCCGCTGACCACCATGGCTTCGGTCGGCGTAAATACTTTTATTCGTGTCGGCACTACCGGCGCCATCCAGCCCGGTATTAATATCGGAGATATTATCATCAATGACAGCAGCGTGCGGCTGGACGGTACCTCCCGCCAGTATATTCGGGATGAATATCCCTCTGCGGCATCCTACGAGGTGACGATGGCGCTGGTGCAGGCTTGTGAAAATCTCGGCTTTACCTATCATGTGGGCACGGGCTGCACCACGGCTTCCTTCTATGCCGGCCAGTCCAGACCTTCCTTCGGTGGCTACAAGCGCAGCGACTGTGAGGATGATTACAGGGATATGCAGGCTGCCGGTATTCTCAATTATGATATGGAGGGCGCAGCGCTGTTTACCATGGCCCGGCTGTTCGGCCTGCGTGCCGGTATGTGCGCTTCTGTCATTGTGCAGCGTGTTACCGGCGAGGCCAGGGAGGATGGCGGCGAGAAGCGCGCCTGCATGGTGGGTGCCGAGGCAATCCGTCTGCTGACCGAGTGGGATAAGAAGAAAAAAGCAGCGGGCAAAAAGTATCTCTCTGCGGATATGATGAAATAAATCGGCGATGCTGATGGAGAAAAGAAAGGTCGCTATCATGGAAAAACAAGAAGCAAAGCAGTTGGTTTTGGAAACGACCAAGCGGGCATATGCAATGGGCCTGTTTGCGGGAACCAGCGGCAATCTCAGCATTTATAATTCAGCAAAGGGTGAAATCTACATTACACCCAGCAGCACGCCATATGAAACCATGCAGGCGGAGGATATCGTGACCATCGATCTTGAGGGCCATGTGCTGGAGGGCGAGCTGTTACCCTCCTCCGAGTGGCGTCTGCATACGGCGATTTATAAGGCACGCCCCGATGCAGGGGCGGTGGTCCATACCCATTCCCCTTATGCGACTGCCTATGCCACAATGGATAAACCGATCCCGATCATTCTGGTGGAAATGCTGCCCTTTATCGGGGATACGGTCAAGGTTGCGCGTTTTGCGCTGCCGGGTGACCCTGCGGTAGGAACGGAGGCGGTACGTGCGCTGGAGGGACGAAAGGGCTGCCTTTTGCAGAACCACGGCGTAGTGGCAATCGGTGAGGATTTGCAGTCTGCTGTTACAACGGCTGTTTATATCGAGGACGCTGCGAAAATCTGCTATCTGGCTGATACGGCCGGAACGTCGAATCCGATTCCGGAGGAGCAGATTGCATTGTTCAGGGCAAGAATGAAGGGAGGGAAGGCATGATGAAACGCGCAGACGAAGGAATGGCATTCATGCTGCGGTACGAAAACGTAGCATGGTACGAAAACGGCTGTGTACGGATCCTTGACCGCCGCATCTATCCCATTCGCACGGAATATGTAACCTGTCATTCCCACACCGAGGTAGCGCAGGCGATCGCCGATATGGTGACGCAGAGCGCAGGTCCCTATACGGCTGCGGCAATGGGGATGGCATTGGCTGCCTACGAAGCTGCAAAAAAGAATGTGGCGGATATTGAAGGCTATATGGAAAAGGCGGCCTATACGCTTTCTCACGCACGGCCCACCACAGCGGAAAAAATGAAGCTGGTGACCGGAGCCGCTTTGGCAGAGGCACGCCGCTGCCTGCAGGAGGGCAAGACCGGTATGCTGCTGGTGGATGCCATGCAGGAGTATGCATTCCAATATATCAATAATACCTATCTGAAGTATATGCAGACGGGAGCAACCCTGGCGGAAAAGATCCCGAACCACGGCACGGTAATGACCCAGTGCTTCGGTGAGACCGTCATCGGCACGATGCTGCTGGCATGCCGCCGGCAGGGGAAAGAGATCAAGATGATCTGTGCGGAGACCCGGCCCTATTTTCAGGGCGCGCGTTTGACGGCAAGCGTGGGCTGCGATATGGGATTTGATACCAGCGTAATCACCGATAACATGCCGGGTTATGTGCTGAATGCCAAGCATGTTGATGTATTCACCTCCGCAGCCGATGTTATCACAATGGACGGATATGTGGTCAATAAAATCGGCACATTCCAAATTGCGCTGGCGGCGAACTACTGGGGCATTCCCTACTATGTGACCGGAACGCCGAACCTTTCTCATCCGTCCATCGACAGCGTGACCATCGAGGAAAGAGACCCCGAGCTGGTACTGGAGGCGATGGGCACCCGTGTGACCATGCCGGGCGTGAAGGGGATTTACCCCGCATTTGATATCACCCCGCCCAAGCTGTGCAGCGGCGTAGTGACCGACCGAGGAATTTTCCCGCCCACCAACCTGCAGGCATACTACGAGGGGATCGATAACATCGACCAGTCACTGCTGTAACTTATGGTGAACCATGGTGCAGGGTGATCTGCACCAAAAAATAAAAACACAAAAAGAAAGGACAATGAATCATGAAAAGCTCAAGAAAAGTTTTGGCACTGCTGCTGGCGCTGATGATGGTCTTGGCATTCGCCGCCTGCGGCCCCCAGAAGGACCCGACCCCTACCCCCGACCCCGCCGCCCCGGACGGTTCCGACAAGACCGTTACCCCCGATGAGATCAGCGACGTAATGGATTCGGCAGATGGTAGGTACGAGATCGCCATGGTGACCGACATGGCGCAGCTGAAGGACAAGGCTTTTAATCAGGGCACCTGGGAGGGCGTAAAAACCTACGCCTATGAACACGGGAAATCCTACAAGTATTACCAGCCTGCCAACGGCAGCGAGGCAACCGACTCCGACCGCTATGATGCATTTATTGCCGCGATCAATAACGGTGCAAAGATCATTGTAGTGCCCGGCTATGGTCAGTACAATGCGCTGTATCAGGCAGCGACCGAGCATCCCGAGGTTTCCTTTGTATTCATCGACGGCTGGGATGTCGGCTTGGACAATGTAGCGGGCATCTTCTACCATGAGGAGCAGTCCGGCTTTATGGCGGGCTATGCCTGCGTGAAGGACGGCATGACCAAGCTGGGTTATTCCGGCGGTGGCGGCGGCAGCAACCCTGCAATAAGCCGCAGCTGTTATGGATTTGTACAGGGCGCTAATGCGGCGGCAGCCGAAATGGGCGTTCAGGTCGAAATGAAGATCAGCTACCTGTATGGCGATTCCTATTCCGCTTCCGATGCCCTTCAAACCCAGATCAATGGCTGGTATGCCTCCGGGACGGAAGTCGTAATGTCTTACGGCGGCAAAATGTGCGACAGCGTTTTTGCGGCGGCTGCTGCCAATAATGCCTATTCCATCGCCGGCGATGTCGACCAGTCCGGCGATTCCAAGACCGTTATTACCTCTGCCTTGAAGGGCCTTGGTGCATCTGTTCAGCTGGCACTCTCCAGCTACTATGACGGTAACTGGGATTCCATAAAGGGCGGCACCCAGCTGGGGATCAAGGAAGGCGCAGCCGGCCTTCCCATGGCGACTTCCCGCTTCGAGACCTTCAGCGAGGCGGATTATGAGGCACTGGTGGACGCAATGATATCTGGTGAGCTGGTTGTCAGCGCCGACTTTGAAAAGTTCATGGCAGGCGAGGAGACCTTCAGCAATGTGACCGTAAATTTCATCAAGTAAAACTGTTCTGTCCAAAGACGGCACGGCGGCGGGCTTCCGCTGCCCGTGCCGCTCTGCGGCAGGAGCGAATAAACACTTGCAGAGCGGGAGTGAGACAATGCAGAGTGAATACGCAATCGAAATGATTGATATTACCAAGATATTCCCGGGCATCGTTGCAAACGATCACATAACACTTCGTCTCAAAAAGGGAGAGATTCATGCCCTGCTGGGAGAAAACGGCGCAGGGAAATCCACGCTGATGAGTGTGCTGTTCGGAATGTACCAGCCTGATGGGGGAGAGATCCTTATGAACGGCCGTCCGGTGCGGATCAACAGCCCGAAGGATGCAAATGACCTGGGGATCGGCATGGTACATCAGCACTTCAAGCTGGTGGAATGCTTTACGGTGCTGGAAAATACCATTTTAGGCGTAGAGCCGAAAAAGCTGGGATTTGTACGGAAAAAAGAAGCGCGGAAAAAGGTGGTGGCGCTTTCCGAGCAATACGGTCTGCAGGTGGACCCCGATGCGCTGGTGAAAAACATTTCTGTCGGTATGCAGCAGCGCACCGAGATCCTGAAGATGCTGTACCGGGAAAACGATATTTTAATTTTTGATGAGCCCACGGCGGTATTGACGCCGCAGGAAATAGATGAGCTGATGGGGATCATGCGCAATCTGGCGGCCGAGGGGAAAAGCATCCTCTTTATCACGCATAAGCTCAATGAGATTATGGCGGTGGCTGACCGCTGCAGCGTGCTGCGCAAAGGGAAATACATCGGCACCGTACAGGTGAATGAGACAACAAAGGATGAGCTGACCACCATGATGGTAGGCCGTCCCGTACAGTTGACCGTTGAGAAAAAGGAAATTGAACGGCAGGCGCCGGTACTGGAGGTCTTGGATCTTTCGGTTGCCAGCCGCTATCATAAAAAAGATGCAGTACGCCATGTTAGCTTTGATGTGCATGGCGGTGAGATCGTATGCGTGGCCGGAATTGACGGAAACGGACAAAGTGAGCTGATATATGCCCTGACGGGACTGGAAAAGGCATCCGGCGGCAGAATCGTTATCGGCGGGCAAGATGTGACACACCGCAACGTGCGTTTTCGCAGTGAAGCCGGCATGAGCTGCATACCGGAGGATCGTCACAAGCATGGCCTGGTGCTGGATTTCTCTCTGGAGGATAATCTGATCCTTCATAACTACTACCAGCCGCGGTTTGACCCCAACGGCTTTATAGACCGTGCCGAGGAGCGAAAATATGCCGATGGGCTGATCGAACGCTTTGATATACGATCCGGACAGGGCGCTGCCACGATCGTGCGCAGCATGAGCGGCGGTAATCAGCAAAAAGCGATCATTGCCCGGGAAATCGATAAGGACGATGCCCTGCTGATCGCGGTACACCCCACACGCGGGCTGGATATTGCTGCGATCGAATATATTCATCGGCAGATCGTACAGCAGCGGGATAAAGGGAAGGGCGTTTTGCTGGTTTCCTACGAAATGGACGAGGTGATAAACCTTGCCGACCGTATCCTTGTGATGTACGAAGGGGAGATCGTGGGGGAACTGGACCCCAAAACGACGACCCCGCAGGAGCTGGGGCTTTATATGGCGGGTGCCAAGCGTAATTCGGACGCAGCGGGGAAGGAGGAGAGTGCAGATGCTTAAAAGGTTTGCGGCATCACTGAAAACCTCGGGCAGCGGGCCGAATAAGGTGCTGTCATCGCTGGTTGCCATTCTGCTCGGCTGTGCTTTCGGCGGTATGCTGTTGGTGGTCATTGCCCTTACGGTACGGGAGATCAACTTCGCTTCCGCCTGGGACGGAATTCGTGTGGTACTGGCCGGTGTGTTCAATCTCGGAAGAGACGTCAACGGCAGCGGTGTGCTGCAGTTCGGCTTCAACGGAAAGCTGGTCGGCGATATGTTGTTCCGGGCGACACCGCTTATCATGACCGGGCTGTCGATCGCTGTTTCCTACAAGACCGGGCTTTTCAATATCGGCGCGCCGGGACAGTATCTTGCGGGAACGGCGGCTGCCATTGCGGTAGGCCTATCGGTGAATACCGAGGTGGTTCCCTCGTGGATCGCGTGGCTGTTGGCGCTGCTGGCAGCAATGCTTGCCGGAGCGGTGTGGGGGGCGATCCCCGGAATCTTCAAAGCATATCTGAATGTCAATGAAGTCATTACCTCCATCATGACAAACTGGATCGCGGCAAATATGGTGGCGTCTGTCTTTGACGGCAGTAAATTCGTGAATAAAATCGATTACGGTAAAACCGGGTTCACCCTAAAGCTTGCCACCAACGGCGTGGCAACGGCCAAGCTGGGGCTGGATAAGCTGTTTCCCGGCAGCAGTGTTAATGCGGGGATTCTGCTGACCGTTTTGTTTGCGGTGGTGTGCTGGCTGCTGATGAGCAAATCCCGCGTGGGGTTTGAATTGCGTGCCTGCGGCAGCAATAAAAACGCGGCAAAGCTGGCCGGCATGAATGAAAAGCGCAATATTGTGCTTGCCATGGCAATTTCCGGCGCACTTGCCGCAGCGGGTAGTGCTCTTTACTATCTCCAGGGTGATATTGAATTTTACTGGCACACATCCATGTCGCTGCCGGCTGCCGGCTTTAACGGCATAGCGGTGGCGCTGCTGGCGAGCTGTCACCCCATCGGCTGTATATTCGGCGGTCTGTTTATGGCATACCTCAGCATATCCGGCAGTCAGCTCAGCGTGCTGACACCCTTTAATGAATACAATGCCAGCATTATCATTGCTGCTATTGTTTACCTTTCCGCTTTTACACGCTTCTTCCAGGATCTGTTCCGGCAGCGTGAGCAAAAGGTATCTGCCGACCAAAAAACGGAGACAGTCCCGGCAAAACCGCTGCCGGTAACCGGCGAAGATAAAACGGAGGTGAAAGAAGAATGACATTTCTTTTGCAGCAAACGCTTATTTACAGCGTTCCGTTAATTCTGGTCGCCCTTGCCGGCGTCTACTCCGAGCGCAGCGGCATAATCAATTTGGCGCTGGAAGGCATTATGATCATCGGTGCATTTTCCGGTGCATGGTTTGTGCGCACTATGCAGGTGAACGGCTGGAACGAGGAGCATGCGCAGGGGCTTTTGTTACTCACGCTGCTGATCACTGCGGCGGCGGGTGCGGCATTCTCTCTGCTGCTCAGCTTTTCCGCCGTGACCATGAAAGCGGATCAGACCATCGGAGGAATTGCCCTCAATCTGCTGGCGCCTGCCGTTGTATTGTTTTTGATCAATTTGATTTTCCATCAGAGCACCCTCACCCTGGAGTATGATGCACCCTCTTGGTTTATGCTGTTCAAAACGGATCTTGGCTTCGGGCGCAAGCAGGATATCGGCCTATTGGGAAGTGTCCTGTTGGATAAATTTTATCTGACCACCTATATCGGCATTGCCGTTTATATTATCCTATCCGTTATTCTGTATAAAACCAGCTTCGGGCTGCGGCTGCGTTCCTGCGGTGAGCATCCCCAGGCAGCGGACAGCGTCGGCATCAATGTGTATCGGATGCGGTACATCGGCACCACCATCGGCGGTGCGCTTGCCGGAATGGGCGGATTTATTTACGGACTTACCACATCAAACGGGTCTGCAAACGGAGCAGTTGCCGGCTTTGGTTATCTTGCCCTGGCAGTTATGATCTTCGGTAATTGGAAGCCGCTGAATATTGCGATCGTCGGCTTGCTGTTCGGATTGCTCAAGTGTATCGCCTCCTGCTACGGGACATTGGATATCAATGGCGACGGCGTTTACCTGTTGGCGCAAATCGGGATCAGCAATTACGTTTACAATATGCTTCCCTATGTAGTCACCCTGGTGGTTTTGGCCTTCACATCGAAGAATTCCCGCGCACCGAAGGCAGAGGGCATCCCCTACGATAAGGGCCAGCGATGAGATCATTCCCGTAAAATGAATTTGACAAATGAAGAGCCCGCAGAGGAATGCGCACCGTTCAATCGGTATGCAAAGCGGCCTTCATTCCGGAATTCCGTATTTACAATTACATCTAACCCTAAAAACAAGGCTGTGATGAGCAGAAGACCGAAAATCTCCTCCTCATCACAGCCCTTTTTTTATTCGGGGTGGCATTCCCATTACCGGAAAAATGATACAATCCCCCGAAAGTCACTGATGCTTCTCCCGGTATTCCCGCGGGGTGGTGTCGACATAGGCCTTGAACACCCGGGAAAAGTGACTGGCGGAGGAAAACCCGAGATACGCCCCGATGGCGGTGAGGGGCTTATCGGAATAGCGGAGGAGGCGCTTCGCTTCCTCGGTCTTTTCCTTCAGGATAAAATCGGTGAGGGTCTCGCTGGTTTCTTCCTTGAACCGGCGGGAGAGATAGGGCTGCGGAGATTTACATGAAGATCGCTCCCCTGCCGCGCCTCAACACCATCACCGATGACGAGCTGCACCTGCTGGAGGCCCACTTCGGCCTGCAGGCCCGGGCGGGCTACCTGCAATAGGGAATAGTGGAAAATGAAAGCCGCCCCAAGCCCGGCAAAGGCAAGAAGCGGCTGACTTACTTATCGTAAAACCTGCGCACAGCATCGGGGAAATAAAAAAGAAGCCAACCGGCTGCTTCATCGAATCGGGCTCCAATTGCCCGAGCGGAACACAGCGGTTGACCTCTGTACTGCCAATATAGCACAGGATACCGGCGTTGTCAATACCCATTCTATGGTAGTCCAAATAAAAATGGTGGGGCGGGCTGTCAACACAGCCGCAATCCCCACCACTAACATGATATCACAATCCGATACCGCTGTCAATAACCATTCTATGGTAAACCCAACAGCTTTTACGGTACGCTGCATTTGGTTGACAACAGAACCAAAAAAGCTGTTCGCTCCCAAAGGCATCAGACCCTCGGCTCTTCCGAACCGATTACTGCCTCTGAAATGGGGAGCAACAGCTTTTCTGCTAATAATCTACCACAATCTGATACCGCTGTCAATACCCATTCTATGGTAAGCCCAACAGCTTTTACGATATGCTGCATTTGGTTGACAACAAAACCAAAAAAGCTGTTCGCTCGCCGAGGACCCAGACCCTCAACCCGGATGGGTTGATTACTTCCTCTTCAAAGTCGAGCAACAGCTTTTCTGCTTATAATTTACCACAATCCGATACCGCTGTCAATACCCATTCTATGGTAAGCATGAAAAAGTCCGTACTCCCCAAGGACCGCCAAATAAAGACCCGCCAACACGCCCCGCCCCGCCCCGCCGCTTCGGAGGGAAAGATAGTGTGAAAGAAAACCGTCAGGGTTGTCTTTCGCGTTAAATCAGGGCTGAAACCGACGACTTAAGTAAAGGTATGCGCTCCCCGGTTTCACCATAAGAAGGCCGCACTCTTTGTGCGGGTTTCTTATGGTGGAACGGGCAGTGTGATGGGGGAACCGTTTGCGGGTTCCCCCATCGCGTTCAATCAGGGCAGCGGCTGTAAAATCCGCAAAAAGTTTGCGCTCCCCAAGGTCCACCAAATAAAAAAAGACGCCTGTCGGCGTCGTTTTTATTTGGTGGACCCGAAGGGATTCGAACCCTCGGCCTCCGCGATGCGAACGCGGCGCTCTCCCAACTGAGCCACGGGCCCATCTCTGTGCAGACCTCAAATTCCGCTCACCTATAATAGCACGATTGCCGGGCGGTGTCAAGCAAAAACCACCGCCGGAACTGCCCCGCCGGGAACTATTTTTACGGGGCAACATAAACTGGTAGCGGGGGAGCAGCGGGCGATCTGCGCCGTACGGCGCCCCCAAATGAGAACCAAGGAGGGAATAAGACCCATGGCTGCTTTTTACAATACCGCAACCCTTTCCTACCGTGATACCTCCACCAATTCCAATACCGTGGAGGGGCAGCTGGTGCAGGTGCTGGCCGCCGAAAAGACCGCCGTGCTGCCCACCTACGGCAGCAGCAATACCGTCACCTATATCGTCAGCATCCGCAATAGCGGCGCGGCCGCCTATACCGGGCTCACCGTCACCGATGACCTGGGCGGGTACGCCTTTGCCGGGGAGACCCGGGTGCCCCTCACCTATGTGGAGGGCTCGCTCAAGTATTACAGCAATGGCACGCTGCAGCCCGCCCCGGCGGTTACCGCAGGCGCCCCGCTGGTAATCGGCGGGATCACCGTTCCGGCGGGCGGCAATGCCCTGCTGATCTACGAGGCCGAGCCCAACGGCTACGCCCCGCCTGCCGCAGGCGGTACCATCACCAATACCGCCTCCATCACCGGCAACGGGCTGACCACCCCGTTGACGGCACAGGCGACGGTCGCAGCAGGGGAAACGCTGCGGCTTTCCATCAGTAAATGCATGAGCCCCACCAGCGTGGTGGAAAACGGAACGGTCACCTATACCTTCTACCTGCAAAACAGCGGCAATACCGCCACAGCCGCCACCGACTTCGTAACGGTCAGCGATACCTTCGATCCCGTCCTGAACGGGCTGACGGTCACGCTGGACGGCACACCGCTGGCCCCCGGCACCGGCTACACCTATAATGCCGCCACCGGCGAATTCGCGACCGCCAGCGGGGTGATCACCGTCCCGGCGGCTACTGCGGTGCAGGATGCCGAAACCGGCCTGTGGCGCATCACTCCCGGCGTGACCAAGCTGGTCATCACCGGCACGGTATAAGCCCCCTGCAGGGTGCGGGGCGGCGGAGCCGCGGCGGGCGCA
>JABLTO010174655.1_pt1 | contig 12651 bp, 9 predicted proteins | sample 7160091 | NCBI WGS metagenome assembly JABLTO01 (sample SAMN14651225, study PRJNA627086) | human gut metagenome | isolation source: feces | host: Homo sapiens
GAAGCATATCCATTCTGCTCCGAGCTCCGCTTATCCGTATATCAGCCACCGGCATCGGCAATTTCACAATAATAAAAGTTACAATAAAGTATACATTATAAAATAAAAGCATATATAAATAAAAGCAGACAAAGCAGCAGTGAACGACATATCATTGTAATGCATGTCTGCTTTTTGTATAGCCTGATTCACATCATCCTCACATTTCGGCTACAGAATTTTCACATATAAATGTTTTCCTGTCACACGATCATAATATAAATGTCATAAAATATCCAAGGAAGTCAATATCCCCTTATTTTTAATGATGTGATGATCGGAATAATATTTATTTATTTATGTATTCATTCATTATCTATTTGATTTCCTGTTTCTTTTTATTTAATTTTTTACTTTATGAGGGAAAGGACAGTCAGATCGATGAAAAACCCATTGAAGAGAAATGTGGAAAAGGCTGATACTTCCGTTATTGGAGCTGCGGCAGACATGCAGGAAGCATCATCACCTTTTTCAGACGACTCGTCTGCGGAGCAGTCGCCTCCGTCAAAAAAAGCGGCATTTAAAAAGTTTTTCGGTAAACTGAAGCCGAAAAGCAAAAAAGGATGGATATTTCTGCTGATCATCATCCTTATCGCAGCAGGAGCAGTATACGCTGTAACAAAACACAGCGGAAGCGCCAAAACTGCAGATAACGGATATGTCACAGATACAGTCCAGTACAGGGATATAAATTCTTCCATAACCGGAAGCGGAACACTGACAGCAGCAAACCAGTATTCCGTAAAGTCGCTCGTATCAGGAACGATACTTTCCGATACATTTGAAGAAGGCGACACAGTCGCGCAGGATACAGTCCTGTACAATATAGACTCGTCAGACTCAGCGAATTCACTCGAGCAGGCGCAGCTTTCACTTGAAAAAGCGCAGCGTGAGTACAGCAAGGCCGTAAGCGATGGTGCAGACCTCACGATAACGAGCCCGTCAGCAGGACAGGTAGTATCGTATGACGTAGAAGTCGGCGACGATGTAAAAGCAGGTGATGCTGTAGCGACAGTAAGAGATTCAAGTTCAATGAAGCTTAAAGTATATTTCCCTGCAGATGACGCTGCAAAAATGTATAACGGAGAAAAAGCAACTGTAACGCTCGACAGCACATTTGAAACGCTGTCAGGAAATATAACCAACGTAAGCAAAGCAAACACAGTTCTTACAGGAAACCTCATAGTCCGCGAAGTCACGATAAATGTAAAGAATCCCGGAGGGATATCGACATCGCAGAGCGCGACAGCGACTGTAGGCTCAGCAACGAGCACAAGCAGCGGCACATTCGAGTACAAGTCAGAGAAGAAAGTGACAGCGGAGACAAACGGAAAAGTATCACGCAGATACGTTTCAGAGGGCGCAAACGTTTCAGCGGGACAGGCACTCATACTTCTTTCAAGCGACGACCAGGCCAATAATGTCCAGAATGCGTCAGACAGCGTAAAGAGTGCTGAGCTCCAGCTCAGTGATGCCAACAAAAAGCTTGAAGACTATACTATAACGTCACCGATACAGGGTACGATCGTAGATAAAAAAGTAAAGGCCGGTGAAAAAATAGAAGCAAACACAGAGCTTTGCACAATATACGACCTTTCGTATCTTGAAATGACCCTGAACGTAGATGAGCTTGATATTTCAAACATAGCGACAGGACAGACTGTAAAGATAACAGCCGACGCAGTTGAAGGCAAAGAGTATGAAGGAGTAGTTACAAAGGTAAGCGTTGCAGGCACGACGACAGGAAGCGCGACAACTTATCCCGTAACCATACAGATAGATGAGACAGACGGCCTGCTCCCCGGCATGAATGTTGACGCAGAGATAAGCCTCGACAGCGCAGAACACGTGATCTCCATACCTACAGCAGCGCTGCAGCGCGGCAATACAGTACTCGTTCCGGATGACGGAAGCGGCAGCTCAAAAGGCGGCGCATCAGGCAATGACGCTGCAGACGGAAAAGGATCGCCTGCAGATAACGCGTCATCAGGAGCAGACAGCGCAGCAGCGAGCGGATACAAGTCTGTAGAAGTCGAGACCGGTATAAGCGATGGAACATACATACAGATAATATCAGGTCTGAAAGAAGGTGACACGATAGCATATCTGCCTGCCGCTACAGGAAGCAGCGATATGGTTATGATGGGCGGCGACATGGGCGACATGCCTGCCGGATCTCCTGAGGGCGGAGGCGGAATGCCGGCCGGAGGCGGAGGCGCGCCTTCAGGCGGTGGCGGCGGTCCGATGGGCTGATAGACCGGAGGACGCTGACATGAATGCTTTAAATGAAAAAAACACAGCAGCCGCACAGACGGCTGACGATAAAAGACGTCCGCTCGTAGAATTCAGAAACGTTTGCAAATATTATCAAATGGGCGATACTACGGTAAAGGCCGCAGACGATATATCATTCAAAATATATGAAGGCGAATTCGTTGCCATAGTAGGCCAGTCAGGCTCAGGCAAATCAACATGCATGAATATCATAGGCTGTCTTGATACGCCGACAAATGGCTTTTACATCCTGCTGGGCAGGAATGTAGGCGAGATGAACAAAGACGAGCTTGCGGCTGTCCGCAACAAACAGATGGGATTTATATTTCAGCAGTATAATCTTCTGCCGAAGCTTGATCTTACAGAGAATGTTGAAGTACCGCTCATGTATGCAGGCGTTCCGAAAAAAGAGCGCCGCGAACGCGCTCATGAGATGCTGCGCATGGTAGGTCTCGGAAACAAGCTTAAGCACAAGCCGAACGAGCTGTCCGGAGGACAGCAGCAGAGAGTTTCGATCGCAAGAGCGCTTGCAGGAGATCCGGCGGTCATACTTGCGGACGAGCCTACAGGCGCGCTCGACTCAAAAACAGGCCGTGAGGTAATGGAGATGCTGAAGCAGCTCAACAGAGACGGCCATACTATCATATTCATAACGCACGACAACTCGCTTGCCGTACAGACGCAGCGCATCATACGCCTTGAGGACGGGCATGTGGTGTACGACGGCCCGGCAGACGCGCCGGAGGCTGTAGTCACACCGTCAGCAGCAGGCGCAGCGCCTGCAGGACATGGTGAAAAGGACGGTGACGGCCGATGAGCATATCAGAATCATTCGCGCTCGCATTGAAGAATATAATGTCAAGCAAGATGAGGACATTCCTTACGATGCTCGGCATAATCATCGGAGTAGCGGCGGTAACGCTCATAACAGGACTCGGAAACGGCCTGCGCGAGTACATAGCGTCAGAGTTCGCGGACATGGGAACAGACTCGCTTACAGTCACGATACAGTCGCGAGGCGCGACGAGAACCATGTCAGCCGATGATGTATACGATCTTGTTTCAGAAAACAGTGAGTATCTTAAGATGTGCTCACCGTCTGCGACACCGTCAGGTCAGCTTAAAATAGAAAGTGAAACGCTGACAGATACGACGTTAAACGGCGTCAGCGAAGATTATCTGACCGGGATGAAAAACATGACATTCGCACAGGGCAGAGACCTTGAATACAGTGACATGCTGTACCGTAACAAGGTATGCGTCATAGGGGCGTATCTTAACCAGAAATATTTCGGCGGCAACGGTCTGGGGCAGACGCTGCGCGTCGGGGGCGTGAGCCTTACGATCGTAGGGGTGCTCGAGCAGACGGTAGATACGCTCGAAGAGGGCTGCACGGATGACTGCCTGTACATGCCGTATACGACAGTGACGAGAAACGGCGGCAATATAACGAGCTATACTATAACAGTACAGGACGAAAACCGGGTAAACGAAGCAAAAACAGTCCTGGAAACAGCTCTTACAGATTACTTCGGAAGCAGTGATTATTATACCGTTATAAGCATGGCCGAGATGCTCGACTCTATGAATACCATGATAAACGCGCTCGTAGCAGTGCTTGCCGGCATAGCTGCCATATCGCTCATAGTAGGCGGCATCGGCATCATGAACATAATGCTCGTATCAGTAAGCGAGCGTACTCGCGAGATAGGCATAAGAAAATCACTCGGCGCAAGAGAATCATATATAATGCAGCAATTTGTTATAGAAGCCGCTCTCACGAGCGCACTGGGCGGAGTGCTCGGCATACTGCTTGGAAAGCTGCTTTCATCGCTCGTCACCATGGCGATAAACGCGCTGTCAGATTTTTCAATGACAGTAGCGCCGACATGGACATCTATAGGCGTCGCATTTGCGATATCGGTAGGCATAGGCGTGCTGTTCGGCTATCTGCCCGCTAAAAAAGCCGCAAGGCTCAACCCTATAGACGCGCTGCATCACGAGTAAAGCATAAGATAAAGAGGGGAAAAATAATGAAAATAAAACGTTTGACAGCTCTTGCACTGTCAGCCTGCCTGTGCGTCACCGCACTTCCGGCAGCGTCGTCAGCCGTTTACGCGGAGTCGCAGACAACGCAGCTGCAAATAGTAAGAGCCATGGGTATACTGACGGGAGATCAGAACGGAAACCTGAGCCTCGGCTCGTCAGTGACGAGAGCGCAGTTCGTAAAAATGATGTGCGCGGCGTCAACATACAAGGATTCTATCGGAAACGGAAGCGGTGTTTCACTTTTTAAGGATGTGAAAAAAAGCTATTGGGGGAGCGAGTATATAAAGCTCGCTATAGAGCAGGGCTGGGTGTACGGCTACGTTGACGGAACATTCAGACCGAACAACAATATAACGCTTGAAGAGGCGTGTACAGCGCTGCTCAGGCTGCTAGGATATGATTCTTCAAAGCTTACGGGCTCATATCCGTCAGCGCAGCTTTCAAAGGCATATTCGCTCGGGCTCAGGAACGACCTGTCGGCAGGTCAGGGAACTATACTCACAAGAGATGACTGTGTGACGCTGTTCTACAACCTGCTTTTATGCAATAACGCAGAGGGCAAAGTATACGGCGAAACGCTTGGCTATACGATCTCAAACGATCAGATAGACTACTCGTCTCTCGTCTCAAAAAGTACAGAAGGGCCTTACGTTTCTGACGGGACGTCAGTGAGCATATCTTTCATTAATTCAAATACGAGCGTATTCAGGAACGGAACGGCTTCGAGCATATCAACTTTAACAAAAAATGACGTATATTATTACAGTACCAATATGAATACGGTCTGGATATATGACGACAAGATAAGCGGAACGCTCACCGCAGTGTCGCCTAATACGGCGTCACCTGAGAGCGTTTCTGTTTCAGGCGTTTCATACAAGCTCGGAACATCTACTGCAGAGTACAAGTGCTCAAGTCTCGGTTCATTTAAGGAGGGCGACCTTGTAACGCTCCTTCTCGGAAAGGACGGAGATGTTGTCGATATAGTTGCTCCTTCAAGCACGAGCAGCGTAGTGTATGGCGTTGTTATATCGAGCGAAAATGTTTCGACTACGACAAACAACACAGCTTCCGTCAAGAAAAAGACAGTCATAGCGTGCGCAGACGGTACTGAGCGTACATTCTATCATACAGGCTCTTCATACAGTGTGGGGCAGGCAGTCTCAGTAAAGGTCACATCATCGGGCACTGAGATAACTAATGTAAAAAGCAGCATGAGCGGAACTGTAAGCGCAGACGGTACTGCGTTCGGAGGCGTAAAATTCGCGTCAGGCGTCAGCATAATAGATACTGACGAGTATGGAAACTACAAGAGGATATATCCGTCAAGGCTTGCCGGAAGCACGCTTTCTTCATCAAATGTGATCTACGTCGAGAAGAATTCATCAGGCGAGATAAGCAGCCTCATACTCAGAGACGCCACAGGCGATGTAAATAAATACGGATATATAACATCTGCAAAGACGAGCAGCGGCGACATGAATATATCCGCATCGTATACGTACTTTGCAGACGGTGCAAAAGAGACTATAAACACTGATGTCATCTACAGCGCAGGGGTAGGCGGAGCGACGCTTATCTATAAAAACGGACAGCTCAAGACTATGCGCTCCATGAAATCAGTGAGCATAACGAGTCTCGACAGCACGCTCTCAGCAAGGAGCGGAAACATGAGCTATAACATATGGGAAAACGTTCAGGTACTCATAAAAGACAGCTCAAACAACGTTTACGCGACAGATATTTCAGCTGTAAACACTAAGGACTACAGCCTGACAGGCTGGTACGACGACCTCGGATACTCCGCAGGAAAGCGTATAAGAGTAATAGTAGCAACGCCGAAATAAACAAGTTGTAAAAATAAAGGGTGGCATCATAAAGGGGATAAAATAAAAAGCCGCCCTTTTAAAGGGTAAGGATAAAAATAAATAACAAAAAGAAGCAAACGCCGGGAAGCCCAATTCCCGGCATTTGCTTTTGGCTAAAAATATTTCTAAAGAAGAAGGTGAAAGGTCCTTCTTACTGTGAGAAAGTTTACTTCTAAATTAAACATATCACAACAGTTACAAAAAATCAAACTTATACAGCAAAAATATTACTTTGTATACTTAATACTTGACATGAAAAAGCCTGCCGAAACCGGTATATATGTTATTTCAGATATATACACCTTACATGCGGCAGGCTCGTTTTTATTTTACTTTAATTTAATTTAAATCGGCGTCATCCTTATCTTCCGGTGACGGAAGCGGATCTGCTTCTTCATTTTTATTTTCACTGAGGCATTCATCCGAGGTATTATCAGCTGAGATCTCTTCAGCAGACGCATCTTCAGCCGGCTCGGTCTCCGGTCCATTAGTTTCCGGTTCATCAGCATCATATGCATCAGCCGCGCATGCGTCAGCAGTCGTTTCTTCTGTTATGATAAGCTCTTCCTCAGGCGGCTCATATCCTGTTATAGTATCGTAGAAAGCCGCCCAGCCGATAAGCGGGCGCATGATAACAGTCGAAGTGGCGATCGTAAACGCGATGTATGCTGCAATGTACATAACTGTTATACCGATAAGCAGCCACATATACGCGTTGTAGATATCTCCTGAGTAAAATAAGCTCTTTACATAAGCGTATCCTGCAGCAGCTGCGCCGCCGACTATAGCCCCGGCAACAGCAAATGAGAGTATGTACCAGCCTATGTATGAAATAAAGAGAACAAAAAGCTTCCATGTATTTCCCTTCATAGCTTTTATGCTGAATCTTGCAGCTTCCGCGACCTTCATATCAGGATGCTCTATGAGAAGCGGTATCATAAGAGCAAAACGCAGATAGAACTGAGCAGCGAGAACAGCTCCGCCGATAGAGAGCAGGATGACTATGACCTGCGTAGCAACAGCGGCAAATCCGTCGCCGAGTCCTGCGGAAAGTGCTGATACGATGACAGCAGGTATCGTAAATATGATATTTATGATGAGCACTGCTGCGCAGAAAAGTACGTATGAGCCGACCGCCTTAAGGAACCAGCTGTCTCTGAAAGCAAAGAAAAGCCTTCCGGTCTTAAACGCGCGCCCGCGCGATATCTCCATAGCTCCGCCCATGATACCCATAAAAAGCGGTCCGCCGAATACGACAGGGACGAGCAGGGCTATGACCTCTATAGCGCGTCCCGCAGCAGCGCTTGAACCGAGCTTTGACATGCCGAGTATAAAGAGCAGCAGCGGCGGTATCATAAGAAGCACACAGTAAAGCAGAGCCTTTGGAAATGACTTCAGAAGATTGTGCTTCTGGGCCTTGAGAGCGTGCTTTATTACATCGGAAACAGTAAAATCCGATGTGAAAACGATCTCAGCAGGCTGCTCACTGACTTCATCAGCGGCGATGTTTTCAGGCTTATGATCGATACCGGCGTCGTCGGATATGATATCGGGCCTGTTTTCAAGTTCTTTGTCCATAAATGATCTCCTCCAAAAACAATAACAAAACAATATGCATAATAATTAATTATATTAGATCGATCTGATGATTATTACTGTCCGGGATCCTTGTGATCTTCATCAGGTATGTCAGCGGGAGCTGATGCACTGTCTGATGATACATTCGTATGACCGTCAGTATTATTTAAGGCGCTTCCGTAATATACAGATTCGGCCGCAGCCTCGGAAGGAGCATTGCCGGCTCTGAAATTTCCTGTAAGAGTAGAGTAGTATATAGCCTTTGCAGTCTCGATATAAAGAGCGAGCGGAGCGTAAGCGGCCATAAATACAGCCATAAGTATCACAGCAATGAGCTTGCCTGCAAATGATGTTGAAAACATAAGAGTTGCCATCGCGACAGAAAGCGGTATGGCAGCGAGTATTATCCAGCCGATGAATGAAAGGACCAGCAGGAAAAGGCTGCCGACTTTTTTCCTCATCATGAAAACACTGCGCGCAACGGCCTCGGAAGCGCGCATACTGCGGTCGTCAGAAGCTATGAAATACGCCATCTCGTAACGCATCGTAAATATAACGCCTCCGATTGCGCCTGCAAGCGTAGCCGCAAAGGCAAGGAGAAGGAGCATATATGCGCCGCCTGAAGATATTGCAGAAGCCGCCATGCCAAATCCCAGCATGAACGATCCCGGAAGTATGAAGAGGCATCTCCATAAAAAAGTAAAGAACATCACCATGATACCGGCGCAGAATGACTGCCCGAATCTGTTGAATCCGGTAAGAGCGTCAGCCGGGCTGACGGATTCATCGCGGATCGTCTTCAATGCTATAGTAGCTATCGCTATGCCGAAAACACCGGTAAGAATAAGCTGGTAAAAACTTACAAAATTACTGAGCATACTTGTCAAAGGTGAAAAAATGGCTGTGTCACTTCCGTCAGAGAACCCCATAGCGCTCTGCAGAGTGTCTATATATGCCGAAGAGTCACCTGAAAGAAGTCCCGCAGACTGAAGGTCTGACAGATAGGATGCAGAATATATCATGCCCGGAAGCATGCTCATAATGATATAAATGATAACGGGCGCAAAAAGCATTTTCCATTTGCCCTTTAGCTTTGCGCGCGCCATCGCGCGTATCTGTGAAGAAGTGAAAACAGGCGCAGGCGGTACCTGCTGATAAACAGGCTGTACCGGCTGGCCGTAAAACGGGCCTGGGCCCGGCTGCTGGTTCTGCATAGATTAATACCTCCCTTTTTAATGTGATACTGATGCCGGTCGCTAAAAAACAGGATCCGGCTCATCGTCATCGTCGTATTCACCGTCGATGACAGGATAATAGCGGTCTACGAAGCCGTCAGTATACGGATCTATAGGTCCCCTGAGTCCTATAGGATCATCCGGATCCCAGTTCGTAGGATCCCAGTCGGCGGGCAGCTCAACAGGAAGCTCGTCCCGGTCGTCTGCGTCAGAGCCTTCGTAATCATCGTGATCGCTGCTGTAGCCGTCGTAGCTGCCTGATGGACCGCCGAAAGCATAAGAATCATCGGCAGCTTCAGCCATGGCGTTTAACGTGTACTCATCAGGCCCGGACGGCATGCAGTCTGAAAAATCGTAGTTGTAGCGAGTTCCTGAAAGCTTTTCCTCGCGGAACAGCATGAGCGCCTCAAGCGGTGTCATGCGCAGAGCGTCACCGCCGGCCTCCGGCGTACATGTGACAGCCTCATGTGAAAGAAGCCACTCGCGGAACCTGAAAAGCTCGTCAGCGTAAAAGCCGCGTCCCCTGTGATGCGTATGCTCGGCAAGGCTGACGAGCGTGTCTTTTATAGTCTGTATAACAGAATAAAGCTCAGTGTTGTCGTCAGGCACGCCGCGCACGAGATCTTCAAAAAACGAAGTGGTCATCTCCGAAAGCGACTCGCCGTCAGGCATGAGCATGAGCTCAGCAAAATCATCGTACTCAAGCTCATCGAATTCATTTTCCATAAGCGCAGAAAACTGCTCAAAATACTTGAAGTCCTCAGCGGACTCCACGTCTATCTCATTCATTAGATCTTCTAAAACCATAATACATCTACCCTCTGCAGTAATTTATTTATACCTTTATTTATCTTGATGAATCCAATCAATCAGTTTATTATATAATAAATGTGAGGTTGTATAAAGTATAAATCCCGGACGTAATCTTAAATTAATGTTATGAGATCAGTGCGTGCGGGAAAACAAAATATATTAATAAGACAGAAGGAGTTTGGAAATGGCAGACGAAAAAAGACTCAGACAGAGATCGGAGATCGAAGACAGATACAAGTGGAATATAGAGGACATGTACGCTGACGAGGCTGAATGGGAGGCTGATTTTTCAGCAGCGCTCAAAATGGCCGACGGATTTGCATTATATTCAGGAAAGCTGGGCGAAAGCGCGGAAACACTGCTGAGCGCGCTCCGCGCGCGTGACGATATGTGGCAGAAGGCAGAGCGCGTCTACGTTTACGCCCACATGAAGGGTGACGAGGACAACAGAGTTTCCCGCTATCAGGAGCTTAGCCAGAAGGCTATGTCGCTCATGTCTCAGATGTCAGCAAAGTCAGCGTTCTTTACGCCTGAACTCATGGACCTCGCTGAGGGAACTATAGAAAAGTTCCTTGAGGAAAATGATGAACTGAAGGTATACAGCTATACGCTGCTTGATCTGCTCCGCCAGAGAAAGCACGTGCTCTCACAGGCAGAGGAAGCGCTTATGGCGCAGTTTGGCGAGATCTCAGGCGCGCCTAAGCAGATATTCAGTATGATAAACGATGCTGATATAAAATTCGGAACCATAAAGGACGAGGACGGCGACGATGTCGAGCTGACTCACGGAAATTATATAAGCATGATGGAGTCGTCAGACAGACGCGTCCGCGAGGACGCATACCGCGCGCTTTATGCTGCATTCATGAAGCAGAAGAATACGCTCGCTGCTACCTATTATTATAATGTAAAGAAAAACGCGGTATTTTCAAAGATCAGAAAATATCCGTCTGCGCTCGCATCAGCGCTCGACGGCGGAAATATCCCTGTGTCAGTCTACACTAACCTCGTAGACACGATAAATGCGCATCTTGACGTGCTTCATCGTTATGTAGGTCTCAGAAAAAAGATACTCGGCGTTGACGAGATACACATGTACGACATGTATGCGCCGCTCGTAGATATGCCTAAGCGCAGCGTTCCTTATGAAGAAGCGCTCGACGTAGTCCGCGAGGCGCTCAAGCCTATGGGCGAGCAGTATATAAAGGACTTAAATGCAGGCCTTGATGCAGGATGGGTAGACGTGTTCGAGAACGAGGGCAAGACGAGTGGAGCTTATTCATTCGGAAGCTATGACAGCATGCCTTACGTGCTGCTCAACTACAACAATAAATTCAAGGACGCGTTTACGGTAATACACGAGCTCGGCCACTCAATGAATTCTTACTACACGCGTAAGGCCCAGCCTTACATTTACGGCGGCCACTCCATATTTACGGCGGAGGTAGCTTCTACCGTAAACGAGTGCCTGCTCATGCACGATCTGCTTGCGAAGTGCTCAGACAAGACAGAAAAATTATACCTGCTGAACATCTATATAGAAGAATTCAGAGCGACAGTATTCAGACAGACTATGTTTGCCGAGTTTGAGATGCAGGTACACGCAGAAGTAGAAAAGGGCGAAGTTATGACGCCTGACAGACTCTGCAGTATATACGGAGATCTTAATAAAAAATATTTCGGTCCTGATGTCGTTTATGATGACGAGATCGCTATGGAATGGGCGCGCATACCTCATTTCTATAATGCGTTTTACGTTTATCAGTATGCTACGGGCTACTCTGCTGCAGTTGCTATATCAAAGAAGATCATAGAAGAGGGCGCGCCGGCGCGCGATGCGTATATGACATTCCTTGCGGCAGGCGACAGTAATTACCCTATAGAGCTGCTTAAGGGCGCGGGCGTTGACATGAGCAAGCCTGACGTTATAGAAAGCGCTATGGCGACATTCGAAGGGCTGATAGACGAGCTTGAGGAATTGATAAATGAATAAAACATATCGTAAATACCATATTTACGCAAATGATAATGAAATATCTGACAGGATAACTAAGGAAGTAAAAGAAAAAATGGCAGCAGCCGGGTATGAGTACTCTGACACGGAAAAGGGTGCAGATCTGATATTCTGTATCGGAGGCGACGGCGCTCTGCTGCGGCTTCTCAGAAAGTATGATTTCCCGGAAACGCCTATAGTCGGTATAAATACAGGACATCTCGGTTTTTTCCAGGAAATAACCATGGACGGGATAGACGAGCTGATAAGGATGCTCGACAGCGGCGAATACCACGTTCAGGAATATATAGGACTGCAGACTGACGTTTACACGGATGCCGGCAAGACGACATACCTGTCGATAAACGAGATAGTAGTGCGCGGTGACGGAGAACGTCTCCTGCACCTGGGAGTCCGCGTAGGAGATAACGAGATAACGCGCTTCAGCGGCGACGGAATACTCGTGTGCACGCCTGCGGGCAGTACTGCATATAACTACTCGCTTGGCGGCGTCATCGTAGATCCTGAGGTGGACATGCTCCAGATAACGCCTATGGCTCCCGTAAACAACATAGCTTACAGATCGTTCACATCCGGTCTGATAGTTCCGACTCACACGTCTATAGAGATATTCCCCGTAGACAACGAGGACAAGACCGTTTCGATAATACAGGACGGCCGCGTTGTCGTGCGCGGAGATGTAAAGAAGATAGTTATAAGCGTGGCTGAGCGGAAGGCTCATATAGTTCGTTTTAAAAATTATAATTAAGTTAACTGCATCAAAGGCTTCCGGAATTTCAAA
>JABLTO010007701.1_pt1 | contig 12648 bp, 8 predicted proteins | sample 7160091 | NCBI WGS metagenome assembly JABLTO01 (sample SAMN14651225, study PRJNA627086) | human gut metagenome | isolation source: feces | host: Homo sapiens
TATCTGACCTTCTTGCAAAATTCGAGGAAGTCAGCGGCGGAGAATTCGCAAATGACCGTATGATGTTAAGTTAATCATCTGCGTTATAATTATGCCATCTTCATAATAAACTTTTTATAACCTTAAAAGGAAAGACGATAGGTTCACATGAGCTTATCGTCTTTTCTTTGTCTGCCTGTTATAAATCAAATTTCTTCAGCAACTTTTTCTGATATTCCTTGTCAGCTGCTGCTTTCACGATATCATCTGTAATTGCTCTATCATCGTATTTAATTTTACTTTCATATCAAGTATATATTCCAAACAAACAAGTGTTTCTAAAAAACATCCTGGTAATAAATATCCCAGGATATCATATAATGTGATTTTTTCTAACATAGATCCCATATTTTCTTCCTCTGTACTCTATTTTCTTTTTTTATATACGCAAAAAGACAAAGCCTCCTGTTCCTTAGGAAACTTTGCCTTTCACACCACATCTCTATTATATCATCTTTTTCATACAGAGCAATCTTATCTTTTACTATCTCCGCCTTTTATTTTTTCCACTTTTTCTTCCCACTCCGACATATTCCGAATCATACGATCTGTATATTGTAGGCAGCGTTTATTGTCCTGTTCCTCTATTTGTCTCATGCGTCGAATATATCTTTCCAGCTTGTCCTCTGTTTTCTCTTTTTCATATGTCCAGTCATTCTGTAGCTTATCATAGTCCAGAAATTCTATCGTTCTTTGACGGAGCTTATCTTTCAATGACAGCATCTTACATGCTGCTGCCAGACCGATACATAAAAAGGTAAATAAAAGAGCGATCACTCTGCTGTCTACAGATAAATCTTCGCAACTAATACTCACATATCCAAGCATATTCAAAGAGAAAAAGAATCCGGCAATTCCACCTGTTATGATTTCTGTCATATTAATCCATTTTAGCTCATTTTCATACTTTTCTCTTTTATCGTTTGCCTCGTCAGTTCGCTCCTTCAAATCATCAAGAAACATCTGTGCTCTCTCCTGATTCATTTGTTTTCCTGCATTCAACACATCGTATTTAATCTGTGCATACCTCTCCCGGAGATACAATCTCAACCGCTCTTTCCACCGGCAGTACTGCGCTATCTCTTTCGGATACTTGCTCTCTTCTCCATTCCGGATCGTATTCCAGACAATCTTTATATTTGCTATCTCCTTCGGTGCGATCAACTTGTCCCTGCATTTTTCAAGCTCCTCTTTTTCCTCTTCTGTCAGATTTTTCGCTACTACCGTTGAGCCTTTCAACATAACATGAACCTTCCCATATGGTGGGTTCCCGTGAATGTCTCTTAACTGTTCCTCTCCTGAAGTTAACGGCAGCAGTTCTGTATCCAGATAGAGGAACGGTGGATACAGGACTTCATTCTCATCCGGATACATGCTCTGATCTCCAAGGACATCATTCATATCTACGTGTTCCAAGGTATCTAATGCCTCAACATCCATTAATACAAGACCGTCTTTGTTCTGGAAATAATTGCCCTTCCCATCCGCTGACGGCTTGCGGTCTGCGACAAAGGACGTAGATAAGAAGGATTCATTCATTCCATCCTGCATACACAGATACGTATGTTTTCTGTCATCTCTATAAGTCAACAGTTTGTCATTTTTCTGTGTATGATATATATATTTGCACATTGCAGAATACAAACAATTGTAGATTTCCAATAGTTCGTCCATATGATCAAGAATCTTATCGCTTATTTTATCTCTTTTCTCAATCTGTAGTCTGGCTTTCTCATTTTCAATTCCTGGAAAAAGAAGCATATTGATTGTTTCGTAACCATTGTTTATCTTATAGAACTCTTCCAGCTCTTTCTCAGAAGAATCCAGTTCAATATGATCTGATGCGCCCTGATAGAACAATAAACTCTGGAATTCTTTTTTATTGATAAATGGATATTTATGCGAATCTCCCATCTCTGTCTCACTTTCTGTATCTCTTACTTTATTATCTCTCGCTTTATTTCTTCTATTTTCTTTCTTCTCTCTTCATCTTGAACCCTCTGTCCCCTCTGACAGATTGTATTTGTAAATCTCTTCCAGATACTCCCGATACGCTTCATGTATCTCTTTCTTTGAATACTTCCGCTCTTCTGACTGATGGTCTGTCACCCACTGGATTAACACCGCATAAGCCTCATCTGATACAACCATGTCATAAAATTCCTGCCATAAGACCTTTCGTCCCATATTAGTACACTTTATTACCTGATCTGCATTGACCGGAGAGATGATCCAGCGCCGACTTTCATCTATGTTCTGTGTATCAATATCATAAGGCAGATGCTTCACTTGAAGCTTCTGTAAAAATACTACATCATGTACTTCATAGCAATACCGCCCGTTAATCAGACTTTTGTTCCATGAATTCACATAGAACTTCACTTCACTAAATTCAGATTGCTTCTCCTTCTTTGGTGTCAGCCACGCATACAATGTCGGATTCTCACCAAATCCACGAATTACAAAATAATCAATCTGCACCTTTTTTGTGCCGATAATCATGCGGAAAAGATCCTCATCATCAATAAATAAATTTCCTTCCAGACTGAATCGGTTCACATTATCCTGTGAAAACTGATTCGAATCTGTCGTACTATTTTTCAGAATATCATCCTTAGCCAGACTAAGACGAACTGCCGAATAATTCTGTTTTTTTCCACTCACTCCAATCCGGAATACCATCTTTGCATTTGTATCTCCCTCTAACAATGCACGGATCTGTCTATAGACATCATAAAACCGAACTGCGGTCTTCACCTTCGTCCAGTCCGGTTCATCCAGACGAAAGACCTCTCCTGTTACCATCGGAACCTCCTGGTCTCCATCTCTTTCTGTTATACTCTCCCAGTCATGTGATCCATAAATCGACTGATACAGGTAATAATAAGGTTCCGCCCAATACCTTTTTTCGATAAAGTCCATCGACTCATACATTCCCTTTTTTTCCTGCTGTCTCCAGCAATTCATCACTTGAAAAAAATGTTGAATCGCAGCGAGTTCCCATTTTTCTGTTGTTACACCATCCAGGAATTCATTCCGGCTGACTTTCAGTAAATGCTTCACATCACCGCCCAGAAGATCCATATAAAGCTTTAGATGTTTCTTATACGGCAGCTGCCCTTTCTCACTGACAGATACATTCTTGTAAGTAATTCCATTTAACTTTTCCGAAGACGTTCCAAGATTAATTCGATATAAAATTTTATCCTTCCTGATCCATCCATAATACGACATTCTTAATACATCAAAACAGGCGATTCCTTCTTTATCCTTCAGCACATAGATTTTCGACCTCTTCTGTCTCGATATCTGTTCATAATTCCAGTAATTGATCCGTGGCAGAAAATTAATCGATATCTCCCGGTCTTTCATTCTTTCTGTCGAAATATAGATTGGGAACAACCGATGATTCACCTTTGCGCGAATAAAGCTTTCCAGAAATTCGCCAATATAATTAGAGACAGCATTTACATTGAAAAAATCTCCTGCCCGCGCGGAAGCTTCATAAAACTCAACCACTCCGGGAAGCTCATCTTCCTCGTCTTTTCTTCCATTATATTGCATGGATTTCTTCCACCATTTGTAATTCCATATCAGGAATTCATCCAATGGAATATTGACGCAGACTTCTGTTCCTCTCTCCTCCATCTCATAATCTTCCGTTATCACATGACTGCCTTTTTGCGGAGAATCAATCGTCATTTTATATCCTTCTGCATCTTTATTGGAATGGGTATAAATCTCGATTTTATCTGTCACCATAAAGGCCGACTGCATTCCAATACCGAAGCCACCGGTTGGACGAAGCCAGTCGGGCATATTTTTTAGTTCCTCACTATAACCCGAACGCTCTTTCCATCCTCTTCCGATATTAGTAATCATTCCCTTGCATTCCCGCTCGATTCCGATTCCATAGTCTCTGATACTAAGGAGTACAATTCTTTTTCTCATATCTACTTTATACGTCACTTCAATCGGATACTGCTCATACAAATCACTGGATAAATCCAGTGGTGATATCTCAGACTTATCATAAACTTCCGGATTCTGCTTTCGATGCGTCTTGTTTTTCTTAATGTCCAGCCACAACTGCATCTTTGTCGCATCCAGTGCATTCTGCAGATATTCCCGTATAAATTCGAAGGAATCCTTATAAATATTGTCTCCCATAAACAACGGCATCAGATTCTCGCGGTCCATCTCTACTCGTCTTTCATAGCTGGAATCATAACATCGCTCCGAATCGCCCAGATAGATACTGCACTTTCCCTGCTGCAAAGTACATCCACCCAGTTCTATCGGACTCATGACATTCCAGTAACAGATCAGGTTCTTGATTTCGTCTTCAATCCATCGGAAATCATCTGACAAAACTTTACATACATCCATATCTTCAGAACGGGCTTCTACTTCCACCTGCATTGGTGTGATCTTGATGTGCGTAATTGCTTTATGTTTTTCCAGATGTAACTGGCTCTGATATGGGAGATCTCCGAAATGCTGGACCGCTCGGATATTAAAACGATTATTTTCAAGATCCAGAACATCTCCCACCCGCAGCATGGCACAGATGAACCGGGGATGTACCCGTCCATTTCCAAACCCTTTGGTACACTCTTTCAACTGTTTTATTATTTCTTCATAATCAGACTCTCCATGTAATCTGGATGCAGACCTTGCCACCATATACAGTCGTTCCGGTATTACTGAATTCTCAGGGACCTTGATTCTTTCATCCAGCTTTAATATCCGGTCTGCATGTCCTTTTCTGATATAAGAAGACACTAGATACATGAGACATTTCTGGATATATACTTCCCACGGAATACCATCTTCATCCAGCCATTCCACATCCATGTTCGTTCTCGTGAATTGCCCATTTTCAATTGCACTGATGTTCTTTTCATCTCTTATAAGCTGGTCTAACTGGTAATAAAAAAGAGCCGCCTTTCTTTCGTCGGCCAACTCACTGTAAATTCGTTCTTCTATATAATTTTTAAACTGTGGATCCCGCCACAATGCAATCAGTTCTTCATACGTAATTGCCATCCCGATATCATGCTGATACGCACACTCTAACAGCAGCCAAAGGTCTCCGGCACTCAGCTTGTCTATCCGTTCCTTACCAAGAAGCATCTCGATTGCTTCCAGGATATTGATCGAATGACTGGCATCATGCCTGCTGAAATGCTGGAAATCATATGCAATTGTATCCGTCCATGATTTGTATTGTCTTTTCCGCTCACGCCACTCCGTCAGAATATCATTTCCATTTGCAAGCTCCTCACAACGACATTCAAATCGCCACTCTATGTACGACTCTGCCGGTGATTGTATGCTTGTTTTTTCCGCACGCCATGAATTCATTCCTTCATCTCTGCATTCATCCATTGTGCCCCGCCTCCTTCTTCTTTTTTGAACCTTCACGCTCATTCTGTGCTTCTTTCCAATTCTTTATTCCTTCAATATATAACTCTTTGATTGGAGACATTCTACAGTAACTCAACGTTCTGATCTTATGCTTTCTGCAATAGTTCTTATATTTATTAAATTCGTTGTTTATTATCTGTTCCACCTGTTTCATATCAACATTCAGATTGAACTCCTCTAAGATCTCTTCTTCCTTCTCCAGGAACTCTTGTGAGACATTTCCACAGAAATTCATGAGCAGCTTCCAGTTTGAATAGAACAACAGCTTTCTGCAGAATTGGATCATATTCTGATTTTCCTTATACATACAACAAGATATAAAGATTGTAAGATAGACCTCTGTGCTTTCTTCCTTCAATGGACTGGAACTGGCCGTCCAGAATTCCACCTCAACCAATCTTTCCTTCCGATCAATCCAAATAACATGATTATCCGAAATATATGTCTCAATCTGATCATACAGATTGTCATACTTATTTTTTCCCTGTTTCTCCAATTCGACCGGATCTTGATCATTCTCGTTCAAAACACACAGCATGATCAGATACGTCAGTTCCGTAATAGAAACAGGGTGAGACATTCCCCACCCTGCAATTTCTTCATACTTCATTGCCAACTTATAAATCAACAGGTTTACCTGTTCTTTCAGACTCATATTCAAACACACTCCCTCACATATCCCAATCCATTACTGTATGGAATACTGTATTGCAATAATCATCCATTTTATTATTTTTCTGCTTATCAAGCTCATCTAACAGATATTCTTTATTTAAAATCTGTGTTGTATTCATTTCTTTATTCGAAAAATACTTCTTATAAAACAAAAATGCTGCTTCTGAAATAACTGTTCCAATGTACCCCTGTTTTCTAAACTCCAGTTCTACCTTTTCCATAAATGCATCATATTGTTCCGCATACTTCTCGATTCCAACCTTCTCATAAAAGGCAAGAATATATGGATAGAACCACTGGATTCCCCATCTCATCAATACCTCGCAGTTCTCCCCAGCGCGAAATCCTCTGTATAAGATCTCTGCTTTGTCATCCACATAAATTTCATTTCCCAACCGGCTGTTCTCTGTCATAACAAGCAGTAAATCTGTACTTCTCTTCCTGAATTCCAGCTTATCTTCGAATACAAACTGTTTCTGCACTTCACTGCACAGCGATTCCAGTGTGATCATAACCTGTGCTGTTGCAGCCTCCGCTTTCTGCTTGCGTTCCGTCACGATTTGCGTCAGTAAGAGCTCCAGATTCTCCTCTGTTGCCTTTCTTTTTACAGCAGCTTCTTCCATGCTTTCCATTCTTGGTGCTATCTTTTCCGACATATGCAGTCCCATCAGAACAGAAAGGTAATCTTCCTTCTGTTTGCTCTCATATTTCTCTTTAAGAGAACGAATCAGACTTTCTTCCAGATTTTCCTTCATAATCTGCCAGTTGCATTCAATTTTAAGTTGAATTTTCTCTTCTACATATTTCTGAAATAAAATTCCAATATAATTACTAATATCAAAAATCATGGCTCTGTACAATGCTCTGCACATATTGTGATTTTTCTTCAATGCATCCAGAACATCACCTTTGTTCTCTTCCTTATATCCAGAAGCATCCGCAATCTTCTTCCCTGCTTTTCTATTGAGCTCTTCTGCGACATTCCCTGCATATTCCGTATTCTTAAATAAATAAAAGAAATTCCATACAAGATCCTTCAATTTACAAGAATTCAGAATCGCAAACGGCACAAATACAATCTGGATCTTGCCATCCTCCACCGGTTCATATTTATATCTGACAATGAAGTTAAACATCAGATTTTCGAATTTAGAATAAAAAGTTTCATTCAAATATTGAAAATATCCATAATATAACGTTTCCCCGGCTAACTCCATCTGACATTCTTCCTTCTTCCAAATAGAGTTTCCCTGCTTCAGCTGCTCCCACTCTTCCTCTGGTATTGTCAGTCTCTCGTGATCCTTCCCCTCTGACAGCGGATCCTTTCTTCTGGAATAAATCGGGAGATCCACAACCATCGGCATCACATTCTTCTGAAACCACAGAGTCTCTGTCACCGAAAGCCTGCCGATCTCAGCCGGACTCATCCATATGCAGCAGGTCAGCTTCTCGTCAAATTCTTTTCTGCATCTTTGAAATCCCAGATCAACCTCTCGTTCAGATAGTACCTGCTTCTCATCCTGCATCTTTCTTCGAATGGTTCTCTCATATCCCCATCTTCTGGACTTTATAATCTCCGGGCTTTGCGGATCATAATGTGTATTCAATGCATATACGCATGGAATCACCTCTTTGGCACCCTTCTCTTTCAATAACGCATAATAGAAGAATAACAAACTCCCATTATTCATGGTATCATCAAAAATCAATATGCGTTTGCCTTCAAATTCTTTGAAATTCAGACATTTCATCAGATACCGGTCGCTGATTTTCCTGATCTTTTTCTCTTTCAATAACCGTGATATTTCTCTTCCCGACTTACAATCCACCAGTTCCGAAACCCAGTAGCCTTTTCTCGTTATATTTATAATAATATCTATCTCATGTTCTTTAATTATCTTTTCCAAATACTCCTCTATCTTTCCCTGCGTGTGATATATATTCTTGATTTTCAACATCGGATGATCATTCCTTTTCTACCTCTATTAATCTGATTCATTCTTCTTCCCTGGCAACTGCACTTCGTTGTGAAGTGCGCTATATACTACTGCATCCTCTTCTTCATTCACATACATCGCATACTCCTCATCCGAATGCCCTTTCAATAGCTCAAACAATCCTCTTGCTTCTCTTCTTGACATCTGTGGAGAAACATACTTCAATATTGCTTCATTCAATACATAATATGATTCTTCCAGTCTACTTTTTCTTAATTTATTAAACGTTTTTTCCTCAAGATAGTCCTTTGCATGTTCCAGTTCTTCTGCCTTCAGATGAATCTCACCTGTTGTCATCTTCAATTCATTCACCAGAAGCTTCTCCTGCGCTTCTGTCAGTTCATAAGGTTCCCGGTAAATAATAAACTTATGCGCTGTCGGTACCTTCTTCTCTCCGGCGGATACAGTCAGTGCCATTCCCACCCGGCATTCTACATTCTTCAGATAGAATACTCTGTGTCGGAACTCGATAAAGGAAAGCTCGCCCCATTCATTATTCACCAAGATACAATATGCAACATCCAGATGTTTTGAAATAATAAAACGCCCCTGATATTTTTTCAGCACCGGATTCCCCTGCAGATCTTTCACACCTGTATCCACAGAAAAATATGCTGCACAAGAAGGTTCTGCCATCGTCTCTGTAGTATCATGCTTCGAATAAAGGATCAGACGTCCGTGAAGGATCTTATCCCGCTCCTGCGGATCTGTTGAATGAAAGAGCGTGCTGTATTTTCCAAGATAAGACTTCACCGCCCGGTCCTCCGGATTCACAGCAAATACCTCCGGTGAAAGATCCAGTATCGAAGAACTTCTCCGCTCCTCCGGCATAAAAACTGCCGGATCAATCTCCAGCACATCTGCCAGTGCAAGCACCGGATAAAGTCCAAGCGAAATACTGTTGGAGAGAATCCTGGATAACTCCGACTGATTCAGACTATATCCCTTCGCTTCGCACATACGCAGCAAATCGCTCTGCTTTAATCCTTTCTGCGCAATGTGGCTCTTCAGGATCTCTACCACTCTTCTGTTTTGCTCTGTTCTGTCTTTCTTTTCATTCATATTTGCATAATCTCTTTCATATTTGAAAATTTAATTGCTTATCTGCATAAGAAAAAAACTTCCACAAAAGTGGAAGTATTTTAGCAGATAGGAGGGGAAATGTCTATGTACAGAGTTTACAAAAATGTCATACATCTTAATCAAAAAGTAAACTCTTATCCCTCTACTTCACTCAAAATATTTTTCATATTCTCATAGCATTCCTTTGCAAAATCATCATTGCCTTTCGCAACCAGCAAATCTTCTTGATCATATTCTAATCCGTTCTCTTCAAAGACTTGTTTACAATTTTGAACTACTTTTCTTTGAATGATCTTCCCAACTTTTTGTCCCCATTTTTTAATCACTTCTCTATTTTTATTCAACTCATGTCGAGATACATTTAATTCGAACCGCGATTTTCCTGTTAAGTTGACTGAAACATAAGTAACACCTATTGGAACTATGCATTGCGGTAGTATATCTAATAAAATTCCATCTTGATATAACTTAGAATCCTTAAACAAACCACATTCATCCTTGTATTCATCAGGAAAGACAATCGTATTACCCAAACTATAATCTTTTATAATATCATTACTTTTAGTAATTTTATCAATCTCAAACTCATAAACACTTGTCAAGAAATAGAAATTGTTATTATTTAATAAAATCACATCACAACAGAAATAAGGATTATCATAAAATTCTTCATTATCCCCTCCAAAATACTCTTCATAATATTCTTCCATTTCTGGCTCATGCAATTTCTCGCTTATTTCATAATCTGCATTAGTTATTTCCTCAAGACTAAAAATATTTCTGTCACTCTCTTCTGATAAATCAGTTTCAAATTTTACAAAATTACTTACAATTTTATTTTTTTGGAATAAAAAAGCATTAACTGAATGCCATTCAATTCCCAAATCATAATCTGCAAAATCTGTAAAAACAAATAAAATACCTCTATCTGATGAATCTTTCTTCTTTTCCTTATACACTTCTTTGATATCAAACGTATTATCCATTTCAAAAATCAGTTGATTATATCCAACTGTCTTTTCTAAATCGAGTTGACACAATACGGTTAAAAATCCCGGATACTTTTCAATTTTCTCTTCACTTTCCTCTATTTCTCTATCAACTTCTTTTCTTACCAGACTTATACAATCATTCATCTGCTCGGTCTTTCTAATGTAATCCAACAGATTTTCTTTTACATACGATTTATGGAATACATTATCTAGCACATCATAAATCTTGCTAAGTACTTCTTTTTTATTCTCATTCTTCAATAAGATTTTTCTCAATTTGTTCAAACATTGGTGATCCGGCAAAAAATCACTTAATATTTCATTTCGCTGATGATTTGCCTTTTCTATAATTTGGATAATTTTATCATTAAAAATGATATCTTTATCGATGTAACTATCAAGTATATCTACATTTACTAATTGAATTTCTACACTTGGATATCTGAAATAGGTATTAATATAATTCTTAAGTTCACTGAATCTATACTTTTCTTTGACTTTAAGAATAATCGTTGTTCCCTGCCAATCCCTTTTCACATTCTTTTCTATGAATGCCACTGTACTATTGGATTCTATCTCAGCTTTAACACACTTATCCTCTTTGGACTTTGTTATTACTTGAATCTCATCTGCTTTTGTTAGACATGATGCAAATCCAATGCCAAATTTTGCAATCGCCGGAAATTCAAAAGTTCTCTTTCCCATATTCTGATAACCGGATTTCGCCGTTTTAAACAGATAATTAGAAAGCTCCTTTTCATTCATACCTATTCCATAATCTTCAACCCAAAGCACGCCGTCTTTCTGAGAATACGCAATCATAACTTTATCTGTACAATTCCATGATCTTGGTGATTGATGTGGCAAACTGACATTAGTATCTGAATACATTTTTAGTAGTGTTGCATCTATCGCATTTTGTACAAGTTCTCTAATATAATCAAACTCATTCGTATATATCGATTTAGTAAGTATGTCCCAAAGTGTACCATTCTCATCTACCTGAAATCGTATTTCCTCAACCGAGAAATCCGCATTTTCACTCGGCTTTACCTCTTTTACAACTTCCGGAAACTTATAATGTAGAAAAAAATCAGAGTTGTCATTTGTTAGATAATGTGTATTCGCATACATTACCTCATTATCAAGATATGATAACCATTGCTCCCATATCTTATATTTTTCCCTGCTATCTGTCCGAACTTTTATTGTTATCTTCTTTGAATTATAATTATAAGATATTTCATCCAAATGATGTCGATTATGTAAAATGGATTCCGGATCACTATAATATGCTGCGTTAATATGCATATTAAATTCGCAGACTCTTGATTCTTCCAGATCCATCAAATCTCCAATTCGAAGTAATATTGCCAGCAATCCATATCGTAATGTCTGACCTTCTATTGTCTCAACCATTTTAAAATCAGTATCATTATACAAATCTTTTATAGTTCTTCCATGTGCTTTACATACAAAAATAATGCACTTTTCCAGCCGATGATTTTTTGGTATCTTCTCTATATTTCTTTCAAAGAATTCTTTGACTGGTATCTCGGCATAAAAATGATGATTTGTTCTCTGCTTATCTTTATCCTCCACATCTGCCAATGTCATACCCATATCATGAAAAAATGCAGACATAATAAAACAGAATATTTCTATATCTGAAATATTATCCTTTAGTTCTTTACTCATTATAGAATAAATATAATTCATAATTCGTAAAGAATGCTGTATTCCGTGTTCTGTAAAACCTGGGAATTGTGCTTTTATGTACTCTAAAGTTCTATTTACTTCTGGTTCAACAGCAACTAAAATACCTGACAACATCTTTGCCACATTGCTTTTTCTTGCTTCTAAAAGCTTGTATATTCCACAATCAACTAATATTTGCTGTGTCATGTGCTTTTCTCCCTGTTTTTTTTATATCTGTTTATTAATTTTCGCTATTCGATTACTTACTAATACAATTCTTTTAATTTCTCATCGAAATACTCTGTATTCTTCTTAATCTCTTTTTGTTCTGTCTTAGTCATCCCTATTTTTTTATCTCATCATCATCCGCTTCATGTGCCTGATAAATCCAATATGCAACACTTCTTAAGCTTTGATAGCCACATGCCGTATAATAATCCGATAAGATTGCTTTTTCTGATAGATATCTTATCCATTCTTCCGTAGAAATCGGAATATCCTGTATTCTTCTAAAACTATCGACAAATTTGCTGAATTCCCTGAAAAACTGTTCAATTGGAATCAATCAGGACCACCCGTCCAACGGGTGGTTTGCTCTAGGGCTATAAGCCCTTATTACTAAGCCAGCGTCTCAAGGCGCTGGCTTTCTCTTTAGGCTATGGAAATTCTGTTTGCACAGCCTTCCCACAGCTCCGTTCAAGCCATATTGCTCTTAACTCGTCGCTACCCCTTAA
>JABLTO010173363.1_pt1 | contig 12641 bp, 9 predicted proteins | sample 7160091 | NCBI WGS metagenome assembly JABLTO01 (sample SAMN14651225, study PRJNA627086) | human gut metagenome | isolation source: feces | host: Homo sapiens
CTTTCTGCCAAGGGGAGATTTATTGGCATAGATCAGGACCAAGATGCGATAATTGCTGCGAGTGAAAGACTGGCTGCCTATGAGGACAGAGTGACCATCATTCGCAGCAATTATTGTTACATGGTAAATGAACTAAGGGAACGTGGCATCAGGCACGTAGACGGAATCCTCCTTGACCTTGGAGTTTCCTCCTACCAGTTAGACAATGAAGAACGGGGATTTACCTACAGGGTAGATGCTCCGCTGGATATGCGTATGGACCAGAGGCAGGACCGCACAGCTGCGGATATTGTCAATGGATATGAAGAAAGAGAACTGTACCGTATCATTCGTGATTACGGTGAAGATAAATTTGCTAAGAATATTGCCAAGCATATTGTAGCAGCCAGAAAGAAAGCACCCATCAGAACCACAGGAGAACTGACAGAGATCATCCGTCAGTCTATTCCAATGAGAGTACAGGCAGCAGGAGGACATCCTGCTAAGAGGACTTTTCAGGCAATCCGGATCGAACTGAACCGGGAACTGGATGTTCTGAGAGATTCCCTGGATGGAATGATCGATCTTTTGAATGATGATGGAAGAATCTGTATCATTACATTCCATTCCCTGGAGGATCGGATCGTCAAGACCATCTTCAGGAAAAATGAGAACCCATGTACCTGCCCACCGGATTTTCCGGTTTGTGTATGTGGAAAGAAATCCAAGGGTAAAGTGATCACAAGGAAGCCAATCCTGCCCAGCGAAACCGAAATGGAAACCAATCCCCGTTCCAAAAGCGCCAAGCTGCGTATTTTTGAACGTAGGGTAACAGAATGAGATGTAAAGGAAGTCAGGAAATCAAATGGAACGGACTAACAGAGGGGCTACTACAAGAAGAAGCAAAACAAACGCCAGAAGTAGTCGCGGTATGTATGTAGATGGCAATACAGTGCGTCGGCTGGAGGAGCGACCCTCCAGACAGCAGCGTGGAAGTAAAGAAGCACAGATTGCAAAGCGTAAGGCTGCCCGTCCGGCATCTCAGACTGAGAGAAAGAACCGGCAGGTCAGCAGGGAGACTCAGCGGAACAGAGAGAAAGCCATGAGCATGGGAAGAGGTTTTGTGTTTTTCCTTGCAGTGGTTTCTGTTGCAGTTCTTTTCTGCTGCGTTAATTACCTCCAGCTGAAGGCAGAGGTCACTGCCAAAATGAAATCAGTGGCTACGCTGGAATCTGAGCTTTCACAGTTGAAAGAAGAAAACAATGCTTACGAAAGTCAGGTAACTTCAGATGTTGATCTTAACAACATCAAGAAGATTGCCATTGGACGTCTGGGAATGAATTATCCTACAGATGACCAGAAAAAGACATATAGTGTACCAAGCAACAGTTATGTAAGACAGTATCAGGATATTAACTGATATAAAGAGGTGAGAAATTGAGCAATACCAGAAAGAAAATCAAAAAGAAACCTCAGAAAAAAATCAACCATATGATGAAAGGAAAGCTAGTAGGACTATTCGCAGTAGTGTTACTAGCTTTAGTTTGTTTGCTGGGCAGAATCACTTATATCAATGCTATCAGCGGAAACAAATACAAAAAGCAGGTGCTGACTCAGGCTCAGCAGAAGTATGAGAGCAACATCCTTCCTGCCAAAAGAGGAGATATTTATGACAGGAATGGGAATATACTGGCAACCAGCAACAAGGTGTACAATGTAATCCTGGACTGTAAGGCAGTTAACTCTGAAGAGGGAGATTATGTAGAACCTACGGTACGGGCACTGACAGAAGTACTGGGGCTGGATGAAGATGATATCCGGTCCAGACTCACCTCCGAAAAGACCAAAAACAGCCAGTATCAGATCATCAAGAAACAGCTGTCCATGGATGACAAGAAGAAATTTGATGAATATACGACAGTTACCGAAGACAGCGATCTGTCTGATGAGCAGAAAAAAGAGCGAAGCAATGTAAAGGGTGTATGGTTTGAAGAAGATTATCTGAGAAGTTATCCTTTTAATGATCTTGCCTGTGACACCATAGGATTTACTCTGGCGAGAGATACAGCAGATGTAGGTCTGGAAAGTTACTACAACAGTACTCTTACCGGTGCAGACGGACGTCAATATGGATACATCAATGACGATTCAGATGTGGAACAGACCATTATCGATCCTTCCGACGGAGAAAGTATTGTTACTTCTCTTGATGTAGGTGCACAGCAGATCGTTGAGAAATATGTAAATGGATTCAAGACCAAAATGGGTGCCAAAAATATCGGTGTTGTTGTAATGAAACCTTCCACAGGTGAGATCCTTGCCATGGATGGTGGAGACCGTTATGATCTGAACAATCCCCGGGATCTTTCCCAGGTTTATTCTCAGACAGAGATTGATGCCATGAATGATGAAGAGACCGTAGAGGCTCTCAATGGCATGTGGAGTAACTTCTGTGTTACAGATGCTTATGAGCCCGGTTCTGTTGTAAAACCGATCGTTATGGCAGGCGCCCTGGAAAAGGGACGTATTTCCGTAAATGATACTTTTGTCTGTGACGGTGGTCAGACTTTCGGTGCCAACGGAGACACTTACATTAAGTGTGCGGTATGGCCGGATGCCCATGGGACAGAGGCACTTCGTGATGTAATCGCCAATTCCTGCAACGATGCCATGATGCAGATTGCAGCTAAAATGGGAACCGAGCAGTTCCTGAAAGCACAGACACTCTTTAATTTTGGCAGCAGGACAGGTGTTGACCTTCCTAACGAAGGCTCCGGTGTAATCCATACCACAGAGACTATGGGTGAGACAGAACTTGCATGTTCTGCATTCGGACAGGGATTTACCTGTACTATGATCCAGGAAATCAACGCCATGTGTTCTGTTATCAACGGTGGTTATTATTATCAGCCACATCTGGTAACAGCCATCAAAGACAGCAGGGGTGGCATTGTCAAGACCATTGATCCTGTCCTTATGAAACAGACGATTTCTTCTGATATTTCGGCAGATATCCGTTCTTATATGGCGGCCAGTGTACAGGAAGGTACCAGCCGTACCTCCAAAGTACAGGGATACAGTTCAGGAGGTAAGACCGGTACAGCGGAAAAACTTCCTCGAGGAAACAAGAAATATGTGGTTTCCTTTATCACATTTGCACCGGTAGATGATCCCCAGGTACTGATGTATGTAGTTGTTGATGAGCCTAATGCAGAAGATCAGGCAGATAGTAAATATCCTCAGTATATTGCACAGGGTATTCTTTCGGAACTTCTTCCTTATCTGAATGTTGCTCCAGATGAGTCAGAAGATGGCAGTATTCCTAAGACAGAATTGTGGGATGGTTTCAACGGTAATCTGATAGATGTATCTGGCAGCAGCGTGGACGAAAACGGTAACCTGGTTGATGGAAATGGTAATCTGGTAGATATGGATGGCAACCGTATTGATGAGGAAGGTTATCTTCTGGATGATAATGGAGAACGAAAGCTGGATGCAGAAGGCCAGTATGTAAAATCTAACAATATAGGTGCAGCTTCTGCAAGTAATTCAGAGACGGCAGATAACAGCCTGAAAGAAGCTATTTCAGATACCAACGTACCGGCTCCGCCAGAAGAAACAGACGAAGGAACGGACGAGGGTAATGACATGGAATCCGAAGGTATTACCAACGAAGAAGCTGGTCTGGAATAAAAACGAATGCTCTTCGGAGTAAGTTCATATATTAAACAGAAACTTCTGTTTAATAAGAACCTCTCCGGGGAGTTTTTTTATGAAGAAAAATTTGACTTATCATAAGAAAAAAGTATGGGTAGTGTTTCTCTGCTGTGGAGCTGTCCTTCTGGGACTGACAATACGTCTGGTATATCTTATGGGATTCCGGTCTGATTATTATTATGAAAAAGCAGAGGATCTTCATGAACGGGAAAGAGACATCAAGGGAGCCAGGGGAAAGATTTTGGACAGTCAGGGAAAAGTACTGGCAGCAAACAAAACAGTCTGTACAGTGTCGGTGATCCACAGCCAGGTAACAGATCCAGAAAAAGTGATCCGGGTACTGGTGGATAAACTGGGGATAGATGAAGAAAAAATCCGCAAAAAAGTGGAAAAAGTTTCTTCCATAGAAAGAATCCGGACAAACGTGGAAAAAGAAACAGGAGATGCCATACGTGAGGAGAATCTGGATGGAGTAAAAGTAGACGAAGATTACAGAAGATACTATCCATATGGTTCTCTGGCATCCAGGGTACTGGGGTTCACCGGAGGTGACAACCAGGGTATCATCGGCTTGGAAGTAAGATACGAGGAAATCCTGAAGGGAAAATCCGGCAAGATTCTCACAGTGACAGATGCCAGAGGAATAGAACTGAATGGAATGGGAGAAAAAAGAGAGGAACCGAAAGCAGGAAATAACCTGAGAATCAGCCTTAATGCAGACATTCAGGAATTTGTACAGCAGGAAGCACTTCGTGTTATGGAAGAAAAACAGGCAGAGAGAGTCTCCATTCTTCTTATGAATCCTCAGAACGGAGAAATTCTTGCCTGTGCTAATGTGCCGGAATTTGATCTGAACGATCCCTTTACTTTAAACACAGACACAGATACCAGCGGAATGACAGACAGAGAAAAACAGGATCTTCTGAACCGGATGTGGCGAAATCCCTGCCTTAATGATACCTATGAACCTGGCTCTACCTTTAAGATCATCACCATGGCAGCCGGACTGGAAGAAAAGGTAGTTTCCCTGGAAGACAGATTTTACTGTCCGGGATACAAGCTGGTAGATGACAGAAGAATCCACTGTGCTAACCGACGGGGTCATGGTTCCCAGAATTTTGTAGAAGGAGCCCAGAATTCCTGTAATCCTGTATTTATAGAAGTTGGCCTGAGACTTGGCGTGGATCGCTATTATCATTATTTTCGCAAATTTGGTCTTCTGGAAAAAACAGGAGTGGATCTTCCGGGAGAGGCAGGAACAATCATGCATCAGAAGAAAAATATGGGAAATGTAGAACTTGCCACAGTTTCTTTCGGTCAGTCCTTTCAGATAACACCCGTGCAGCTGGCTACTACGGTCAGTTCCCTGATCAATGGAGGAAGGCGTATCACGCCCCATTTTGGAGTGGCAGTGGAAAATCCTGAGGGAAACAGAATAGAAGAGCTGGAATATCCTGCAAAAACCGGTATTCTTTCAGAAAAAACTTCTCAGGAGATCCGCTATATTCTGGAAAAAGTAGTTTCTGTGGGATCCGGCAAAAATGCAGCGATAGAAGGGTATTCCATAGGTGGCAAAACTGCAACATCCCAGACACTTCCAAGAAGTGCCAACCGTTATATTTCTTCTTTTCTGGGATTTTTCCCAGCAGAGGATCCACAGGTTCTGGCACTTTGCATTATCCATGACCCAAAAGGAATCTACTATGGGGGAACCATAGCAGCACCGGTGGTACGCCGTATTTTTGAAAATATCCTTCCTTATATGGAAAATCTGGAAAAAGGCTGATATACAGGCTGTTCAGCAACGTGAGGGTTGCGAAATCGCAGAAAAAGACTTATAATCAAACGTGACAAAAAACCAAAGAATGATAAGAGGTGTGAGGATGAATTTTGAAATTGTTATCCCGGTACTGATCTCTTTTGCGATCAGTCTGATTCTGGGACCTATCATCATCCCATTTCTGAGAAAACTCAAGATGGGACAGACAGAACGAGTAGAAGGTGTGCAGTCACATCTGAAGAAAGCAGGAACTCCTACTATGGGAGGAATTATTTTTCTTCTTGCAGCAGTGATCACTTCTGTATTCTATGTAAAAGATTATCCGTCAGTGATTCCGGTACTGTTTCTGACACTGGGATTTGGGATCATCGGATTTCTGGATGACTACCTGAAAGTAGTCCTCAGACGTTCAGACGGACTTCTTGCGTGGCAGAAGTTTCTCCTTCAGATCGTAGTTACCGGTATTTTTGCCTACTACCTTGTAAATTATACAAGCGTAGATCTGGCAATGCGTATTCCATTCTGGACAGATCATTATCTGGATCTTGGCTGGCTGGCGATCCCGGTTATGTTTTTTGTAGTGATCGGAACGGTAAACGGTGTAAACTTTACAGATGGACTGGACGGACTGGCATCCAGTGTTACGCTGATCGTGGCAGTATTTTTTACAGTGGTATCTATCGGTATTAAAAGTGGCATTGAACCTGTCACCTGTGCGGTAGTAGGCGGACTTATGGGATTTCTTCTGTTTAATGTATATCCTGCAAAGGTATTTATGGGAGATACAGGATCTCTGGCTCTTGGCGGATTTGTGGCAGGAGCTGCTTATATGCTTCAGATGCCGTTGTTCATTCTGCTGGTCGGACTGATCTATTTGGTAGAAGTACTTTCTGTTATGATCCAGGTCAGCTATTTCAAGGCAACCCATGGCAAACGAATTTTCAAAATGGCACCGATCCATCACCATTTTGAATTATGTGGATGGTCAGAAACAAGAATCGTAGCAGTATTTTCTGTGATCACAGCAGTGATGTGTCTGATTGCACTTCTGGCATTATAAAGATACCCTTTCAGGAATAAGGAGGAAATAATGATGAATTTGCAGGGAAAAAAAGTTCTGGTATTTGGTTCTGGCAAAAGTGGAATCGGAGCAGCAGATCTGCTGGAGCAGACAGGTGCAACCCCTGTTATTTACGATGGAAACGAAAAGATTGATAAAGAAGCCGTATTACATAGGATTCCTCATCACAGCAGGACAGAAGTTTACGCAGGCGAACTTCCCAAAGAAGTACAGGACAGCCTGGACCTGGTAGTTTTGAGCCCTGGTGTTCCTACGGATATACCTGTGGTCAGAGCTCTTTATGAGCAGGGGCTTCCAGTATGGGGAGAAGTGGAACTGGCTTACCGTACAGGTAAGGGACGTGTGCTGGCTATTACAGGAACCAACGGCAAGACTACTACCACGGCACTTCTTGGCAAGATTATGAAAGATGCAGAGGATTCTGTATTTGTAGTAGGAAACATCGGAACTCCTTATACATCCAAGGCTCTGGAAATGAAAGACAACACGACTACAGTAGCAGAGATCAGCAGCTTTCAGCTGGAGACTATCGAAGAATTCGCACCGGCAGTCAGTGCCATCCTGAACATTACAGAGGATCATCTGAACCGTCACCATACAATGGAAGAATATATCAGAGTCAAAGAACTGATCGTTAAGAATCAGACTGCGGATAATTACTGTGTTCTTAATTATGAAGATCCGGTTCTTCGTGAATTTGGTAAGAAGATTGTTCCAAAGACCGTATATTTCTCCAGTGAGCGTGTGCTGGAACAGGGTATTTATCTGGATGGGGATCAGATCATCCTGAAAACAGAAAAAAAAGAGATTCCGGTAGTACATACAGGAGACCTGAAACTTCTTGGCAAACATAATTTTGAAAACGTAATGGCTGCTGTTGCAATGGCTTATTATGCAGGTGTTTCCATAGACAGTATCCGCAGGAGTATCTGTGAGTTTACAGCTGTGGAACACAGAATCGAATATGTAACAGAGAAGAATGGTGTCACTTATTATAATGACTCCAAGGGAACCAACCCGGATGCTGCCATCAAGGGAATCCAGGCAATGAACCGTCCTACCCTTCTTATTGGAGGCGGTTACGACAAAGGTTCCAGCTATGACGAATGGCTTAATGCTTTTGATGGTAAAGTCCGTTATCTGGTACTGATCGGACAGACCAGAGACAAGATCAGAGAGGCTGCAGAACGTCTGGGTGTATGCCCATGTATCCTCTGCGAGAATCTGGAAGAAGCAGTAAAGATTTGTGCAGAAAAAGCAGAACCAGGAGATGCAGTACTTCTTTCACCTGCCTGTGCAAGCTGGGGACAGTTTGACAATTATGAGCAGCGTGGAGATATGTTCAAAGAATACGTGAGAAATCTCTGATTTCGGAATAATTTGGATGCATTTTGACGTGTAACTGTAAAGGCACTGAACAGTTACGAATTTTATAAAAATTTTCAGATACAGCTCTTTCGGGAGCTGTATTTTCTTTGGCTTTTTGGGAGAAAGACAGGAACCAGAAGAATGCTCAAAACATATGATAATTTAAGAGGTCATTGGGAGTGAAGCGTTTGAGCAGGATTCAGGTGTACGGAGGAAAAACACTTCATGGAACCATTACAATACAGGGATCCAAAAATGCGGCGCTGCCAATGATGGCAGCGTCTCTTCTTCACAGGGGAGTCAGTGTGCTGGAAGTCTGTCCAAAAATATCAGATGTATTTTGTATGGAAGAAATTCTGCAAAGTCTGGGAGCTGTTACCTGGTGGAAAGACCATGATCTGTACCTGGATTGTACCAGAGCGGAAGGAACAGAAATTTCCAGCATCCATACATGCAGGATGCGGTCTTCGGTAATCCTTCTGGGAGCGTTGCTGGGACGAAAAGGAGCAGGAACCATGGGATATCCGGGAGGATGCATTATTGGAAAAAGACCCATAGACCTTCATCTTTATGCACTGAACTGCCTGGGAGCAAAAGTAAAAGAAACAGAAGAATGTCTTTCTGCCAACTGCCCCAGACTTACAGGCGGCATAATCTGCTTTCCTGCCAGAAGTGTAGGAGCTACAGAACAGGCAATTCTGGCAGCAGTTCTGGCAGAAGGAACAACCAGGATCCTGAATGGGGCAAAAGAGCCGGAGATCTGCTGGCTCTGTCAGTATCTTCGGGGTATGGGAGCCCAAATCCGGGGAGAAGGTACGGAATGTCTGGAGATCAGAGGCGTGAAAGAACTGCATGGAGGAAGGATAAAAATTCCCTGTGACAGAATTGTTGCCGGAACCTATCTCTGTGCAGCTGCAGCAACAAGAGGCAGTATTGTTATCAGCAATCCTCCGGAAAAAGAACTGGACGCCTTTCTGGAAGTATATCAGAAAATGGGTGGACAATGTGAATATAACAGTGGTAAACTAGTAGCGGACGCCAGAAATGCCAGATTATCCGTTCCATATATAGAGACGAGAGAATATCCGGGATTTCCCACAGATCTTCAGTCGCCTCTGATGGCAGTCCTTGCCACAGCAGAAGGCTGCAGCAGGATACAGGAAAATCTTTTTGAAAACCGATTCCGGATCGTGGAGGAACTGAACCGGATGGGAGCTCACATAAAGGTTTGGGGAAATATGGCAGAGATAGAAGGAACAGAGAGCCTCCATGGAACTTCCGTACAGGCAGGAGAGCTGAGAGGAGGTGCGGCACTTATGATCGCGGCACTTTCAGCAGAAGACTGTACAGAAATAGGGGGGTATTCTTACATCCGGCGTGGTTATGAAGATATATGCAGAGATATTACAGCATTGGGTGGAAGTATCCGGGAACTGAGAGACTGAGAGAACCGCTTTTGCCGGAATGTCTGTAAGCAGTTATGAGTGAAGAGAGAGAATACGGGAAATACTTTATATGAGAACATCCAACTACAGGAAACAGATACAATTGAATAACAAAACAGTCAAAACTCTGAAGATTGCAGGAATCGCAGGAATATTTGCACTGGTACTTTTCTTTTTTGCATTTTTTCATGTATCTAAAGTAGAAGTGATAGGAATTGAACACTATTCCGAAAAAGAAATCAAAAAACTGGTTCTTAAGGGACCTTTTGCTTCCAATTCCATACTGGCACCTGTGCTTCTGGGAGGCGTAGACCTGGAAAAATATCCTTATATTGACAGTCTTCATGTGACTAGGTCAGGAAGCAGAACACTGGTGATCAGTGTCCGGGAAAAAAAGATCGTAGGTTGTATCCCATATCTGGACAGTTATATTTATTTTGACAGGAATGGTGTTTTTGTCAGTGGAAGTACAGAGAGGGATACAGCCGTACCGTTTTTTGACGGAATCGAAGTCAAAAAGGTAGTCCAGGACGAGAAGCTTCCCATCAAGAGCACAGTTATGAATACAGCAGTGGCACTGTACACCATTTTTTCCAAGAACGACATGGTGCCGGATCATATTCAGTTTGATGACAGTTATAATATCAGCCTTCTTTATGGAGATATTACGGTTTATCTTGGCAAGGATGTTTATCTGGAAGACAAAATGACCAGAGCGATCGCCATTCTGCCTCAGATCACCGGTGAGAAGGGTATCCTCCATATGGAGAACATCACCGACACAGTCAAAACAGTAACCTTTGAAAGCGACCAGAAGCAGACCGGTACCGCAGAGGAATGGACAGGCGGTTATGATGAAAATGGTGATTATACCGGAGATGGAGAATACGATGAAGAGGGCAATTATGTAGGTCCACAGACTTCTGACACCGGTTCAGAGAATTCTTCTGAAACAGAAACTTCCGGGGATGAGGGAGATACATCTGATTATACAGATGAAAATACAGAGGATACTTCCGGAGATTATTCAGATGAAAGTTCCTACGACGGCACAGAGGATACCTCCGAAGATTATCAGGATTACTCGGACAGCTCAGAAGAAGATTACGGTGATTACAGCTATAGTGCCGAGGGATATTATGATGATTCCGGAGAGTGGTAAAAGGTGGCAAATGCCGAATAATAGTGAAAAAAGTATAAAAAAACAAAAATAGTAGTTGATTAATTACCGAAAAAAATATATGATATATCTATATGTAGCCTGATACGATGTGATATCGGGAAAATAAAGGAGGAAGTACATTGTTAGAGATTATGTCAAATGAGGCTGAGTCCTCCGCCAAAATCATAGTCATTGGCGTAGGCGGGGCAGGAAATAATGCAGTAAACAGAATGGTGGAAGCAGCCATTGGAGGAGTTGAGTTTGTAGGTGTTAATACTGATAAGCAGGCTCTGACTCTGTGTAAGGCTCCAACAGTACTTCAGATTGGTGAAAAGATAACAAAGGGTCTTGGTGCCGGAGCACAGCCGGAAGTTGGACAGAAGGCTGCTGAAGAAAGCATAGAGGAAGTTAAACAGATTATAGAAGGCGCAGATATGGTATTTGTTACCTGTGGTATGGGCGGTGGAACCGGAACCGGTGCAGCACCTGTTATCGCAGCTGCAGCCAAGGAAATGGGAATTCTTACAGTTGGTGTTGTAACAAAACCTTTCCGTTTTGAAGCCAAGACGCGTATGAATAATGCCCTGGCAGGCATCGAAAATCTGAAGAAAGCAGTAGATACACTGATTGTCATCCCAAATGACAAGCTGTTGGAAATCGTAGATCGTCGTACAACAATGCCGGAAGCTCTTCGCAAAGCAGACGAAGTTCTTCAGCAGGCAGTTCAGGGTATTACAGACCTGATCAATCTGCCGGCACTGATCAACCTTGACTTCGCAGATGTTCAGACCGTTATGACAGACAAAGGTATTGCACATATCGGTATCGGAGAAGCAAGAGGAGACGACAAAGCGATGGAAGCAGTTCAGCAGGCGGTATCCTCCCCGCTTCTGGAAACAACCATCAAAGGTGCTACTCATGTTATCATTAACATTTCCGGAGATATCTCTCTTATGGATGCAAATGATGCTGCAAGCTATGTACAGGAACTTACAGGCGAAGATGCAAATATCATCTTTGGTGCAATGTATGATGATTCAGTTGCAGATTATGCAAGAATTACAGTTATTGCCACAGGATTATCTGATGCAGCAGCAAAGACAACACCGTTTGGAAACAGAACAGCAGCTTCACCGTTCAGCGTACGTAAACCGGCAGCTTCTGCAGGTTCAACAACAACTGGAAGCCTGAATATGCCAAGCTTCAGTCTGCCGACCATGAATTCTTCTTATTCAGGAAAAATTCCTGCAAGCACAGTACAGAAGAAAGATATCCAGATTCCGGATTTCCTGAAAAACAGATAAAAACAACGCAGAAAAGGGACACTGCATCAGCAGTGTCCCGATTTTTGTTCAGATGTTTCAGCATTTACATGCAAAAGTGCTGCACTGAGTCTCATTACAGCCTTCTGTGCTGCAGCCTGAAACGTCAATAGCACTTGCGGTACATTTGCTGTGTTCATTGTAAGTGCATTCCTGGGCTTTGCAGTCAATGTTGATTTTTTTACAGCCGCAGTGTTCACCTGTGCTGTTCATTGCTGAGCCGCTGCTGCGTTCCCGGAAACTTCCACAGCTTGTTTCATCTGCGCGGTGAGCGCCGTTTCCGGTAATCTCGATATCGCCTCTGGAACAGAGCTCATGGTCATTGTACATACATTTTGTTGCACTACAGCTTAAGATAGTCATATGCAGTTACCTCCTGAGATTTAAAATTTCATGTCAGCTGTTGCAGTACCATAATTCAGGTACATCAGTGTTAATATTTCCAGAAGTAATATTTTTTATTCGAGAAAAATATAAAAAAATTGCTTGACTTAAAAAAAGAACTATGGTATCTTAATACAGTACGTAAAGAAAACAAAGCAGAGTTTACTCTCACCTCAGCGCACTTATGATGCGACTCGGGTTTATATGCCTCTTATACTGAGATTTTGTTATATGACAGAATTCATATGCTTATGGCATTTTCAGTTCGCAGCAGAGGATATAATAGAGTGTGGATTCTGTCCGCACTTTTTTGTTTTCTTAATTAGAGGGTGACAGAGAGTCATAGGTTTATCATTTACAGGTATGGAGGTGTACTACAATTAGCAATTTAATGATTAACGAA
>JABLTO010202383.1_pt1 | contig 12638 bp, 10 predicted proteins | sample 7160091 | NCBI WGS metagenome assembly JABLTO01 (sample SAMN14651225, study PRJNA627086) | human gut metagenome | isolation source: feces | host: Homo sapiens
CGGGCGAAAGCCCGCCTGCGGATTTTTGCCTACTCTGCAACAAAATTATGCTCGAAAATCCGCACACATTTCTTATGAAGACAGGTTCTAAAAATCACGGGGTAAGAAACGGAGGATCATTATGAATACAGCAATGCTTTTAAAGCCCAAGAGTATGGTGGCTTATATATACGGCGACCTTTCCGCAAAGGAAGGTCTGAAAGAGTTTATCGCTCACGGCTTTACCGCCGTTCCCGTTATCGACAGGGAGGGAATGTACCTGGGAGTAGTCAGCGAGCGTGATTTCCTCTACCGTCTGCTGGATGCAGGCAGTGTTGAAGCCGCTGACGCAAACGGTCACACGGTTGCTGACCTGGTAAGCGACACCCGCTTTGAGGCTGTGACCATTGATGCGGATATGGACATTCTCTTCAACAGGATAATCGAGCAGAACTTCGTGCCCGTTATCGACAGCCGAGGAATGTTTTCGGGCATCGTTACCCGAAAGGATGTGCTCATGCACATGAAGCACAGGCTGACAGACGGCATAAACGGCGCAAAATAACTCAGCCATTGTCCCTCAGCGAAAGGATATGATATTTTGAACTACATTTTTCTTGACATGGAGTGGAACCAGCCCAACGGCAAGGCAAATACCGTAATGAGCACCGTGCCTCTCCACGGCGAGATAATACGCATAGGAGCCGTAAAATCAGCTGACGGAACAACGCTTAGCGATAAGTTCTATTCCTGCGTTATACCACGGTATTACAAGAAGATGAACTACGCTGTTGGCAGGGTGACAGGGCTGGGAACAGCCGCTATGACCTACGGCGTAAAGTTCACGCTGGCATATGAGCAGTTTCTTGAATGGTGCGGTGAGGACTGCATAATCCTCACATGGGGCGGCGAGGACGAAAAAATTCTTGAAGCCAATCTTGCAGTCCACGGCATGGATATGAAAGCGCACCCTAAGTTCTGCGACCTCCAGATCATATTTGCCCGCAGGATACTCTGCGACGGCAGGCAGCACAGCTTACAGTCGGCGGTGGAGCATTACGGTATAGAAATGAATCTCAGGGCGCACGATGCCCTGAACGACGCATATTATGCCGCCTGCGTGGGGCTGAAAATGGGCTTTGCCGACTATCTTACCCAGTATGACGACATGATTGCCGAAGCGGAAAGAATAAGGAGCGAGAAGTATTTCCGCACCTATCAGAATATCCGCAGCGCCTCAGAAGCCATGTACGGCAGGCGCATAAGGACCTGCCGTTGCCCTGTTTGCAGGCGGCTGATGAAAACAGGCAAATGGATACGCACGGCGCAGAATATAGCCATAAACTGCGCAGAATGCAGCGAGCACGGCGAATATTCCGCAAGGATAAAGGTCACACCATGTCCCGACGGCAGCTTTTCCGCCACAAGGCGCTTTGTGCGGCTTACCGCAGAATTCAGGGAAAGCTATGAAAAAGCTCTGGCTGAAAATGTGTCTGATATCAGCTCTGAAAATTAAGGAAATTTAACTTGAAAAAATCGGGCATATATGTTATAATATGATGCAATTTGTTTTAGAAGTGTTTTTTATAATAATAACGCAATGATACAAGGCTGTTTTTAGCCGCATTCCTTTGCGGGAGAACGGCAAAACTGAACATGAAACGGGGTTAATTATGTTTAAAAAGCTGAAAAACACATTCAAGGAGAGCTTTATCAAGAGAATAATCGCCTTGATATTCGTTTTTAATGTTATATTCATAGTGCTGTTTGCCTGTATGACCTCTATCATCACAAGGAGCAATATCAACACCGATGTTACCCGTGAGATAATGAACTCGTCGGACGCAGCGGCAAACAAGTTCAACGATTTCATAACGGCTGCCAATATGCCGCTGGAGATAATGGCAAGGGATAATGAGATAGGCAGATACCTTGCTTCCCCCGATGAAAGCGGCGAAAAGTATGCGGTGGATTCCATAAACGGCATTTTTGCTGCGTCAAGCGGATCAAAGGTAATATGGTGCGTTTCCGCAAATGACGGCTCTGCCGTTTCAAGCTCTGGAGTAAGGACAAAGATAAATACCGAGGATTACGGCTGGTTCTCAAATGCGGCAAGCGCTGTTTCACAGAATTCGTACTTATATACCATTTCCGATGAAAACGGAAGCTTCCTTTCAGAGGATTCCCAGATACTTATTGTAAAGCCCGTAAACTTCAACGGTGAGTTCGCAGGCTGCGTGGGAGCGGAGATATCTTCCGCTGACCTTGCAGCAGAGCTCAAAAACAGCCTTTTCTTTGACGGTGCATATGCTGTTGTGCTGGACAGCGATAACAATATCGTTTGTATGCCCCAAGATATCAACGGCTTCCTTTCCATTTCCCCCGACAGGAGCATTGATTTCAAGAGCCTTATAACCAACAACGAAAGCGGCTCGCTCATGGGCTTCAGAAGCGGCAACACCACAAGCTACGTTCTCAGCAGAACCGTCCTCATGGGCTGGCGCACGGTCATCGTCTTTGACGGTCATGTGGCTGACGGCAATTTCAGCAAGATGTATCTCCAGCAGATAATCATTCTTGCCTGCCTTTTCGTGATAGAGCTTATCGCAACGCTGAACGTTATCCGCCACGAGGCAAAGGATATCCCCGAGATATCCAGCTCCATTGCCGAGATATCCGCAGGAAACTACAATTTCAGGATAAATTCCAAGTCGGAAAATGAGATAGGTCTTATTGCAAAGTCTGTTGATAATCTGGCGCAGACATTGCAGGACAAGAACGCTGTTATCGACGATTACACAAACCTTGACCCCACCACAGGCCTCCAGAACAGATACAAGATGTACGAGTATATCGAGGATCTGGCAGTGAGCAGGGACGAGTCCCGAAAGCGCTTTGCACTTCTTTTCATTGATATCGACAACTTCAAGTGGATCACCGAGACCCTTGGCCACAGGCAGGGCGATGAGTTCCTGAAAATATTCGGTCAGAGGCTCAGGACTGTTGTGAACAGGGTGTTCAGATTCAGCGGCGACGAGTTTGTTATCCTTACTGAATTCAACGACGATTACGGCATTATCGACGAACTGGTGGCTAACCTGAGATATGCTTTCAGGGAGCCTATCGAGATACTCAACGACAAGATGTATGCGCAGTTCTCAGTAGGTATCTCCGTTTATCCCGATGATGATACCAACGCAGATATGCTCCTGCGTGACGCTGATATCGCTATGAGCCGTGCCAAGGAGAGAGGAAAGGGCAGAACTGCTTATTACAATGCTTCCCTCCACCAGAAGGTGCTCAGCAAAGCAACTATCGCACAGAAGCTCAACAGCGCTCTGGCAAATAACGAGATGTTCCTTAACTTCCAGCCCATCATTTCCGTTCAGAACGGCGATATCCATGGCTTTGAGGTGCTTATCCGCTGGGAATCCGAGGAGCTGGGCTTCGTTCCTCCCTTTACTTTTGTACAGGTGGCTGAGGAAACAGGCGCTATCGTTGAGATAGGCACATGGATATTCGAGACCGCCTGCCGATATCTCAAGAAAATGAACGAGTACAACAAGGACATTATCATGTCCATAAACGTGTCCGCAGTTCAGCTCAAAAAGAGCGACTTCCTGGACAAGGTGGCAAGAACCATTGATGTGTTCGGCATCAATCCCGCAAATATCCAGGTAGAGCTTACCGAGACCTGTCTGGTTGATTTCATGGACGGCAACGACAAGGTGATCCAGAAGATCGCAGATATGGGCATTGCCATTGCACTTGATGATTTTGGAACAGGCTATTCTTCCTTCGGATATCTTAAAGATATGCCAATCAAGTGCCTGAAGGTCGATAAGTCCTTTGTTGATGAGATATGCAGCAAGCACAAGGATTATCAGATAACAGGCTCTATCATCGACATGGTAAAGCACCTTGGAATTGCAACTGTTGTAGAGGGCGTTGAGACTATCGAGCAGTACAATATCCTCAGCGAGATGAAGTGCGACTACATTCAGGGCTTCCTTATGAGCAAGCCACTTAATGCGGAGGACGCACTGGAGTTTGTAAAGCAGTACGATGAGCTTCACAAGCCCAGCAGGCAGTCTTTGGAAGAAAATTCCAACAAGCTTGCGGCAGAGCGCATGGAACGTGAAAAGGGAAATGCCGACAGCTCCGCAAATGTATAAATTCTGGAAAGCGTTCACTTGAAAAAGGGGGCGCTTTTCTGTTTACAAATTAACACCAAATTATTACAAAACGCCTCGGACAGTTGAAATTCACACGAATATATGGTATTATATAGGTACAGGATAAACACACTATGATCCGTGACGAAAGGATGGTTATTATGAAATATACTTATAAGATCACCGCTTCACTGCTTGCAGCTCTTATGATGGCAGGAACCGCCGTTGCTGTTCCCGCTGCTGATTTCGGCTTCGGCACTTCGGTAAGCGCTGCATATAATACCTACGCTTATGCCACAAACATCAGCTACAAGCTCTACAACAGCTGCGTAAAGGCTACATGGAAGGCTGTTACACCCTGCACATACTATCTCATTCAGGTGTGCGATGAAAATGCCAACATAATCTCTACCAGCTACGCAAACGCAAGCGAAACTTCTATCGTAATTCCCTACACTCAGCTTCCTCTTAATGCCGATGTAAACGGCAGACTGCTTGATACCCGATACACTCTCAGCGTTATCGGAATTTACGGCAACGACATCAACGAAGGCGACCTGGTTCCCTTTGTGGATTCCACAGCAATGTTCACCGTAAAGCCTGATATGAGCAGCTACGAAGCATACGGCAAGCCCGAAAATCTTACCGCTTCCTGCACTAATTCCTCTATCACCCTTAAGTGGACAAATCCCGTGGCTTCCTCCAACAAGGCTTATGTGGATACCTTCCGTGTAAGACTTACCGACAGCAGAGGAAACGTTGTGGCTCTCTCCGATACCACAAAGAACACTATAACTATCAACAAGCTGCTTTACAACAACACCTACACAGCTACCGTTACCAACACTACCTACTCGGCAGCTGCTTCCATAACCGTTAATGTAAAGGCTGCCGCAAATGCTGCCAATAACAATGACTCCAACTACGAAACCATGAAGCCTGCAAACAAGCCCAACAAGCCAAGCTCCAAGCCCTCTACCTCCACTTCCACCGACACCATTGCTTCTCAGGCAAAGCTTGCTGCGCCCAAGAACGTAAAGGCAAAGTCCGGAACCAACAAGATAACCCTTTCATGGAGCAAGGTCAAGGGTGCTGACGGCTACAGGATCTATATGTACGATGAAGCCAAGGGCAAGTATGTCCGTTACAAGACCGTTAAAGGCACAAAGTGCACCGTAACAGGCATCATCGGCGACAAGGACTACAAGTTCCGTGTTGCAGCAGTTGTCTATAACTCTTCCACAAGAAAGTATGACGCCGGCAAGGCAAGCTCTCCTGTTACCGCAAGATGCGCAAGCCAGGAAAAGGCGCCTACTATCAGATAAGATAACATAACTGAATTTTCGGGGACTGCTGCAAGGTATTGCGGCAGTCCTTTTTGTTTTGAGCGATATATGATATGTCCGTACTGCGGCTATCTGTTTGATTATTTTAACCGTCAGCGCTCCTCGACCTGCAAGCCTTTTTATTAAGATATCATCAAAAAAATCTATTTGCTTTGTTCTTTTCATAGTGATAAACTATTATTCGGAAAATTATAGGAGGGTAATACGTTATGGACGGAAAAAAGCTTTTCAGGGGTGAGCCTGCACTGGCTCTGGCTGTGCTGATAAACAGCTTCGGTGTGGTGCTCATGCTGTATTCGGGTGCGGGCATATCCGCAATATCAAGCGTGCCTTATGCTTTTTCGAGGGTGCTTCCCCAGCTGTCGCTTGGCACATGGACATATATTTTTCAGGGAGCGCTTATACTCAGCCTGATGATAATGCGCAAAAGATTTGTGCTGTCATACCTGTTCAGCTTTGCGGTGGGCTTTGTGTTCAGCGAGCTGCTGGACGTTCACGAGCTGTGGATAAATATTCTCCCCACAGCCCTTGCCTGGAGGATAATATATTTCCTGCTGAGCTATGTTATTCTCTGCTTCGGAATAGCGCTGTCCAACCGCTGTCAGCTGCCCATTGTCCCTACGGACCTGTTCCCCCGAGAGCTGGCGGATATAACAAAAATAGCCTATCCCAAAATAAAGATAGGCTTTGATGTTACCTGCCTTGCCGTCACCGCAGGACTTACATTCTTCTGCCTCGGCCGCATTGACGGACTGGGAATAGGTACTATTCTGGCTGCCTTCACCATGGGAAAGGGTGTTGGCATAGCAGGGGATATTATCGACAAGCAGTTTTATTTCAAAAGCTTTATGTCAAAAAAGCAGCAAGCTTAACGGCGGCTGTGATGAATGCGAGAGATGTAAGCTCGCATATCTGCAAAAACCAGCCTTCAAGGTCGCCTGTGATGCCGCCGAAGCGCTTGTATGAAAAGCTGCGGTAATATGCAAATGACAGTATCCCACCCACAGCGGCGGATATTCCCACGGCAGGGGAGGCAAGCACCATCAAAACGGCGGACAACACAGCCGTGCATGAAAGCACGGTAACAGTTATCTTTTTATGGGCAGGCAGGGAGAAATCCTGGAGCGTGCCCGTTTTTTTGGCGCATTTAAGGGTCACTGCCGCAAGCCCGCTGAAAGAGCGTGAGAGCACGAAAACCGGCGCTGCGCACAGCATGGCAGAGGTGTTCCTAAGCTCCGCAAAAAGTGCCGTCAGGATAAGCAGATATATTGCCAGATCTATCACCGCAAAGGCTCCCACACGGGAGTCTTTCATTATTTCAAGAGCTTTTTCCTTTTCGGCGCAGGAAGCCTTTGCGTCGCTTACGTCGCAGAAGCCGTCCAGATGAATGCCGCCTGTGATGGCTATGGGTATGACCGTGCAGCCGGCTGCAAAAAGCATATCGCCTGCTCCAAGCACGTTACAAAGCCATTGCCAGCCCAGCATTACCGCCCCGATGACCGCACCTATCAGCGGAAAAAAGCACAAAGCATACCGCCTGTTTTCCTCTTTCCACTCAATGGGCGGCATGGGGATACGTGAGTACATGGCAAATGCCGATATAAGCGATCTCATTTTGCAGCTCCTTTCAGATACACAGGCACGCCGTAAACAGCCTCGATAACAACGTCTGCCGCCTGTGCTATTGCGGCATTCAGCAGACCCATTTGCCTGATGTATTCCATGGTCTCATCAGGGTACTCGATGCCGTCATCGCCCACCTGATTTGTAACGATTATAAAGCGGTCGGCACGACCTGAAAGCTTTGATATTCCTGTTATTATCTTCTGCGCAGGGAATCTCTCGCCCTTTGAGAACATCTCGTTTGCCATAAGATTGCAGGCACATTCAAGAAGCACGGCACAGCCGTCGGGCAGGTCTATATCCTGAATGTCCGTGTATTTTTCCACAGTCTCAAAGCCCTTGCCGCTCCGCATTATGCGGTGTCGGCTGATGGCAGTGTGAGCTTCCTCGCCGAAAGGCTCCATTGTGGCTATGTATATCTTTCTGCCGCAGAAGTCGGAAAGAATATCCTCGGCAATGGAGGATTTTCCGCATTTGCAGCCGCCTGTTATAAGTGTAAGCATTACAGCTCCTTGTACTGCTCTATTGAGAGCGCTTCAAAAAGATGAGATGAGTTATATACCGCCATGGCAGCGTCAATAAGGGGGAGAAGCAGAACACCGCCTGTGCCCTCACCCAGATGAAGCCCTGCGCATATGGGTGCTTTAAGCCCGATATATTCCAGAAGCATTGCCGCTGCAGGCTCGGAGGAGGTGTGGGAGCAGAGCATATATTCCCGTGACAGCTTGTTGAATTTTATTGCCAGAGCTGCAGCAGCGGCGGATATCATTCCGTCCGCAACGATGGGAACATGATAATATGCGCCCCCAAGGAAAAGACCCGTCATTGCGCCAATGTCATAGCCCCCAATCTTTGAAAGGATATCAAGGGCATTGTCAGTGTCAGGACGGTTTATATCCAAAGCACGCTTTACGGTGGATATTTTCCGTTCAAGCCCCTTGCTGCCAAGACCTGCGCCCTTTCCCGTAACGACCTCGGGCAGGGCGTTTGTTATCACTGAGGTGACGGCGGCGGCGGGGGTGGTGTTTCCTATGCCCATTTCGCCCGTGACTATTATTTTGTAGCCCTTTTCTTTAAGGTCACGCACTGCGTCCATTCCCACGGAAAGAGCTGCCTGCGCCTGAGAATAAGTCATTGCGGCGCCCTTTGCAATGTTTTCCGAGCCGTATGATATCTTGCGGCGGATAAGCCCATTAGCTTCCACATCACGGTTCATGCCCACGTCATAGGCGAACACATCTGCATTGCATGAGCGGGCCATAAGATTTATGTTGGAGCTGCCCTCTGCAACGGACTTTGCAACTATGGCAGTAACGCTGCTGTCGCTCTGGGTCACGCCCTCCTCAACAACACCGTGGTCGGCGCACATCACCGCTACGCAGCGCTTGTCGAGAGAAAAGCTTTCGCTGCCTGTTATGCCCGCAATTTTTATGATGATATCCTCCAGCTGACCCAGACTGTGCAGGGGCTTTGCAACGCTGTTCCATTTATCCTGCGCACGCTTCATCGCTGCGCTGTCAGGCGGAGTTATGGCTTTTATCCTTTCCATAGGGAGAATCCTTTCGAGGTTTGATGTACAGGGGGATTGTCCGTGCCTGCGCCTTGCGGCGGAAACCAAATTCGACGTTCCTGACGGAACATCTCTTGGTTTCAAGCCGCCTGCATGAAAATGTTTTAATATAATTTGAGAAATTATATTCATTTGCAAGCTTTAGAACTCAAAGTGCAGGCGGCTTTGGGGATTTTTAATTTGTCGGCTGTTGTTTTTATTATGTTTGCCGTCGGCAAACGGATTTCGTCCTCTGAGGAGGACGACCAAATGGCTCCGCCCTTTGGAAACCTGCCACCTTTGAAAAGGTGGGCTAAACTTTTTACCTTTGTGCTTATTTGTGCGGATTTTTTTACTGGCTTTTTTAACCTAATATTTAACCTAAAAAGAGCTGCTGCATTTTGTGCAGCAGCCCCGTTTTGATTATCAGAAAAGTCCGCTTATCTTTCCGTTGTTGTCGCAGTCGATCTTCATTGCGGCGGGTGCCTTGGGCAGACCGGGCATTATCATGATATCGCCTGTGAGAGCGACTACAAAGCCTGCGCCTGCGGAAAGCTTCACATCTCTTACGGTAATGGTGAAGTTCTCGGGCTTGCCAAGCTTTGTGGGGTCATCGGAAAGGCTGTACTGTGTCTTTGCCACGCAGATAGGAGTATCGGTGAAGCCCAGACGCTCTATTTCGGCGATAGCCTTGTTTGCCTGAGTGGTGTAGTTTACGCCGTCGGCACGGTAAATTTCCTTTGCGATAATTTCTATCTTTTCCCTGATAGGAAGCCTTTCATCATAAAGGTACCTGAAATCAGCCTTGTTGTTTTCAATGGTGCGGCAAACCTTTTCGGCAAGGTCTGTTCCGCCCTCGCCGCCCTTTGCGAATATCTCTGCAAGGGAGACTTCAACGCCCAGCTCATGGCAGAACTTTTCAACTACTGCAATTTCAGCGTCGGTGTCGGTTCCGAAGCGGTTGATAGCAACAACAACGGGGATACCAAACTTCTTCATATTTTCAATGTGAGTGAGCAGGTTAACGATGCCCTTTTCAAGAGCTTCAACATTTTCCTCTGCAAGCTCTGCCTTAGGCACGCCGCCGTTGTACTTGAGGGCACGGATAGTTGCAACGATAACAGCGCAGTCGGGGGAGATACCGCCGAAACGGCACTTGATGTCGCAGAACTTTTCAGCGCCAAGGTCAGCGCCGAAGCCTGCCTCGGTGATGCAGTAATCGCCAAGCTTTAATGCAAGCTTTGTTGCTCTTACGGAGTTGCAGCCGTGGGCAATGTTTGCGAAAGGACCGCCGTGCATAAGTACGGGGTTATTTTCAAGGGTCTGAACCATATTGGGCTTGAGAGCGTCCTTTAACAGAGCGGTCATAGAGCCCTCAGCGCCGATATCCCTTGCATAAACAGGCTCGCCGCTGTAGTTATAGGCAACGAGAATGCTGCCCAGTCTCTTTTTAAGGTCTGCAAGGTCGGTAGCAAGGCAGAGAATAGCCATTACTTCGCTGGCAACGGTAATTCTGAAGCTGTCCTGACGGGGAATGCCGTTTACCTTGCCGCCCAGACCGACGATGATGTTTCTGAGTGCACGGTCGTTCATATCCATGCAGCGGTCGATCATTATTCTGCGCTGGTCGATGCCCAGAGCGTTGCCCTGCTGCATATGGTTATCGAGCAGTGCGCAGAGAAGATTGTTTGCAGATGTGATGGCGTGCATATCGCCTGTGAAGTGCAGGTTGATGTCTTCCATAGGGACTACCTGAGCATATCCGCCGCCTGCTGCGCCGCCCTTGATGCCGAACACGGGACCGAGAGAGGGCTCACGGAGAGCGAGTACAGCCCTTTTGCCTATCTTTGCCATAGCCTCGGTAAGACCTACGGAAATGGTGGTCTTGCCCTCGCCTGCGGGGGTGGGGTTGATGGCGCTAACGAGTATCAGCTTGCCGTCGGGCTTATTTGCAGTCTCAGCAAAAAGCTTTTCGGAAAGCTTTGCCTTGTAATGACCGTAAGGCTCTATATCGTCCTCAGAAATACCGAGTGAAGCCGCTACCTCGGTAATTTTTTTCATATTCGCCTGCTGTGCTATCTCAATATCAGAAAGCATGGTGTATCCTCCCTATATCATTCTTGGGTTTTCCAAATATACCGATAACTCCAAATCGGTATGACTCATATAAAATAGTATATCATAATAATTCGCTTTTGGAAACCGTAATTGATAAATAATATTTGAATTTCCTGTTTTTCTATTGCTGTGACCATAATAAACGTTTGAAAATTTGGTGATTTTGTGCAGTATGCAGAAAATTTTTTGTTCAAAATACTGACCAAAATTGTCATTGTATTTTGCAAAACAAAGCATTATAATATAAAAATTGCCGAGAAGATATCGGCTCTATAATGAAAGGACGTGCTTATATGGCTTCTGTTACTCGTGACCTTACAGAGGGCAAACCTATGAAGCTTATCTTAAGCTTTGGAATACCTCTGCTGTTCGGTTTTCTCTTCCAGCAGTTTTACAATGTGGCTGACACTGCAATAGTCGGCAGATTTCTGGGTGGTGACGCTCTTGCCGCCGTGGGAAGCACCGGTTCGGTGAATTTCCTTGTCATAGGCTTTGTAATGGGCATATGCAATGGCTTCGGAATACCCGTTTCCCAGATGTTCGGCGCAGGGGACTACAAGCAGCTGAGAAAATATGTTTCAGGCTCGCTTTGGCTTTGCATAATCTTCGGTGCTGTCATTACCGCAGCAACTGTCATCTTCTGCACACAGATACTTGAAATGACCAGTACCCCCGAGGATATCTTTGAGCGTGCATACATTTATATCCTGACTATATTTGCAGGCATCCCCGCATATTTTCTTTACAATATGACCGCCGCAATTCTCCGTTCCCTGGGCGACAGCCGCACACCTGTTGTATGGCTGGTTATCGCCTCCATAATCAACATCATTCTCGATATCGTGTTCATCGTTGCATTTAAGTGGGACGTTTTCGGCGCTGCCATTGCAACAGTCATCGCACAGTTTGTGTCGGGCTTCGGCTGCCTTTTCAAGGTCTGCAGAGACTTCCCCGTGCTGAAAATGGATAAGGACGACTGGAAGCCCTCGGGCAAAAACATAGGAATGCTCCTTGCAATGGGACTTCCCATGGGTCTCCAGTATTCCATCACCGCCATCGGAAGCGTTGTGCTCCAGACAGCCGTAAATCAGCTGGGAACCATGTACGTTACCGCAGTTACCGCCGCAAACAAGCTCTCCATGTTCTTCTGCTGCCCCTTTGACGCAATGGGAAGCACCATGGCTACATATGCGGGTCAGAACGTGGGCGCAAGAAAGTGGGACAGGCTCAACAAGGGCATGGGCTCATGCGTTCTGCTGGGACTTATCTACTCAGTGGCAAGCTTCCTGTTCCTGCTGCTCACAGGCGACTATCTGGCAATGATATTCCTTGATGAAAAGAGCGCACATCTTATCCCGCTGGTAAAGCAGTTCCTGCTCATACTGGCATCGTTCTATTTCCCTCTTGCGCTGGTAAATATCGTCCGCTTCACCATTCAGGGAATGGGATTTTCTCCCACAGCCACCTTTGCAGGCGTGCTTGAAATGGTTGGAAGAGGAACCATTGCATATTTTGTTGGCATTTTCGGATTTAACGCAGCCTGCTTTGCATCTCCCGCAGCGTGGGTACTGGCTGACTGCTTCCTTATCCCCGCATATTTTCTCTGCCGCAGGCGGCTCCTTAAAAAGTACGGAGCGGAAACGCCACAGGTTCAACAGGCATAACAACACCCCGTATCTGATTCGGATACGGGGTGTTTTATTTTCATGTCGCCCTCCGGACTCCCGCAAGCCTTTCGGGAAAAAGGCTTGACCTAATACTAATCTTCAATCAACCTACAGACAAATCCTCGGCTGAAATAAGCCCATTCTTCGTCAAGCTCCCTTGCCGGGCGGCAAGCCCGCCTGC